>JACCDN010219863.1_pt1 | contig 42981 bp, 42 predicted proteins | sample 7441691 | NCBI WGS metagenome assembly JACCDN01 (sample SAMN15323439, study PRJNA562643) | freshwater metagenome | isolation source: river surface water | place: USA:Blue River Watershed | collected 2017-08-16 | reverse complement strand
CTAAGGGCGCAGTAAACCGCGATGCAGGTATCGCATGGCTCAAGGTCTGCGGATCAAAGGCTGGACAAGATGCATTTAACCCTAAGAAGGGTTCAATCTCTGCACGTACAGACTCAGATCCAAAGCTTTACGACGCATATCTCCAGGCAGCAATGAAGTCATGGAAGAAGGATCGCCTCGTCGGTTCAACAGTCCACGGCGTTAACTGGGGCAATGCAGGTATGGCAGCGTACAACTCAGCAGTTGGCCGCTTCTACACCGGTGGAGCAAAGGATTCAAAGGGCTTTGTTAAGGCTCTCCTTGCAGCTCAGAAGGCAAACGCACAGGGATAAGACCCTGTTTGGTTGTTTTCAACTGAACAACTAAGTGCTGAAGTTCTGGCGGAACCACATCGGTTCCGCCAGAACTTCAGACTTTTTCATAAATTTGAAGAATTTAATGTAAAAGTAGTTATTAAGAACGCAATGCGAGAGGCACAACTTTAGTGAGAGCCACCCGAAAGAAAATCCAGAGCCCCTGGGGCGGATTTATATTTGTACTTCCCTCAATAATTGCAATGGCAATATTTGTCTACGGCATGATCGGTTACACCTTTATTGAATCTCTGGAAAACCGATATAACGCGTACACAACCAAAGTGGAATTTGTAGGCTTCATTAACTACGTCGAGCTCTGGTCTGATCCCGAGTTCACACACGCGCTCTCAAACCTTTTGAAGTTCACGGCCGTCTTCATGATCGGCTGCTTACTCTCTGGTTTGATCATGGCACTACTTCTTGAAAAAGGTATCAAGGGCGAAGGGTTCTTCCGCTCCACCTATCTCTACCCAATGGCAATCTCGTTTATCGCTATGGGAACCTCATGGCGTTGGTTGATGGACTCAGCAAAAGATGACGATGCCACTGGCCTTAACTACATCTTGAAGAACGTTGGACTGGGCGCTCTCCAAAGCGATTGGTATACATCGGAGGCTGGATCCATGTATGCGATGGCGCTTCCGGCGATCTGGCAGATGGCCGGATATGTGATGGCGCTCTTCCTTGCAGGTTTCCGCGGGATCCCAGATGATCTACGTGAAGCTGCTCGAGTAGATGGCGCATCTGAGTACAAAATTTATCGCCACATTCTCTTCCCACAACTATCGCCAACATTCCTCACCGTCTTGATTATTTTGGGCCATATCTCCATGAAGGTCTTCGACCTCATCTTCGGTATTGCGACAAAGAGCTATGTGACCAAGGTGTTGGCTATCTATATGTGGCAGACAATCTTTGATTTCCAGAATTATGCGAAGGGCGCAGCCATTGCGATTGTCATTTTGGTGATGATTGCAGTTGCCGTTATTCCATATCTGATCTATGTCAACAAGACTGAGGAGGCGAACAAATGAGTTCTGATGTCGCATCACGTGTAACTCGCAAACTCGACGTTCGCGTCAAGAAGCGTCTTGATGGCAAAGGTCAGTTCTGGCTCATCTTCCGTTATTTCGCATTGACGATTCTCTTTGTCATCGCAGCGCTTCCTATCTACATCATGGTGATTAACTCAGTGAAGGGAATCACTGGAGTTACTCAGTCTGCGGCCTTTACACCTCCAACCAGTTTGAACTTTGAGGCTTGGGGGCCAACGTGGGAAGTGCTGCGCGAACCAATGGCGCGCACGCTCTTCTTTGTGACCCAATCGTCGATCATCTCGGCGGTTATTGGCGCTATCAACGGCTTCGTCTTTGCAAAGTGGAAGTTCAGAGGATCTAACTTGATCTTCACAACATTCCTCTTCGGTATGTTCATTCCTTACCAAGCGATCATGATTCCGCTTACCAAGTTCAACCAATGGGCAGGACTCGGCGGCAGCATCTATGTCTTAGTTTTTGCGCACGTTATTTACGGTATCCCAATCTGTACGCTGATTTTCCGTAACTACTTTGCGGCAATTCCAAATGAACTCATCGAGGCCGCTCGCGTAGATGGCGCTGGAATGGTTCGTATCTTCCGCACTATCTTCTTGCCACTATCCATCCCAGGCTTTGTGGTGGTACTTATTTGGCAGTTCACATCAGCTTGGAATGACTTCCTCTTTGCAATCTTCCTTACTGGTGGCTCGCCTAAGTTATCTGTAGCCACAACTGCACTCAATTTCATCACCGGATCTGGTAACCAGGTGTACTACGGAAATAACATGACAGCGTCGTTGATCGTTTCGATTCCAACGTTGCTGGTCTACCTATTCCTAGGACGCTACTTCCTCCGCGGAATGTTGGCAGGCTCACTTAAGGGATAAAGTGTTTACAGTAAAAAGCCCCGCTGCCATTTACGCAGCGGGGCTTTTTAACGTGTATTTAGTTGATGCGGTTTCCTGATGCTGTATCAAAGAGGTGAAGTGCACCCGGAACGTTTGCCACAGTGATTGTGTCTCCAGCCTTTGGTGGATTCTTTGGATCCCATCGGACAATTACCTGAGCTGTTTCATCAGATGAATTTGAGAACTTCACATTTGAGTCAGCAGGCTTTCCGTAGACAAATGCATCAGAACCAAGTTCTTCAACAACTTCTACAAGAACATGGAAGCCCTTTGCTGCTGGAGCCCATCCTTCTGGACGAATTCCGACGGTTACTGATGAACTAGCAGATGCAGGTACATCAATATCGAGGTCACCTAGGTGAGCCTTTCCGCCACTGACTGGAGCAACGAGCAAGTTCATGGCGGGAGATCCAATAAAGCCAGCAACGAATACATTGGCAGGCTTATCGTAAAGATTGCGTGGTGTATCTACTTGCTGCAGTAGCCCATCCTTAAGAACTGCAACGCGATCACCCATGGTCATAGCTTCAACCTGGTCGTGAGTTACATAAACAGTGGTGATACCAAGGCGGCGCTGTAGCGCAGCAATCTGCGTACGAGTTGCAACGCGCAACTTCGCATCAAGGTTTGAAAGTGGTTCGTCCATTAAGAAGACTTGTGGTTCACGGACAATTGCGCGACCCATTGCAACGCGCTGACGTTGTCCACCAGAAAGAGCTTTTGGCTTACGCTCGAGATATGGTTCTAGATCGAGCAACTTTGCAGCTTCACGAACTCGCTTATCGCGTTCAGCCTTATCGACACCTGCGATCTTAAGAGCGAAGCCCATATTTTCTGCAACAGTCATGTGTGGATAGAGCGCATATGACTGGAAAACCATCGCGATATCGCGGTCCTTTGGTGCAACGTTTGTTACATCGCGATCACCAATAAGAATGCGACCACCGTCGATTTCTTCTAGGCCTGCCAACATACGAAGCGATGTTGACTTTCCGCAACCTGAAGGTCCAACAAGCACGAGGAACTCTCCATCTTTGACGGTGAGGTTGAGCTTGTCTACAGCAGGTGATGTTGTGCCTGGGTAGATGCGAGATGCATTTTCGAATACAACTGATGCCATTTTTCTTCCTAATCCGGGCAGGTACGTGCCCGACGGTCCGAGGATGAGGTCGCTAGCCGGTTGGCTAACGTGGGAAAGGTTATGTCAGGGGGGAGGGAATGGGAAGGGCCTTCGCTAGACTTCTCACATCATGGGACCTGACCCGAGTGGCTCACTCTTCACATCTATCGGCCTGATTGCCTGCCTCATTGTCTTGGGGGCGGTATTTGTTGCAGCAGAAATTGCATTGGTATCGCTACGCGAAAGCCAGATTAAGCAGATTTCCTCCCGCGGAAAACGAGGAGCAAAGGTCGCATCCGTTGCTAGCAACCCCAATCGCTTATTGGCGACCTTACAGGTGGGTGTCACCGTTACTGGATTTTTATCTGCCGCGCTAGGCGCCGACCGACTTGGTGATCACTTCATCCCTTGGTTGGAAGCGCGCGGATTATCGAGCGACTCTGCATCCACTGCATCGCTTATTGGTTTGACCTTGGTGATTGCCTACTTCTCTCTTGTCTTTGGAGAGTTGGTTCCAAAGCGCGTTGCTCTCTATCGAACTGAGCAGATTGCTATGTACTCGGCAGGCTTTATCGACATCGTCGCAAAAATTTTCCGACCCATTATTTGGGTTCTTTCACACTCCACCAGTTTGGTCGTGCGCATTTTTGGTATTGACCCAAAAGAACAGCGCTCGCAAATTTCTGAAGAAGAGCTCCTCGACTTAGTGGCCGGCCACGCAGCGCTGACAGATGAAGAACGCGATATTGTTGAAGAAGTCTTCAATGCCTCAGAGCGCCAAGTTCATGAAGTAATGGTCCCTCGCACAGAAGTGGATTTCATGGACGCCTCCTTGACCGTTGGCAAAGCAATCGCACTTGCTATCGAGAAGGCGCATTCACGTTACCCTGTAGTGCGCGGATCTTCTGACGAAGTTATTGGCTTCATACATGTGCGCGACTTGCTTGATACCAGTCTTGCCAATAGCAACGCCAAAATTCAAGAATTGGCACGCAACATTATGTATTTACCTGGAACCAAGGCGATCCTGCCTGCCTTGACCGAGATGCGCAATCAACGCCAACATCTAGCGATAGTTCTCGATGAATATGGTGGAACCGACGGAATCGTCACCCTTGAAGATTTGGTTGAGACGTTAATTGGCGATATTCGCGATGAATACGACACCGATGAGGAAGAAGTTTCGCAAGAAACGCGCACCGGTGACTTTGAAGTCGACGGCTTGATATCCCTTGAAGATTTAATGGAAGAGACTGGCGTAGAGCTTCCCGAAGGTCCATACGAAACTGCGAGCGGATTTGTCATGAACTTCCTCGGCAGAATTCCCGTTGTTCATGATGTCGTGGGAGTAAACGGAGTCCGAATTACTGTTCTTTCCATGGAAGGAAAGCGAGCCGGTCGTTTATTGATCTCGCGTAACTACTAACTCATGCGAGAATTGCCGCTATGAAACGCGTCCTTTCTGGGATTCAGCCAACCAGTGATTCATTCCACCTTGGCAATTATTTGGGCGCTGTGAAACAGTGGGTAGAACTTCAGAATGGGCATGATGCTTTTTATTGCATAGTTGATTTGCATGCGCTCACCGTAGAGACAGATCCTGCGCTTCTTCGTAAGCGCACGCTCGCATCTGCAGCTCAACTGCTGGCGTTGGGAATTTCTCCAGATAAGGCAACCCTCTTCGTACAGTCGCAAGTTCCACAACATAACCAACTTGGTTGGATTATGGAGTGCATGACAGGTTTTGGTGAAGCAAGTCGCATGACGCAATTTAAGGATAAGTCTTCCAAAGCGGGCGCCGATTCTGCGCGCGTTGGGCTCTTCACCTATCCCATGCTGCAGGCTGCAGATATTTTGCTCTACCAACCTCACTTCGTTCCGGTTGGAGAAGATCAAAGGCAACATATCGAGCTAACACGTGACTTAGCTGGTCGTTTCAACTCTCGGTATGGAGAAACTTTTCAGATTCCTGAGGCGTACATTCTCAAAACTGCAGCGAAGATTAATGACATTCAAGAACCAACTGCCAAGATGAGCAAATCTGCAGGCTCTGCGGCTGGGGTAATTGAAATTATGGATTCTCCTGAAGCAAACTTAAAGAAAATTAAGAGTGCGGTGACCGATGCAGGGCGTGAAGTTAAGTTCGACCTTGTCGAGAAGCCAGGAATTAGTAATCTCTTGACTATCCACTCTGCTCTCTCGGGTAAGACAATCAGTGAACTAGAGAATGAATTTGATGGAAAAGGCTATGGCGACTTCAAGACAGCAGTTGCTGAGGTAGTAGTTGATTACCTTCGCCCCATCCGCACCACTGCACTTGAACTGCTTGAAGATGAAAAGCACCTGCTCGATATCTTGCATAAAGGCTCACAGAAGGCACGTGCAGTTGCACAAGAAACAATTGAGACGACATATAAGAATTTGGGAGTAGTTCTCTAATGAAACGGACGCTGCTACTTGTTGCGGCAGTTTTGGTAACTGTATTTGTACCCGTTACCGCTTCAGCTGAAACAAGACTCACAGTCGGTGTTGCCTATGACATCGGTGGGCGAGGAGATCGCTCCTTTAATGATGCCTCTCATGCTGGGCTGGAAAAGGCACAGAAGCAATTTGATTTTGAACTTGTTCCCGTGGTGACCGATGGCTCCAGTGCAGATAGGGAAAAGCGCATTCGATCTCTGATTGATAAGAATTGTGACCCCATTATTGCGATAGGTAATGGGTATGCACCTACGCTTCAGGCGCTGGCTGTTGAATTCCCAAATACCCATTTTGCAATAATTAATGATGCTTCAGTCTCCGCGCTCAATGTAACGTCTGTAATTTTTGCAAATACACAAGGCGCATATTTGGCAGGATTTAGCGCAGCGCAGATTTCTAAAAGCGGGAAAGTGGCAATGTTGGCCAATCCTGATCAGGCCGATATGTACAAAGAAGGTTTTGCCGCCGGAGTTCTTTCTACAAAGAAGAAAGTTATTCCCGTAGTTAAATATGTCTCTGGTTCTTACTCCCTCGCCACAAGACAGGTCCTCGATGCGGGTGCGGATGTTGTCTTTGTGGCAACTCAAGGCTCTGACTCCGAGATTTTAAAAGTGATTGCCTCGCGGGGTGGACAGAAAAAAGGCGCGCCAATTGGATTAATCAATATTGAACCTGATCAATTCTTGACCGTCACTAATTCAACAAAGCGATATCTTCTCGCCACAGTAATCAAGCGAGTAGATAAAGCGATGTATGACGTAGTGGCGCTGTCCCAAGAGAAACGTCAGTACCTCGATATTCTCGATGCTGATGCAGGGATTTACGGCCGCAGATACGGAATTGCAGGTGGGGGTATAGAGCTCACGCTCCGGTCTACTTCACTGATGCGATTGAGCAAGGCGATTAATGTCGCCGCAGCAACTGCCGAGAAAATTACCTCATAGCGCTCAAGTTCTACTTGAGACTTATCCTAATTGTTATATGCCGCACTCGCGGATACCACCGTGTTTTTTCTTGATTTTCACCTCTAACTACTAGGCTCGCCACCACAGAACTATCCATCTCTCCTTGGAGGAAAATTGAAAAAGACAACAACATTTGTTGCGCTTTTGGCTGCTGCTGCGCTTTCATTTAGCGCAACACCTGCAGCAAATGCAGCAGCAACTAAGGCATGCCTTGCTCTCGATACCGGTGGCGTTGACGATAAGTCATTTAACGCATCAGCATGGGCTGGCGCAAACGCAGCAGCAAAGGCAAATTCATCTGTAACAGTCAAGTACCTTGCAGCTGCATCTGATGCAGATTACGCACCAAACATTAAGAAGCTCGTAGACGAGAAGTGCAACATCATCGTAGGCGTTGGCTTCCTTATCAACGGCGCAATTGTTGAAGCAGCAAAGGCAAATCCAAACGTTAACTTCGCAATTGTGGATCAAGATGGAGAAGACCACGGTCCTGATGGATCCGTCTACCCAGGCACCAAGTTCAAGAACTTGAAGCCTCTTCAGTTCAATACCAATGAATCTTCATTCCAAGCTGGCTATCTTGCAGCTGGAGTTTCCAAGACCGGCAAGGTTGCAACTTACGGCGGACTTAACATTCCACCAGTAACAATCTTCATGGATGGGTTTGCAAAGGGCGTAGCTCACTACAACAAGGTCAAGGGCAAGAAGGTTGAAGTACTCGGATGGGACATCGCTAAGAAGGATGGAACATTCGTTGGTGGCTTCTCAGATTCCGCAAAAGCTCTTCAGATCTCAAAGAACTTCGAGCAGCAGGGCGCAGATGTAATCTTCCCAGTTGCTGGAGGTCTTGGTGGAGCAACAGCAGGTAACTCACTTACATCAAAGAAGTCAGTAGTTATCTGGGTTGATACCGATGGCGTAAAGGCTGCACCTCAGTACCGCAAGGTACTTCTCACCTCAGTTGTAAAGGGTGTTGATACATCTGTTAAGGGTGTAATTCTTGACCAGGCTAACGGTAAGTTCTCATCAGAAGGTTACTTCGGAAACCTCAAGAACAAGGGAACTTTCATTGCGCCTTACTACGACCTCATCCGTCGTGTTCCATCTGCACTTCGCTCCGAGGTTACAAAACTCGGTAACGATATCCGCAATGGAAAGGTTTCAGTTAAGTAATTAATTGATACTTTAAAAAGCGGGCTAACACACTAAGTGTTAGCCCGCTTTTATTTTTCGTTTTGACTTTCTAAAGTCAGTCAAAACGAGTAGATTTACGTCATGTCTTTAGAGTTGCGCGGCATCACTAAGCGCTTTGGCTCTCTCACTGCAAATGACGCAATTGATTTAGCTGTTGGCAATGGTGAAATTCATGCCATTCTTGGTGAAAACGGTGCAGGTAAATCAACGCTCATGAATGTGGTCTACGGACTCCTGCAACCAGATGAAGGAACCATCAGCGTTGATGGAAAAGTAATCACCATAAATTCGCCGCTTGACGCTCTTGCTGCAGGTATCGGCATGGTTCATCAGCACTTTATGCTGATTCCAGTATTTACAGTCGCTGAAAATATTGTTCTTGGGCACGAAAAGACTAAAGGTCTTGGAATTCTTGATTTAGAGAGCGCCCGAAAAGAGATTTTACGAGTATCTGCAGAGTTCAATTTTGAAATTGACCCCGATGCTCTTGTTGAAGATTTGCCCGTAGGTCTACAACAGCGGGTCGAAATCATCAGAGCACTGATTTACGATGCAAAAGTTTTGATCTTGGATGAACCCACGGCAGTGCTCACGCCTCAAGAGACAGACGAACTGCTTCGTAATATGAAGAAGTTAAAAGAAAAGGGCACATCAATAGTCTTTATTACCCACAAGCTCCGAGAAGTTAAAGAGGCAGCCGACAAGATCACGATTATTCGCCGCGGCAAAGTTGTCGGAACGGCTTCCCCGTCCGCTTCTCAGGAAGAACTCGCCTCACTCATGGTGGGCCGCCCCGTCTCACTCGATGTTGAAAAGGAATCGGCAAAACTCGGTGCGATTACCCTCTCAGTACAGGGTCTGACAATTTCAGATCACACTGGGCGCAATCTCGTTAAGAACGTCTCATTTGATGTTCGCGCTGGCGAAGTTCTTGCCGTTGCAGGTGTGCAAGGTAACGGTCAATCTGAACTCGCAGAATCGATTGTTGGGTTGCAAGAACATGTCACTGGAAAAATTGAACTCGAAGGTCGAGATATTACGCGTTCGTCTGTGCGAGATGCGCTCCATGCGGGTATCGCATTTGTACCTGAATCGCGCGAAGAAGATGGATTAATTGGTTCCTTTAGCATTGAAGAGAATCTGATTTTGGATCTGCATGATCTTCCACCGTATGCCAAAGGTCCTATCATTTCGCAGAACACGGTGAGCACTGAGGCCGATAAGTTAGTCAAAGAGTTTGATATTAGAGCGCAGTCGGCAAAAGATTCAGCATCTTCGCTCTCGGGCGGAAATAAACAGAAAGTAGTTTTAGCTCGCGAATTATCTCGTCCAGTCAAACTTGTTGTGGCTTCGCAGCCAACCCGAGGTCTTGATGTTGGCTCGATTGAATTTGTCCACGAACGAATCATCGCCGAGCGAGATGCAGGGCGCGCTGTCTTGCTCTTTAGTACGGAGTTAGATGAAGTTTCAGCGCTAGCTGATCGCATCGCTGTGATGTATCGCGGCGAATTTATCGCAATAGTTCCAGCAGACACTTCGCGTGAAGAGTTAGGTCTTCTCATGGCAGGAGTAAAGAGATGAAATTGAAGAAGTTACTTCTACCCGCTCTCTCCTTTGCCATGGCGCTCTTTGTGAGTGGATTGTTGGTGGCATTCTCTGATTCCAAAGTACTTGCACTTAAGGGTGAGCCTCTTGAGATGTTGCAGAAAGCTTTATCTACAGCTGGTGGCGCCTATTGGGCGCTCTTTCGTGGCTCAATCTTTGATCCGCGTTTAGCCGAAACTCGATTCATCGAAGGTTTTTATCCATTCTCTGAAACTTTGGTGGCTGCAACTCCACTTATCCTCACTGGTCTATCTGTTGCATTGGCATTTAAGGCGGGACTTTTCAATATCGGTGCACAAGGACAATTCATTGCAGGAGCAATCGGAGCAAGCTGGGTTGGATTTACCTTTGAACTTCCCATCGTTGTACACACATTGGCAGCGATTACTGCGGCAATTTTATTTTCAGGAATTTATGGCGGATTCGTAGGGCTACTGAAGGCTCGCACGGGGGCGCATGAAGTAATTGTGACAATTATGCTCAACTATGTTGCCGCGTACTTCTTACTCTGGTTGCTCAGCACTACCGCCTTTTTGCGCCCAGGGCGACAAGATCCGCTCGCTCCAGAGGTAAAAGAGAGCGCGCGGTTACCTCACCTCTTTGGAGAAGAACTAAGAGCCAATTTGGGATTTGTGATTGCACTTATCGTTGCCGGCGCCATCTGGTGGCTTCTCAATCGCACTACATGGGGATTTAGATTCCGTGCAGTGGGTGCAAATGCAGCTGCTTCAAAGACAGCTGGTATCTCGGTTGCCCGCGTAACAACTAGTGTCATGTTTCTTGCCGGAGCGTTAGCCGGATTGGGTGGAGCTATGCAAATACTTGGCTCTGAACCCGCGATGACTGCAGGAATTGGTGGCTCATTTGGTTTTGATGCCATAACGGTAGCTCTACTTGCACGTGCCAACCCGATTGGAACTGTCTTTGCGGCGCTGCTCTTTGGCGCGCTCCGTGCAGGTGGGCTCACTATGCAGGCGAGCACCGAAACACCACTTGATTTAGTTCTGGTCATTCAGGCGCTCGTAGTTCTCTTTATTGCAGCTCCTGCTCTGATTAAGGCGCTCTTCAGGTTAAAGAATGTGGAAACTGGAGAAGCCATGGCCTCGAAAGGTTGGAACGGTTAATGAGCGCTATTGAAGTACGCACGCTCTCCGCGCCAGAACGACGACGTAAGCGCGGTATCGCCACTATGGCAGTCTTATCGCTCTTCGGCTTTGCAGTTTTTGGATTGCTCCCTAAAGAAGGTCAACCTGTTACTTACAGTTTTGTGCTTGGCAACGAATGGATTCTGGTTAAAGAATGGATTGTTAATTCAAAGACAGGAGCTCTGGGATTTTCAATTGCTTCAATCCTTGCAGTACTACTAGCCACTCTCCAATTTAGAGCCCGAAAAACTAGTCGCTTTGCTAGCGCGCTCTTTGCCTCAACATTTCTTATGTCCTTCCTATGTTGGGCAGCTGCTGGAAAGTTCATTCCATTTACGGGACTTCTTCAAGGTGCACTTCTCCTATCTGTACCACTGATCTTTGGTGCGATGGCTGGCGTACTTTCCGAGCGCTCTGGCGTTATTAATATTGCGATTGAAGGCCAGCTCCTAGCAGGTGCATTTATGTCTGGAGTTATTGCCTCACTCACGCAGAACACATGGTTTGGTCTACTCATTGCGCCATTTGCTGGCGCTGCGATCTCATGGCTGCTTGCAGTCTTTGCTATTAAATATGGCATCGACCAAGTTGTGTTGGGCTTTGTACTTAACGTTCTCGTTATTGGTCTGACTGGATTTCTCTACAAGAAATTGCTCATTCCGTACCAATCGACCTGGAACTCAGGTGGCACTTTTGCTCCTATTGAGATTCCACTACTTTCTAAAATCCCCGTAGTTGGCCCAATCTTCTTCAGTCAAAGCATCATCGTCTATCTCATGTATGTAGTCGTCATCGTTATACATATTTCGCTCTTTAAATCACGTTGGGGGTTGCGTACACGTTCAGTGGGTGAGCACCCAACGGCTGCTGAATCTGTAGGTATCGATGTTAATAAGGTGCGCTTTAGAAACGTTGTTATCGCCGGCGCCGTTGCCGGTTTAGGTGGGGCCTTCTTTACTCTGGGAGCTGTTGGTGCATTTAGCAAAGAGATGACAGCAGGTAAAGGGTTTATCGCTTTAGCTGCTCTTATCTTTGGGCGCTGGTCACCACTTGGCGCAGTTGCCGCTGCGCTCATCTTCGGTTTCGCCGATAACTTGCAAGGTTTACTTACTATTACGGGAACACCGATTCCATCTGAATTTATGTTGATGGCGCCTTACATTGCAACGATTATCGCTGTCTCAGGTTTTGTTGGAAAGGTGCGAGCCCCCGCGGCCGATGGAATTCCATATAGACGTGGAGGCCGATAGTGGAGATTGATTGGGATTTATTGCGAGCCGAAGCGCTGACTGCAATGAAACGCGCTTACGTGCCGTATTCACACTTTCCAGTCGGAGTTGCAGCCCTTGTCGATGACGGTCGAGTTGTTACCGGTTGTAATGTAGAAAATGCTAGCTACGGTCTGACTCTCTGCGCTGAGTGTGGTCTTGTCTCATCCCTCATTGCAACAGGGGGAGGGCGGTTGACTGCTTTTGCATGTGTCGATATCAACGGTAACCCGCTGATGCCATGTGGTCGCTGTCGTCAATTATTGCAAGAGCATGGTGGGTCACATTTGCAGTTAATGACTGATCAGGGTGTAAAGACTCTGGCAGATCTACTTCCGTGGGCATTTGGCCCCGATGAAATCACCACAAGGTTGCCATCTTGAGCGCAAACGTTGAACCTTTTGCAGCTGTTGAAATCATCTCCGCCAAACGTGATCGTTTAGCGCTTACTGATTCTCAAATTGATTGGGTAGTCGATGCCTACACACGCGGAGTTGTAGCCGACGAACAGATGTCAGCTTTACTGATGGCTATCTTGCTTAATGGAATGAACTCACACGAGATTTCACGTTGGACCAATGCCATGATTAATAGTGGCGAGCGAATGAATTGGTCGATGTTAGATCGTAAAACCGTTGATAAGCATTCAACAGGTGGGGTCGGAGACAAAATAACACTGCCCCTTGCTCCACTGGTGGCAGCTTGTGGCGGCGCAGTCCCGCAACTTTCCGGTAGAGGACTTGGCCATACAGGAGGCACTCTCGACAAACTTGAATCCATTCCTGGCTGGCGAGCCTCCCTAACCAATGATGAGATGCTTAAAGTTTTGCAAGAAACGGGAGCGGTAATTTGTGCTGCAGGTGCTGGATTAGCTCCTGCTGATAAAAAACTCTATGCACTCCGAGACGTGACAGCAACGGTCGAGGCTATTCCATTAATTGCTTCATCTATCATGAGTAAGAAAATTGCAGAAGGAACATCGGCGCTAGTTCTTGATGTAAAAACTGGCAATGGTGCATTCATGTCAGATCCAGCAAAGGCGGCAGAGTTAGCACGCACTATGGTGCAATTGGGTAAGGATGCAGGGGTCACTACTCGAGCGTTAGTGACAGCTATGGATGTACCGCTGGGATTGACCGCAGGTAATGCGCTGGAAGTTCGTGAATCTATCGAAGTGCTTGCAGGTGGCGGTCCATCTGATGTAGTCGAGTTAACGATTTTGTTAGCCCGCGAGATGTTAGATGCAGCAGGAATTTCAGGCAAAGATCCCGAGGTCGCACTCAAGGATGGCAGCGCTATGGATCATTGGCGGCGCATGATTCGCGCGCAAGGCGGCAACCCTGATGCTCCACTTCCGGTGGCAAAAGAGCAGCTGGTAATTACTGCAGAAAATAGCGGAGCCATTACAACCATGGATGCCCTGAAGGTAGGTGTGAGCGCATGGCGCTTAGGAGCTGGAAGGTCTGCCCAAGGTGAGAAAGTACAAGCCGGAGCAGGCATTGAGCTCCATGCAAAACCAGGAGATTACATAAAGGCTGGTGCACCCTTGATGACCTTGCACACCGATGAACCTGCGCGATTTGCACGAGCTACCGAAGCACTGGTGGGAGCAGTCACGATTGTTGAAGGAGGAACCGTTAATCGACTTCCTCTGTTAGTAGAGAGAATTCTGGGATGAGTAATTTGTTGAAGAGACCAACTGAAGATCAAGTAAAGCGACTTCCCAAGGCGCTCTTGCATGATCACTTAGATGGCGGGTTACGACCACAAACAATTATTGATATTGCTCAAGAAATTGGACATACACTGCCTACTTATGATGCAGCCGAGCTTGCCGAATGGTTTCGTTCATCATGCGATTCGGGCTCGCTTGTACTGTATCTCGAGACCTTTGCTCACACAGTTGCAGTTATGCAACGCCGTGAAGATATTGTGCGAGTTGCGCGCGAGTGTGCAGTTGATTTGGCGCGCGATGGGGTTGTCTATGCAGAAGTTCGCATGGCACCTGAACTCTTGACAGAAAAAGGGCTAACTCTGTCGCAGATAATTGAAGCAATTCTCGAAGGATTTCGCGCTGGCGAGGCCGAAGCACAGACCGAAGGCCGCACAATTCGTGTGACATCACTGCTCTGCGGTATGCGTCAAAACAATCGCTCTCAAGAAGTTGCTGAGCTAGCGGTGAAGTATCGTGATCAAGGAGTTGTCGGCTTTGATATTGCTGGCCCTGAAGATGGATTTCCGCCGAGTGATCAACTATCGACTTTTGAATACCTGCGCCGCGAGAATGCCCATTTCACCATTCACGCCGGTGAAGCGTATGGCTTGCCATCAATTTGGGAGGCTATTCAACTGTGCGGCGCAGAGCGCTTGGGCCACGGTGTTCGCATCGTTGACGATATCGACTTCAGCCAAACTCCTGCGCGCTTGGGGCGCCTGTCTGCATATGTCCGTGATCGTCGTGTTCCGCTGGAGCTCTGTCCATCTTCAAATATTCAAACAGGAGTCGCTACCTCCTTCGCAGATCACCCACTAGCAAAGTTAGCCAAACTTCGCTTTAGGGTGACCATAAATACAGATAATCGTTTAATGTCAGCAACTTCTATGTCGCGCGAAATGACTGAAATGGTCAAACAATGCGGCTGGACTTTCCAAGATCTTCAGCGAGTGACAATCAACGCTCTCAAGAGCGCCTTCATTCCCTTTGAAGAACGTCTGGCGATCATCGAAGAGGTCGTCAAGCCTGGTTACCAAAGGATTTCTGAGGAGTAATTGGCTACACGCCAACTGTGTGCCACACAGTCTTCTGCTCCATAAATGCAAGTATGCGAGATGGGGACAATTTCCCATCTGCCACATGGAATCGCTTGAGATTCTCAGCTCCTGCAACCTTGAGCTCCGCTCGTTTCTTCTTCGCTATCGCTGAAATATCAAAACCATCAATATCCATGTGAGAAGCAGCCCAGGGAGCCAATTCATCAAGCGAGCCGGTCAAAAGATTGATAACACCTGCGGGCAGATCGCTTGTTGCGAGAATCTCTGCAAATGTCATTGCTGGGACGCTAAGACCTCCTGAAACAAGCGCGATCACGGTGTTACCAGAAACAACAGATGCAGCAATAGCATCAATAAATTCAATAAATGAATCTGAAGCGCAGACCACTACTACACCGAGCGGTTCTGGGATTGTAAAATTGTAATATGGTCCTGCAACAGGATTAGTTGCTCCACTTATCGCCGGCAATTTATCACTCCAGCCTGCATACCAAACCCAACGATCAATTGCTTCATTAACCAGCAATCGCGCTTTGAGGGGAGTAAGGCTTGATGTAGCTGATATTTCAGATGCACATTGTTCGGCGCGACCTTCTAGCATCTCTGCGATTCGGTAAAGAATTTGACCACGGTTGTAGGCAGTTGCTTTAGCCCAACCATGCTGAGCTGCTCGAGCTGCTGTGACGCTATCTCTTAAGTCTTTACGCGATGCAAGACAAGGGTTGGCTATGAATTCGCCCTTGCTCGAGATTACTTCGAAGACTCTTCCTGATTCACTGCGGGGGAATGCACCGTTGATGAAGAGCTTGTAAGTCTTCTTCACCTCAAGACGCTCGTTGATAGACATTTATTTACCCCCTGACTCTTTGCCAGTTTTGAGGTAAGCCGCCAGTCCATGCTTGCCACCTTCGCGCCCCCAGCCAGACTCTTTATAACCACCAAATGGAGATGTTGGATCAAATTTATTAAAAGTGTTTGCCCAAATAACGCCCGCTTTCAACTGTTGTGTTGCCCAGAGAACGCGTGACCCCTTTTCGCTCCAGACGCCGGCTGAGAGTCCGAATGGAGTGTTATTTGCCTTATCAATCGCCTCTTGCGGGGTGCGGAAGGTGAGAACTGATAGAACTGGACCAAATATTTCTTCCTGTGCAATTCGGTGCGCTTGCGTCACTCCAGTAAAAATTGTTGGAGCAAACCAGTAGCCCTTATCGGAGAGTTTGCATTGCGGGCTCCAACGTTCGGCCCCTTCAGAGTCACCCACTCCTGCGAGCTCTTGAATCTTATTTAGTTGTTCACGCGAGTTGATGGCCCCTAAGTCAGTGTTCTTATCTAAAGGATCTCCAACGCGAATCTTGGACATACGGACTTTTAGTTTTTCAATAATCTCTTCGGCTATGCTTTCTTGCAGAATTAAGCGAGAGCCAGCGCAACAAACATGCCCTTGGTTGAAAAAGATCCCGTTAACGATTCCTTCTACCGTCTCATCAACAGGGGCATCATCAAAGACAATGTTGGCTCCCTTTCCACCTAGCTCAAGGGTGGCCTTTTTGTCGGTAGTCGCTATCGCACGAGCAATTTTCTTGCCTACTTCGGTCGATCCAGTGAATGCAATTTTCTGTATGCCTGAGTGGTTTACCAGTGATGCGCCGGTACTGCCATCACCGGTGACAATATTAACCACGCCATCCGGTAACTCAGCCTGCTGGCATACCTCTGCAAAGAGTAAGGCAGTAAGAGAAGTGGTTTCTGCAGGTTTGAGAACTACAGTGTTACCAGTTGCAAGTGCTGGTGCAACTTTCCAGGCAAGCATCAGCAATGGAAAGTTCCAAGGAATTATCTGACCAGCAACTCCGTATGGCTGAGGCGAATGGCCAAGTCCTGCATAATCTAATTTGTCAGCCCACCCCGCATGGTAAAAAAAGTGGGCTGCGACTAACGGAATATCAATGTCCCGAGTTTCACGAATTGGTTTACCGTTATCAAGAGTTTCCAGCACTGCAAACTCGCGTGCTCTCTCCTGTAGAATTCTGGCGATTCGATAGAGATATTTGCCTCGCTCTTTTCCAGAAAGTTTTGACCAGGTCTTGGCGTAAGCCTTTTGAGCAGCGAGAACGGCCTTATCTACATCTGCAGCTGAACCCAGTGAAATATGGCTCAATACCTCTTCATTTGAAGGATTAATCGTCGGGAAGTGCTTCTTGCCTGCAACAAAGCTTCCATTAATGAAGTGGCCATACTTTGGCTTGATGGAGACGATTGCTCGTGATTCCAACGCTGGAGCGTATTCGAAAGTCATATCCATTAGCCTCTATTAGTCGATTGTTACGTAGTTAGGGCTAGCGTAGTAGCCATCGTCCATTTTCATGCGTTGCATCAAGAGATCATTAAGCAGTGCGCTGGCACCGATCCGGAAGAGCTCTGGGGTCAACCACTCTGGACCAGCTGTCTCATTAACTAGGACCAACTGTTTGATGGCATCTTTAGTCGTGCGAATGCCCCCGGCGGGCTTGACCCCAATTCGGCGCTGTGAAATTGCATAGAAGTCCCTGACTGCCTCGAGCATCACAAGTACGACGGGTGGCGTTGCAGCAGGAGCGACTTTGCCGGTAGATGTCTTAATGAAATCGGCACCTGCCAACATGGCAAGATAAGAAGCTTTTCTGACATTGTCGTATGTGACAAGTTCGCCAGTCTCAAAAATAACTTTAAGGTGCGCTTTCGTCCCACACACTTCTCGAATCTTTACTATCTCTTCAAATACTAAACCGAGCTTTCCTGAAAGAAAGGCTCCACGATCAATCACCATGTCAATTTCTGCAGCACCTGCATCTATTGCATCTTGCGTATCTCTAATCTTTACTTCCATCGAGGCTCTACCCGAAGGGAAAGCGGTCGACACTGCCGCAACAGGAACTTTTTCTCCGCCGATTGAATCTAAGTGTTTCCTTGCGATTGCGACCATGTCATTGTAAACACAGATAGCACCAACGCTCGGAACGGTTGAGTCGCTTGGATCTGGCCGCACTGCCTTTGAACAGAGAGCCTTCACTTTTCCTGGCGTGTCTGCACCTTCTAGCGTGGTTAGGTCAACCATAGAGATAGCTGTATCAATGGCCCAACGCTTACTGGATGTCTTGATCGAGCGAGTTCCGAGCATGGCAGCGCGTGCTTCGGCGCCAACCTGATCTACCCCTGAAAGTTGATTTAAAAAATTAACGAGGGATTTTTCAGATCCATCTACGAGGCCATAGAAACTCACGATAAGAATTCTTTCAGAGGTCCACGAATCTGGTCGAGTAATTTCTGCGATTCTTCCGACGTCGCTGTAATCACTTCGATATAGCACTTCATTTTTGCCTCGGTCCCTGAGGGGCGAACAATGATGCGAATATCTCCATCTAGCCAGATGCGTAAACCATCTGTCGGTGGAAGCCCATCCTTGGGCGCGGCCAAATCATCGATAGATTTCACATTTCTCCCCGCTATTTCTTGGGGAGGACTGTGGCGCAATGTCTCTAAGAGACGAGATATTGAACTCATATCTGAAACTCGTATTGAGATTTGCTCAGTGCCATGAAAGCCATGGCGGGTCCATATTTCATTGAGCAAATCAGTCAAGGTATATCCATCTCTGGCGAGGTCAGTTACTACCTGCGCTAAGAAAATTGCAGCAGAAATGCCGTCTTTGTCGTTGACTGTCTCTGAATCTACGGCGTAGCCGATTGCTTCTTCATAACCGTATGCAAGGTCTTCAATCTTGGCTAACCACTTAAATCCAGTCAGAACTTCTTGAAAATTAACGCCGTAATGTGAGCAAATTTTGCGCAGGGCCGAAGATGAAACTATCGAGTTTCCAAAGGTTCCTGTGGGTTTTGTGCGCGCAATCCATTCGCCAAAAATGACCCCCAGTTCATCACCGCGCAACATGCGCCAACCAAGCACCGGATCATTTATGGCAGCCGCACATCTATCGGCATCAGGATCATTGGCAATGACTAAGTCAGCGCTCTCTGCTCGAGCTTTGAGAAGGGCTAGGTCGATAGCACCAGGTTCCTCTGGATTAGGAAAGGCGACGGTTGGGAAATCTGGATCTGGCGTGCACTGTTCATCAACAGTGATGAGATTTCTAAATCCTGCTTTTGCAAAAACTCTCTTAACTGTCTCAGTTCCGACACCATGCATAGCGGTATAGACAATCTTGATATCACTTGGGCGCGGCGCTAACGCAGCGGTGCGATTGATGTATTCCTCCACCACATCTTCATTGAGCACTGTCCATTTTGTATCCCGCGGTTGAGAGCTTAATGATGTAACGTCAGAAATTTCCGCGGCAATAAATTGATCTGTCGGATTAATAATCTGCGATGCCGCGTAATTGATTCCGTCGGCGGTAGGACCTATATAGACCTTGTAGCCGTTGTCTTGAGGAGGATTATGGCTAGCGGTAACCATAATTCCGATGTCGCAATTGAGATGAGAAGTTGCAAAAGCCAATACCGGCGTTGGAAGTGGGCGCGGCAAGATAAATACATTCATCCCTGCACCACTCATAATTTCAGCGGTTTCAATCGTGAAATCTTCAGACCCATGTCGAGCGTCGCGGCCAATCACTACCGATTTCATGCCACGTTCTTTCATATAGGCAGCGATTCCAGCTGCTGCGCGCCCAACCACGGCGCGATTCATACATGAAGGGCCTGGGCCGATGGGTCCGCGCAGTCCAGCAGTTCCAAACTGCAGAAATCCATTGAAGTACTGGCGCAATTTTCCTTCATCTTCGTGTTCGAGAAGGAGTGATAATTCATTTGCAGTTGTGGAATCAGGATCGTCAGCAATCCAATTTTCAACTTCTAGTCTCAACGCTGCGTCCATAGGAGCAGATTAACGGTTCTTAGATGAGTTTAGGAATAGTTGATTTGAGTAGCGCGCCCATTCGATCTGCTGCTGCCTTACCAGCCGCAATTACTTCTTCATGGTTAAGTTTTTCGCCAGTAATTCCAGCGGCGGCATTGGTCACAAGGGATATTCCCAAAACTTCTGCACCAAGTGCATGAGCAGCAATAGCCTCTGGAACGGTAGACATACCAACTAAATCGGCTCCGATAGTTCTCATCATTGCGATCTCAGCGGGAGTCTCGTAGGTAGGACCGCGCCAATGTACATATACACCTTCTGCAAGTGAGGAATCTTCAGACTTTACAATCGCTCTGATTCTTTTGCTATATAAATCAGTGAGGTCTACAAAGGTTGCACCAGAAAGTGGGGAAGCGGCAGTTAGCGAAATGTGATCTCGAATAAGAACAGGTTGGCCTACTGCGTAGGAAGTATTTATTCCTCCGCATGCATTCGTCAGAATAAGTACCTTGCATCCAGCTTTGACGGCAGTGCGGACGCCATGAACAACTGGCTCCATTCCTTTTCCTTCATACAAGTGTGTGCGACCAAGAAAGACGAGCGCTCGAATAGTTTTAGCCTCCGCTGCAATTTCATACGAGCGAACTTTTCCGGAATGCCCTTCCACCGCAGGAGCGGAGAATCCGGTGAGTTCATGAGCATCACATTCATAGGCAGGCGTTCCAAGTGCGTCTGCTGCCGATACCCAGCCAGAGCCCATGACAAGTGCGACATCATGAGAAGCAACCCCAGTGCGTTCTGAAATTTCTGCGGCAGCCTTGGTTGCAGCAGCTAAAGGATCGGAATAGAGAAGTTCAGTAGATGTCATGCATCAATAATGTCACAGAGAACCGTGCCACTTGCAACGGTCTCACCGATAACTGCCTGCAAGTTCTTAATCACACCATCTTTATGAGCACTGAGAGGCTGCTCCATCTTCATCGCTTCCAGGACAATAATCAAATCACCAGCAGAGACGTTTTGACCTTCAGTGACTGCAATCTTGACCACGGTTCCTTGCATGGGACTTGTTAGACCCGTTCCAGAAGCTGCTCCAACTGATGTCTGTTTTGCTCGATGGCGTTTAACTACTGGTTCTGGAGCATGGACAAGAATTTCAAATCTCTTTCCATTCACTTCAGCAACTAACTTCTCTGCAGCGACCCGAGTTTCAACTTCACGAGATGCACCTTGAAACGCTGGAATCTCATTCTTAAATTCATTTTCGATATAACTGGTATAGACCTTGAAATCTTCAGTAAAGGATGCGTCTTCCAAAATTGCCCTATGGAATGGGATTGCAGTTGCTAAACCGCCAACTTCAAATTCGGCAAGAGCGCGTCGTGCTCGCGCAATCGCTTCCGCTCGGCTTGCTCCCGTCACTATGAGTTTTGCTAACAGCGAATCAAAATTACCGCCAATTACATCTCCATTTCTAAAACCTGCATCAACGCGGACCCCAGGACCAGTCGGCAAATTCCACGATGAAATTCGGCCAGGTGCTGGAAGGAAAGAGCGCCCCGGATCTTCGCCGTTTATTCTAAATTCGATCGAGTGACCGCGAATAGTTGGATCATCAAAGCCCAAGCTCTCACCCATAGCGATTCTAAATTGTTCGCGCACCAAATCTATTCCGGTCACTTCTTCAGAGACCGGATGCTCGACTTGCAGGCGGGTATTGACTTCCAAAAATGAGATTGTTCCATCGGAACCAATCAAGAACTCACAAGTACCGGCCCCTACATAACCAGCCTCTTTCATGATTGCTTTACTGGAGCGATAAAGCTCTTGGTTCTGCGCCTCTGTTAAGAAGGGAGCAGGAGCCTCTTCGACCAATTTCTGATGGCGACGTTGCAGAGAGCAATCACGTGTCGAGACAACAACAGCATGTCCATGCATATCGACAAGTACTTGTGTCTCTACGTGACGTGGTTTATCTAAATATCGCTCTACAAAACATTCACCTCTGCCAAAACCAGTAATCGCCTCTCGAACTGCTGATGCGTAGAGTTCAGGAATTTCCTCCATGGTGCGAGCCACTTTGAGCCCACGGCCTCCACCACCAAATGCTGCCTTGATTGCAACAGGAAGCCCATGTTCTTTCGCGAAGGCCACTACTTCATCGTGTCCGGAAACTGGATCCTTTGTGCCCGCAACGAGAGGCGCCCCTGCAGCTGCTGCAATGCGGCGAGCTGAAACTTTGTCACCAAGTGCGCTAATTGCAGAGGGCGGTGGTCCAATCCATATGAGTCCAGCATCAATCACTGCCTGAGCAAAATCGGCATTCTCTGAGAGAAAGCCATATCCGGGATGAATAGCATCCGCGCCGGCTTCTTTTGCGATTGCCACAATTTTCGCCGAATTGAGATACGTATCCTTTGCAAGAGTGCCATTGAGCGAATACGAGTAATCGGCGCTTTGCGTATGAAGAGAATCGCGATCTTCTTCAGAATAGATGGCAACCGACTCGAGGCCATGATCCTTGCAGGCACGAATAACTCGGAGGGCAATCTCGCCGCGGTTGGCAATTAATACACGCTTCATCTCAGCTCCTTGACCTGTGGCCACGAGTATCCCAGTTGTGCCATAGCACTTCGCAGAAATGGCATCGATATACCGACAACATTGGTGTAGTCACCTTCGATAACTGGAATGAAAGGTGACCCGAAACCGTCTAACGTAAATCCTCCAGCAACATGTAAAGGTTCACCTGAAGCGATGTAATCTTCAATTTCCAGATCGCTCATCTCTGAGAATGTAACTTTTGTGCTGACTCGATCAGCAATTTCTATACCCTTTTCGGTATCAATAATGCAATGACCAGTATGCAGAATTCCCGACCGACCACTTATCTTCTTGGCGCGCTCACGAGCTACGTCGGCTGTACCTGGTTTTCCAAATGAGGCTCCGTCAACGTCAAAGGTTGAGTCGCACCCAATAATGATTGCCGGGTAGTCAACCATCTCCCGAACCGTGTGTGCTTTGGCGATTGCTAGAGCTATAACCATATCCTTCGGATTCATTGCGTTAAAGAACTCAGTCTCTTCATCAACATGGCTGACCACAATCGTTGGTTTCAGACCGGCATCTTCTAAGAGTCTGCGACGAGATGTAGATTGAGAAGCAAGAACGATACGAGGCATCTACTCAAACTTCCGAGCGCCAAAGGTTATTTGGTGAGGTAGTGGCTGACGCAGTTGTGGCAATCCAAAGACACTGCGCTTGATCACTGGCTTGAGCTCTACCGCCTTGTGATTAGTGAGTACGGCTTGAAGTGCGAGCAGCTCTTCGGGGGTTGGTTTCCCAGCAGTTACGGTGAATTTCATAATTACAAAGGAATATTTCCGTGTTTGCGAGCCGGCAAGGTATCACGCTTGGTCTTGAGGGTTCGAAATGCCTTTGTTATGTATTGACGTGAATCTTCTGGTTCAATCACGCTATCAATCGTTCCACGCTCTGCTGCAAGATAAGGATTTGAAAACTTTTCGGTGTACTCATCGATGAGTTCGGCACGCTTTGAATCCTGATCCTTTGCTTCCGAGATTTCTTTTCGATACAAAATATTGACAGCTCCCTGCGCGCCCATTACGGCAATTTCTGCACTCGGCCAAGCGAAGTTGATATCGCTACCCAAATATTTGGAGCCCATGACGATAAAAGCTCCACCATAAGCTTTGCGAGTAATAAGTGTTACGAGTGGAACTGATGCTTCAGCATAGGCGTAGAGCAACTTAGCTCCGCGGCGGATAATGCCATTCCACTCTTGTTCTGTGCCAGGCATAAATCCAGGAACGTCTACGAGGGTGAGAATAGGAATATTAAAGGCATCGCAGAATCTCAGGAAGCGAGCCGCCTTCTCAGATGAATTGATATCAAGTGTTCCAGCAAGTTGAGATGGCTGATTTGCGATAATTCCTATCGACTGTCCCTCAATTCTTGCAAAACCAACCACAATATTTGGCGCATAGAGAGCATGGACCTCTAAGAATTCTCCCTCATCGACGAGAGCCTGAATAAGGGTCTTCATATCGTATGGTTGAGTGGGACTATCAGGGATAAGTGTGTTGAGTGATAAATCGACCGCACTCTTCTCGAGAGTTTCAGTGGGTGGCAGCACAGGAGAACCATCCATGTTATTCGATGGCAGGTACGACAAGAGCGCCTTTACGTAATCAATTGCATCCGCTTCAGAATCAGCCATGTAATGAGCGTTTCCTGATTTAGTGTTATGGGTAAGTGCTCCGCCAAGCTCTTCCATGCCAACATCTTCACCTGTGACCGTTTTGATGACATCAGGGCCAGTAATGAACATATTGGAAGTTTCCTTCACCATAATGGTGAAGTCAGTCAAAGCAGGCGAATAAGCAGAGCCTCCAGCACAAGGACCAAGAATCAGAGAAATCTGTGGAATCACTCCAGAGGAGCGAGTATTGAGTCTAAAGATCTTGCCGTAACCATTAAGCGATGCGACACCTTCTTGGATACGGGCTCCTCCGGAGTCATTAATTCCAATCAGAGGAATTCCTGACTTCAGAGCAAACTCGGCAATCTTTACGATTTTTTCAGCATGTACTTCACCGAGAGATCCACCAAAGACTGTGAAATCTTGTGAGTAGAGCGCAATTGGACGCCCATCAACGGTGGCTGTTCCGATAACGACTCCGTCACCGTAAGGTCGATTCTTCTCCATTCCAAAATTCTGTGCACGATGACGGGCAAACTCATCAATTTCGGTAAATGAATCTGGATCAACGAGCATCTCGATTCGCTCACGTGCGGTTCCTTTGCCTTTTGAATGCTGTTTCTCAACGGCACGAGCAGAACCGGCATGCACAGCCTCATCAATACGTTCACGTAAATCTTCAATTTTGCCGGCAGTTGTGTGCAGATCTGGGCTCATGAACATAAGGTACTAGCCATGAGCCCGATTGCGCCAAGACCACCACTCGATGCATCAGAGATCTCGAAGAGAATCTCGCAATACTGGCGAGTAAGCGTGGTTGAAGTCACCGGTTCAACACAAGATGACATTGCAGAAAAAATATCTATTGGGGATGCAATTCACGGAGATGTATTGGTCGCTGAATACCAAAGCGCCGGTCGTGGCAGACTTGATAGAAAGTTTGAAGCGGATCCTGCTGCTGCACTTACTTTTTCTCTCTATGTAGAAATAAAAAGAGATAGAGATGAATGGGGATTCATACCCTTGTTAACCGGATTAGCTGCAGTCTTGTCTCTGCAAGAGATCGATCCGAAAGTTGTCGTTGATGTGAAATGGCCAAATGATCTTCTCATTTCCAATTCTAAGTTGGGAGGAATTATTAGCCAAGCAACCGACGAAGGTGTGATTATTGGAGTAGGAATTAATGTCGCAATGAGCGCTAATGAGTTACCAGTTTCGCATGCTACCTCACTCCATTTAAGTGATTTTAAAGAATTAAACCGAAATTTCTTACTGGCGACATTTCTCAACAAGTTCCAAGAACTCTTTTTGCGATGGCAAAATGGCGAGGACCTGCGCCACCTCTACCGAGAAAAATGCGCGACGATTGGTAGATTGATAAAGATTGAACTTCCTGGAGATAAGTCTTTAGAGGGCCAAGCGCTAGATATCTCAGCACACGGCGAGCTAATTCTCGTTGATGGAACTCGCGTATCCGTCGGGGATGTAGTTCATCTACGATAGAGCAGTGACAGAGCGCTTCCCACGAGTAGGAGTAATAGGCGCTGGGCAGTTAGCTCGCATGATGGTGGCTCCAGCAACTGCGCTAGGGGTCGATTTATATCTCTTCGCACAATCCTCCTCAGATTCAGGTGCACAAATTGCAGACCACTTTGTCGGTGACTATTCAGATCTGCAGGCCCTTCTAGAGTTTTCTAAAAATTGTGATGTGATTACCTTTGAACATGAATTGGTTCCTCTATCCGTAATCAAGGGGCTCGAAGCATCAGGAGCGCGCGTTTATCCTTCTTCAAGCTCATTTATATTTTCGCAAGATAAAGAACAGATGCGACAAAAGTTAAGGGCATACCCTTCCCCACAATGGAAGGTCATCACTTCGACGGGGGAAGTTGAGAGATATCCGCTTATTGCAAAGGCTATCTCGGGGGGATACGACGGCCGCGGAGTGTGGAAGATAAATTCGCAAGATGAATTATCGCAACTTCTCAAGACTGCGCCAAAACTACTTATTGAAGACTTAGTGCAATTTGATTTCGAAATTGCTGTAATGGTGGCACGCTCACCTCATGGCCAAGCAACAACCTGGGCTCCCACAGAAACTATTCAAGAAGATGGAATTTGTACCCTTACTATTTCTCCTTCGCAATCAATCACCTCTGAAACGGCAGAACGTGCTCAGCAGTTAGCTCTTGATATCGCAGCTGAAGTTGGAGTCGTAGGAGTCATGGCAGTCGAGATGTTCGTTAAAGGAGACGATATCTTGATTAATGAGTTAGCAATGCGACCACACAATTCTGGGCATTGGACTATTGATGGCTCACGAACCAGTCAATTTGAGCAACATCTACGGGCAATCTTGGATTTACCTTTAGGGGATCCGACCATGACGGCTGACTTTGCAGTTATGGGCAATGTCTTAGGTGGAGAAAAAACTGATATGTATCGTCCCTATCTGCACCTCATGGCTCGTAACCCAGCGCTCAAGTTTCACCAATATAAGAAGGAAGTTCGCCCAGGTCGCAAGATTGGGCACGTCACCGCCGTCGGTTCTGACCTTCTACAATTAACCGACGACGTGCAACATGCACGCCAATACATGAGTGGGGAAGTAGATGAGTAAAGCAAATGATGTAGCAATCATCATGGGTTCTGACTCTGATTGGCCCATCATGGAAGAAGCGGCAAAAGTACTTGATCTCTTTGGCATCACCTACACGGCAGATGTTGTATCGGCGCACCGCATGCCAGAAGAGATGGTTGATTTTGCAAAGTCTGCGGCTAGTAAGGGTTATAAAGTTCTCATTGCAGGTGCAGGTGGAGCCGCTCACTTACCAGGAATGGTGGCAGCCCTCACTACCTTGCCAGTAATCGGAGTTCCAGTTTCTCTCAAAAATCTCGACGGATTGGATTCACTCCTGTCAATCGTTCAAATGCCAGGCGGAGTTCCAGTTGCAACGGTAGGAATCGACAACGCCAAGAATGCCGGAATTTTGGCCGCTCGCATCCTTGGAAGTGCCGATGAATCTATTGCGCGCAAGCTTGAAGAGCATCGTGAGCAACTCACAAGTGAAGCAAAAGCAAAGGGCGCCCAATTGAGCGCCCGTCGCAATATTAAAACTGGTTTTTAATCAGTTCTTCCTAAAGCATGAACGCGCCACCCAGCTGCGCGCCAGAGGTTACGGTCAAGCATATTGCGACCATCAATTACAAATTTGGATTTCACAAGCTGTCCTATAACTGATGGATCTAGTTCGCGATACTCCTTCCATTCCGTAAGGTGCAAGATGGCATCGGCGCCCTTAACCGCGTCCGTAACCTTCTCTTGATAATCAAGATTTGGAAAACGCTTGCGAGCAGGTTCGATTCCCTTGGGATCATGTACGACAACTTGAGCGCCCGCCGCTTGAAGTTGAGCTGCAATATCGAGCGCTGGAGAGTCACGCACATCATCGCTATCAGGTTTGAAGGTTGCGCCCAACACAGCGATCTTGTACTGAGTGAGATCATCGGAAAGATCGGCGCGGACTACATCAATAACGCGTTGACGCGCTCGGAGATTAATTGCATCAATTTCTCGTAAGAACTCAAGCGCCTGATCTGCGCCTAATTCTTGGGCACGTGCCATAAATGCACGAATATCTTTAGGAAGACATCCACCACCGAATCCAATGCCCGCTTGAAGGAATCTATTTCCAATACGTGGGTCATAGCCAATTGCTTTCGCCAAAATCGTGACGTCTCCTCCGGCGGCCTCACAAATTTCTGCCATGGCATTAATAAATGAGATTTTTGTTGCGAGAAAAGAATTTGCCGCAACTTTTACGAGCTCTGCAGTAGGAAGATCAGCACGGATCCAAGGAGTTCCTAGGTCGATGACTGGTTTATAAACTTCCTTCAAGATTTCTTCAGCACGATCGTTGGCTACTCCAACAACCAAGCGATTTGGCGTCAAGGTATCTTCGACGGCAAATCCCTCACGCAAAAATTCAGGATTCCAAGCCAAATCTGCTTGCGGCGCTGACTCTGATAACTGATCACGCAGTAACTGCGCCGTTCCTACTGGAACCGTCGATTTTCCAACAACTAGGGCCCCATCTTTGAGAAAAGGCGAAATCGCTGCAACAGAAGATTTTACGTAGGTCAGATCAGCAGCCAATCCATCTTTACTTTGAGGAGTACCAACGCAGATGAAGTGAACATCTGCATCAGCAGCTGCCGAAAAGTCCGTACTAAAAGAGAGCCTGCCAGTTTTCATCTCCGCAGCAAGCAGCGTATCTAGTCCAGGTTCATAAAACGGAAGTTCACCTCTGGAGAGAAGATCAACCTTGTTCTGATCAGTATCGATACCAATTACTTCAAATCCAAGCGAGGACATACACGCTGCATGCGTTGCGCCAAGATAGCCACAGCCAATAACAGAGAGCTTAAGAGTCATGTGCGAGAGTCTATTGCACAGCGTCTCGTGCACAGGGATTGTCAGCGGCTGTCTTGGTCTTGAACTTATCAATAGTCGTAGGTTTCGCTGACGCGCTGGCCGTTGGTTTCACGGTCTCCAGTAAGGCTTCATCGTTACGAATTTTGGTCCACAGATCAGCGGCAAGAATTTCATCCCAGATAACAACTGAACCGGCTGTGGGGTGGCGGCCATTTGGATTTGAAAGTGGGACTGTCAGAGTTCGCACATTTCCGGAAGATAAATTTCGAAGCTGTTTCGCCAATGTGAGTAAGTCGTTCTTATTAATACTCGCATCCATTTTCACACTAGAAATCGCGGCGTTGTAAAAATTTGTAAGTTTTATTGGGTTCAGTAGAACTCCTGAACTAGTTGCCTTCCGTAGCACTGCTCCGACAAATTGTTGTTGACGCTCCATGCGTCCTATGTCCCCACGTCCATCAAAATCGCGGGTACGAACATATTTCAAAGCTTCCACTCCATTGAGGGTGTGAGTTCCAGCAGCCATGACGAGGTGGCTCTTGGGATCGTTAATCGGAACCTTAGAACAGACTTCAATCCCACCGAGAGCATCTACGATTCCAGTAAATCCAGCGAAGCTAACTTCTACATAGTGATCTATCTTTAATTTGGTCATGCCTTCAATAGCTTGAATCAGCAGTGGAGCTCCACCAAATGCATAAGCTGCATTGATTTTCCCAGGCAGTGCAGGAATATCGCGAGTTCCATCTTGGCTTCTGTGAGCAGGAATAGTGGCCAAGGTGTCGCGAGGAATTGAGACGATATATGCAGCGTCACGAGCCTTACTAATGTGAACGAGGAGCATGGTGTCAGATCTGCCACCCGCTGCAACTTTGGTACTACCCACGCGCAGCTCTTTAATCTGCTCTTTGGTCAGCCCTTCTCGATTATCAGAACCGACCACGAGGTAGTTAAGTGCTTGGGAAGTTTTCTCTGGGCGATCTTTTAAATTAGCGAAGACATCAATGCGAGAAATTTGACCGCTGACCTGTCCCAAACCAAGCCAAGCTACCGATGCGATGAAGACAACACCCACAGAGAGTGATGTAATAATCCGAATCGCACGAGAAGGTTTCACATCCGTAGGGTACTTGCACGATAGCGTGGAGGGGTTATGGCGACACCAACCGAAGAGTTACTTGGCTCACCGCTGCCTGCGATTAGCGTAATTCTTCCAGTGCTCAATGAAGAATCACATTTGGAGGGCGCAGTACTTTCGGTGCTCTCTCAAGATTATCGTGGCCCCATCGAAATTATCTTGGCGCTTGGTCCTTCACGGGATCGCACCAATGAAATCGCATCAAGACTATCCTCACAAGATGCTCGGGTTAAATTGATTGATAGTCCGACAGGAAAGACCGCAGCCGGACTTAACTTGGCGCTCGCTGCATCCGTAAGTCCAGTTGTGGTTCGCGTTGATGGACATGCGCAGATCCCAAACAATTATCTATCTCTCATCATTGAAATCCTCAACAGCACGGGTGCAGTAAATGTTGGTGGAGTAATGGCCGCTGTCGGCAATACTGCATTCGAGCGCGCTGTTGCAGGCGCGATGCGAAGCCCACTAGGCGTTGGATCCTCACGTTTCCATACAGGTGGGGAAGCAGGCGAAGTCGATACCGTATATCTCGGAGCATTTCGACGCGAAGCGCTAATCGCCATCGGAGGTTTTGACGAAAGATTTACTAGAGCACAGGATTGGGAATTAAATTTTAGATTGCGTGAAAATGGCGGGATTATTTATTTTGATCCTCGATTACACGTGACATACAGACCTCGTTCAACAGTTCGTGCTCTTGCTAAACAATATTTCGAATACGGCCGCTGGCGTCGCGTCGTTTCCCGCAGACATTCAGGAACAATCAACTTTAGATATCTTGCCCCACCTTTGGCACTGATTGGATTTACTACCTCTGTAGTTTTAGGTTTACTACTAAATCCAATTTTCTTAGCTCCAGCGGTTATATACCTACTATTTGTAGTGTTAGCGTCGCTAAAGATTGCCACCTCGATCCGTGAATATTTCTTGCTTTTGATTGTGATTCCAACGATGCACTTCGCGTGGGGTGCAGGTTTCATCTCATCGCCTAAGACTCTCGTGCCTACATCTCATTAAGGCGAGATTCCCTGAGGTAATCTTTCGCACGTGGATAAGCCGGTAGTCGTATATGAGCCGTTTCGGGCGGGCTTACCACCCATGCGAGATTACCTACGCACTTTATGGGGGCGGCGGACATTTATTGGAGAATTTTCGCGCTCTGAATTACGAGAGAAGAATTATGGAACTGTTTTTGGACAGTTATGGCTAGTTCTTAATCCATTACTTCTGTCAGGAGTTTATTTCCTTCTTATCTATGTCATAGGCGGAAGCAGTGATGCAACTCGATTTGGCCACCTCACCGCGACGCTCTTTCTCTTCTACATGATTGCAAATAGCCTCACTGGGGGAGTCAAGGCGATTACTTCTGGACAGCGATTAATTCTCAACACATCTTTCCCTCGAGTCATGCTTCCCATATCCGCTACCGTGATTGCACTGTTCAAATTTGTTCCTACATTGATTGTCTTTACAGCCATTCACTTGCTCATTGGCTTACCAATTTCTTGGCAAATATTCTGGGCAATACCAATATTCCTGATTGCTGTAGTTATGGGACTTGGAATGGCAATCTTGATCTCGTGCGTTAATGTCTACTTTCGGGACGTCTCAAGCATGCTTCCATATTTCACCCGAAGCCTTCTTTACTTGTCGCCAATCCTTTATGAAGCGAGTAGCGTTTCTGATCAAATCAAGTCAGTGCAGATTGCAAACCCAATTTTCTACCTACTTGATTCATGGTCTCGTGTTGTTGTTCATGCCCAGTCACCCACCACATTTGGCTTGATTCATGCTTCAGTATGGGCGCTAATAATTTTCTTTATCGGCACATACTTCTTCTTAACGAGGGAGCGTGATTTCGCTGTCCGCTTATAACCACCCACATACACCTCATGGTCTAGCGGTCTCCGTCCGAGATCTAGGACTTACTTACACGACTTCGATTGATAAGAAGCCAACTTTGAAAGCGCGTTTGAGATCTTTGGGTCGCGGTAAAAAACATACTCGCGTAGTTAATGCGCTTACTAATATCAATCTCGACGTTCAATATGGCGCTGTATTGGGAGTGATAGGTTCAAATGGCGCCGGTAAATCATCTCTGATGCGCGTCATCTCAGGAATTGTGCCGCCTTCACAAGGGCGCGTTGAAGTTTATGGCAGCGTGAGCACGCTGTTAGCACTAGGTGTTGGCTTTAATCCTTCAATGACGGGTCGCGACAATGTTTATCTTGGCGGTTTAGCAGCAGGCATGTCACGTGAGGATATTGATAAAAATTTTGAAGCGATTGCTGATTTTTCTGAATTAGGTGAAGCTATTGATGCACCTATGCGAACTTACTCATCCGGTATGTATGCCCGTTTAGCTTTTTCGGTAGCCGCAGTAGTAGAGCCAGATATTCTGATTATCGATGAAGCGCTGAGCACTGGTGATGCCAAGTTTAAAGAGAAGAGCCTCAACCGAATTAAAGAGCTCCGCTCGGCAGATCGCGCTCTCATCTTGGTGAGCCATGCTCTTGCAACAATCGAAGATGTTTGCAATGAAGTAATTTGGCTCAATAAAGGTGTTTTGATGGCGCGCGGTAAACCAAGTGAAGTGATTGCAGAGTACCGAACTTTTGTTAATGCCAGAAAGAGCGCATCCTCTGATGAGGACGTTTAAAACTCTTGCACTCGTTGCAATTCTTATTACGTCATCCTTAACATCGGCTCGCGCTGAAATACCTGCCAACTTCTCATTTACTGGCTCTGGATATGGGCACGGAGTTGGAATGAGTCAGATTGGCGCGAAAGTCAGAGCTTTGGCGGGAGAAAGCGCCACAGCGATTCTTAATTATTACTATAAGGATGTAGTAATTGCACCAGTCGTTGATACCCACACAGTGCGGGTCAATCTCGCACATGCCGTTCGTGCTGCATCTTTTGTTACTGCAACGCCAGAGGCAGTAATTGAAATTTTTGCTGGCGATATTGCAAGCAGTCAGGATGTCCTACCAATGACAACCCTAGCTTCTCGCCAGAAGGCAACATTTCGAGTACAAAATGGCCTTGCCACATATGGATCTATTTCAAATACCGCCTTCACTATTCGATGGAAGGGTCCTGATGCAGTCATTACTGTGGGGCATCCTGGAGAAACAGCGCGCTATAAGTACGGCCAGATTCAAATCAAAATTGTTAAAGGCCTTATGGAAGTTACAAATTCTCTGAGTATGCACGACGAGTATTTACTGGGCATTAGCGAAGTTCCATCTAGTTGGCCGGCAGCTGTGCTAGAAGCGCAAGCCATCGCTTCGCGCTCGTACGCGCTATCTAAATTGGGCCCAGTGAGAGCCTCATGTGATTGTCATGTCTATGACCACATTGCAGATCAGAATTTTGTCGGTTATTCAAAAGAGATCGAACCTCGTTTTGGAAAAAACTGGCGCGCCGCTGTGCTCAATACTCATATCGACTCCGTTACGAGCTTGGCCATCCTCGCCAACGGTAAACCGATTCAGGCTTACTACTTTTCATCTTCAGGTGGCGCTACCCAAACAACTCGCGATGCCTGGGGGCAGCCGACGAGCTACACGCAATCTGTGCCTGATCCAGGAAGCCTAGATGTTAAACACAATCCACGCTTTGTAAATTGGAATGCAAGCGCCACGCAAGCAACCGTTGCCAGCGCCTTTTTGTTACCTGACATTGTCACTTTGGAGATAGTGACACGAAATACCGCAGGTGCGGTAACAAGCATCAAGGGCACTTCTAGTGATGGCTCTTATAAGATTTTACGCGGCGACACCTTTAGAAGTCGGGTGAAAATTCCTTCACCTTATTTTTCGCTAGCTTGAAGCAATTTTTCAGATTAACTCAAGCGCCATCAATTAGCATGAAGCACTGAGTTCAATCCACCCCAGGTGCCTGTGCGCATAACAACTTCTAAACCACCAGATAGAGAATTTCGACGGAAGAGCAGGTTGTTTGCGCCAGAGAGCGAACCAGCCTTCACAATTTCACCATCGGGAAGTGTCACTTTGGCGGCGGCAGTGATGTAAGTACCTGCTTCAACAACGCAGTTATCACCAAGTGAAATTCCAAGCCCGGAGTTAGCACCTAACAAACACTTTTCACCAATAGAGATAACTTCTTTTCCGCCCCCGCTCAAAGTTCCCATGATGGATGCACCTCCACCGATGTCGGAACCGTCTCCAACTACTACACCTGCAGAGATTCGACCCTCCACCATTGAAGTGCCGAGAGTTCCTGCATTGAAATTCACAAAACCTTCATGCATAACAGTTGTTCCTGAAGCTAAATGGGCGCCAAGTCGAACGCGATCGGCATCTGCGATTCGAACTCCTGAAGGAATCACGTAATCAACCATCCGAGGGAACTTGTCTATGGAGAACACAGTGAGATGTCCATCGCGTGCCCGTAGAGCAGCTCGTACCTTTTCAAATCCCTCTACTTGGCAAGGTCCTGATGATGTCCACACAACATTTGCCAACAAAGCAAATAGTCCTTCTAGTGATAGTCCATGAGGTTTAACTAGTCGGTGGGACAGAAGGTGTAATCTCAGGTAAACGTCTTTAGCATCTTGTGGCGCGCTGGTCAGATCAATCTCTAATGAGACCACTTCGCGTTTTACTCCGCGGATTTCATCTTGGCCTATAAGAGCGCTGAGTGAGGCATCTGCAGAACCTTGGAGAGGCCCAAGGGCTGGAGCGGGATACCAAACATCAAGAACTGTATTTCCAGCAACAGTTGCAATTCCATGGCCATGAGCTAAAGAGGACATGCGCTAAGCCTAACCCCTATCCTGTCTCTCATGCGTATTGCTGTCTTCTGCTCCTCGTCACCAACGATTGATCAAAAATTTATCGAACTTGCTTTTGAACTCGGTGCAGAAATTGCCTCAAAAGGTTCAGAACTAGTTTCTGGAGGCGGCCATATCTCAGCGATGGGTGCAATCTCACGGGGCGCGCGAAGTAAAGGCGGCAAGACAATCGGCATCATTCCACAGAAGTTGGTTGATATTGAATTCGCCGACCACGATAGCGATGAACTTATCGTGGTTGACACCATGCGCACGCGCAAAGCCAAGATCGAAGATTTAGCTGATGCATTTATTACCTTACCTGGCGGGCTCGGTACCCTCGAAGAACTCTTTGAAATTTGGGTTGGTCGCTATCTTGGTTTTCACCAAAAACCAGTGATTATTCTTGATCCTTATGGAATTTATGAGCCTCTCCATTCGCTGGTTGAGCACCTCGAGGATCATAATTTTGTTAAGCCCGGTATGCGCGAATTAATTTATTGGGCAACCTCTGCTGAAGATGCCGTTGCACAGGCTCTAGGTCGTTAACACGTGGCAGCCAATACTCTGCGCATCTCTCTTTCAATAGATGCTCCTTGTGAAAAAGTGTGGGAGAAAATTGCAGATTGGCCAACACAAGGCGATTGGATGCTTCAAACAAAAGTTTGGGTGACCAGCAATCAGAGTGCAGGTGTCGGAACCACTATTGCTGCATTCACTAGCCCGCTCTATTTTCTCTATCCCCGATTTAAATCTCTTGGGTTATTAGATCTGATGAAAGTTTCTAATTGGCAGCCACCGCATCGTTGTGATGTCGAGCATGTGGGCAAAGTTCTCAAGGGCAGCGGCAGCTTTCTCTTGACTCCACTTGGGTCAGGAAAGACTCGCTTTGACTGGTCAGAGACAATTTTTGCGCCACGAGCGCTCTTTTTCTTAATCGCACCATTCTTTTATGCGGGCGTGCGTATTTCACTTGCTCGATTTGCCCGACTATTTTAATTGGTGAACGAGTAACCTTTATTCTGTGAGCAACCAAGAGACGATCGCGCAGTTGCTTGCATCTATGCCCGAAGAAGAGCGCATCATTTTGACCTTGCACCTTCTCCGCGGCAAAACAAGCGAAGATATTGCGCTCTTGCTGCAAGTCCCAGAACGCGCTGTTATCGCCGTCATAGCCTCTGGAAAATCCCGCTTAAAGGGCCATCTCGGAATCTAGAAATTGCAAGCCCATCGCTCTGATTGGCTCGATTTCACCCGTGCCCAATTCTGCGAGATACTTCTCCCTGCACCTCAAGGCCTCACGGTCCCCAGCAGTTTCGACAACAAGGAGTCCCCACCATGGCAGCTATGAAACCTCGTACTGGTGATGGACCTATGGAAGTTACAAAGGAGGCGCGTTCACTCGTGATGCGCATCCCTCTCGAAGGTGGCGGCCGTCTGGTTGTCGAGCTCAACCCACAGGAAGCAAATAATCTCAGCGCAGCCCTTGAAGCCGCTGTAGCCCTCATCAAAAAGTAGAGCGGAATAAAAAGATTCTCGCAGCAATTTCGCCAGAGGTTGAATCAATTGTTGGCGCTGATGTCTTAGCTATCGGCTTTGTAAAAAATAGCGATGAGTCCGCGCAAAAATATGAAATTGCAGCAGATGCTCGCCTTGTTGCCAAACTAGAGAAGTATTTTGAAATTTGTTTTACCGATGAGATAAATTTTTTTGAAGCTTCTGGAAAAGCGGGGGAACTTTACGAAATCCCAGTGGCTCACGCAGAAGCTGATCTCGATCGTATCTACCTCGTAGGTTTAGGGGATAAATCTCTAAACTCTTTTCGTACTGCAGGCGCAGCAATTGGAAAAAAGGTTCGAGGCAAAGCGTTAGTTCTTACCTCACTGTGTGCACATACAGCCAAAGAGGTTAAGGCACATGGTGTTTCTCTGACTCTAGGCGCGTATCAGTGGAACTTGAAGACCGAGAAAACTGCAGAACTTCCACAATTTCTTATTGCAACAAAGGATGAAAAATCTGTTGCTCTTGCACAGACTATTTCTCGTGCGCTGTATACGGCGCGGGATCTCATTCACACCCCTTCAAATATTAAGAATCCAGAATGGATGGCTCAAGAGGCGAAGAAGATTGCTGATGAGCAAGGATTGTCGATTCAAGTTCTTGCGGGCAAAGATTTAGCGAGGTTTGGCGGACTCAGAGCTGTTGGAAACTCTTCACCAAATCCAGGCCCGAGGTTTATAGAAGTGAGTTACATTCCGAGAGGAAAAGCAAAATCTGCAGCTGCACTTCCTCACATCGTCATTGTTGGAAAAGGAATTACTTTTGACACGGGTGGGGTCTCGCTGAAGCGACCATATGAATTCATGACTGCCATGAAAAGCGATATGGCTGGAGCTGCGGCCGCACTTGCAACTCTTAGCGCCCTTCCAATCTTGCAGCCGCAGGTAAAAGTTACTGCGCTCTTGATGTGTGCTGAAAATGCCCTGTCAGGAACTGCGCAACGACCATCAGATGTAATCACTCAATTTGATGGAACAACAGTTGAAATTATTAATACAGATGCCGAAGGTCGTCTAGTACTGGCAGATGGACTGGGATATGCACTTGAAAAATTAGATCCCGATTACTTGATTGATATTGCTACGTTAACAGGTTCTGCGACTTTAGGTTTAGGGCGAGGATATGCAGCGATGTATACCCGAGACGAGAAACTAGCGTCTGAATTAGTCGCCATTGGTGAGCAGTGTGGTGAACGAGTTTGGCATATGCCTCTAGTTGATGACTATCGAGACTCACTGGAGAGCGATGTTGCAGATCTCAATCATGCAGCTGATCGGGGAGACTATTCAGCAGGATCTGTGACTGCAGCGCTTTACCTTGAGCACTTTGTTCATGATTCGCGATGGGTTCATCTCGATATTGCTGGCCCAGCTCGCAGCGAATCTGATTCCGGAGAAAATGTTAAGGGTGGCACAGGTTTCGGCGTGCGCTTTCTGCTTGATTGGATAGTGTCTCTCTCATGATTATCAATCCGCATGAGTATGCAGAGAGCTTTATCTCTGAAGATGCCGTAAAGCAGGCAGCCAGAGCGCGTGGGGTTGAAATCGGTACTCACGATGTTTCGCCAGGTACGGGTGCATATCTACGTCATCTTGCGCAGTTGCTGAGTGCACAGTCAGTAGTTGAAATAGGAACTGGCTCGGGAGTGGGATCTCTCTGGCTACTTGAAGGAATGATTAAGAGTGGAACTCTGACTTCCATAGATGACGAGATGGAGCACTCAAATATCGCAAAAATCGCATTTACTGATGCGCAGATCGCTGCCCCGCGTTATCGTTTAATCACAAATTCAGTGATGGACGTCATGACCAAATTGGCAGACCGTGCTTATGATCTTGTTGTCTTTCGCCACAATCCAGAGGATTTGAGTTTCGCAATCTCTGAAGCGCATCGCATATTGCGTAGTGGCGGAGTCTTTGTTATTGATAATTTCTTCGGTGGCTCAAAGGTTCCTGATCCAGCTCAGCGAGATCCCAAGACAATCGCTTTACGCGAGGCGGGTAAGGCAATCAAGGCGGATTCTGAATCATGGATGAGTGCACTGATTACAACTGGTGATGGACTCTTACTGGCCACAAAACTTTAGAGAGAGCAGGCAAGTAATTTATGTCTAATCTAAATGAGAATGGTCATCGCAACGATGGACCGTGGTGGGTTGCCCCAAGCCAGAGCGGTCTAGGTCGATCTATCCCTCTGCGTAGCGCAATACTAATCTCGCTTGTAGTCGGAGTCATTGGCGGCGCATTTGGTGCGTCATCATCTGGTTCGCTCTTTGGCCGGTCTGCAAACTTAGTGAAGACCACATCAGCAGTTGAGAGACCAGCTGGATCTGTTGCAGAAATAGCACAGCGCGTTCTTCCCTCTGTCGTCTCTATTGAAGCAGAATCGGGCAGAGGTGGATCTACAGGTTCAGGATTTATTATTGATAGTACTGGCTACATTTTGACCAATAACCACGTGATCTCCTCATCAGTAATGACTGGTGGAGATATCCGGGTTCGCCTCAACAATGGGTATTCGTATGACGCCAGAGTTGTTGGGCGAGATAGTTCATACGATTTAGCAGTTATCAAAATTGTTGCACCAAATCTCAAAGCACTGCAGTTTGGAGATAGCGATAAGGTCGCAGTTGGAGATTCCGTGATTGCAATTGGCTCACCTTTGGGTCTATCCGGAACCGTAACCTTGGGAATCATAAGCGCCAAAGATCGTGCGGTGACAGCGGGTGAAAACGATTCTGAGAATTCATTTATCAATGCTCTACAAACAGATGCAGCAATTAATCCTGGAAACTCAGGCGGGCCGCTGGTCAATGCAACGGGTGCTGTTATTGGCGTTAATTCTGCAATCGCATCCTTGGGTTCAAGTTTTGGGGGCCAGTCGGGATCAATCGGTTTAGGTTTTGCTATTCCCATTAATCAAGCTCGCAAGACTGCGGATCAGTTGATCAAAAATGGCAAAGCAACTTACCCAGTTATGGGAATTTCCGTTGATATGAATTACTCCGGAGATGGCGCAATGATTGCTAAGACGAGTGGTGCAGTGGTTCCTGGTGGCGCAGCACAACGAGCTGGCCTCAAATCTGGTGATGTAATTACCAAAATTGATGGGCGGGCAGTGATATCACCTGAAGAATTGATTGTTGCGATCCGCTCCCACAGCGTTGGCGAAGAGATTGAAGTCACCTATAAGCGCGGTGGAGCCACGAAGACTGTAACTCTGACACTGACTGCTTCGAATTAGCGGAGTAAGGTAGAGCCACTATGTTTTTTGATCTCGGAGCCGGTGAATTAATTGGTCTGGCTATTCTTGCCATGATCTTGGTCGGCCCCGAGCGGCTGCCAAATCTCGCTGTTGATGCCGCTAAATTTGTGAAAAAGGCTCGTGCATTTGCATCTGCAGCAACACAGGAAATCAGATCAAATCTCGGTCCAGGTTTTGAAGATCTGTCTCCTACAGATCTCAACCCTAAGACTTTCTTGAAGAAACAGTTAGGTAACGTTCTTGAGGATGACTATTCAACTTCTACAAAGTCATCCTCACACATTACATATGCAATTGATCCAGATCTGCTATGACCACCCTTGATTTAGTGCATGCAGCACTTGCCACAGTTCAAGATCCTGAACTACACAGAGCGTTGCCAGAACTTGGGATGGTTAAATCTGCGCAAGTTGTAGATGGAGTTGCAGAGTTAGAAATCTTGCTCACAATTTCTGGCTGCCCCATGAAAGATCGATTGTCACAAGATATCAATGCGGCAGTTAGCGCAGTTGAAGGAATCACACGGGTGGAAATCACCTTTGGAGTGATGGATGAAGAGCAAAGGGCAAACATCAAGAAACTGCTCCGTAATGGACGCGAGAGCTTTATCTCCTTTGCTCAAAAAGATTCACTCACACGTGTTATTGGGGTGGCTTCAGGCAAAGGGGGAGTTGGTAAGTCCTCTCTCACTGTGAACTTGGCCGTAGCGTCAGCGCAACGAGGTTTGCGCGTTGGAATTTTGGATGCTGATGTCTACGGTCACTCCATTCCGCGTTTAATGAATCTCATTGGACAGCGCCCTACCGCGATTGATCAAATGTTCATTCCACTTGAATCCTTTGGAGTCAAAGTTGTCTCTATGGAGATGTTTAAGCCAGAGCGTACGGATGCCATTGCATATCGTGGACCTTTGTTGCATCGCGTCCTAGAGCAGCTACTTTCTGATGCTTATTGGGGAGATTTAGATCTGCTGTTCATCGACCTTCCTCCTGGAACTGGTGATTTAGCAATATCGCTTGGCCAACTAGTTCCTTCTTCGGAAATAGTTGTTGTAACTACACCGCAAGTTGCAGCTGCAGAAGTTGCAGAGCGTGCCGGCAGAATTGCACATCAGATTCACCAACGAGTCATAGGTGTTATCGAAAATATGTCTGCTTATCCATGCAATAAATGTGGCGAACTTACTTCACTATTTGGTGAAGGTGGCGGGGAAGAGACATCCAAGAGACTTTCGCAGCTCATCGGAGGAGATGTACCTCTTCTCGGCAAGATTCCATTTAGCCCTGATTTGCGAGAAGGTGGAGATGCTGGCGCTCCGGTAGTTCTATCAGCCCCAGAAAGTGCAAGCGCAAAAGCTATAGAAGAAATAATTTCAAAGTTAATTGTGCGAGAAAAATCGCTACTTGGAGTCCGCCTCGGACTTACGTAACTCCTCAACTATCTCTTTAGCTAAATCAGAGAGTTCATTTCGTAAGTAATCACGAGTTGTTACATCGCCTAATGCGATACGAAGGCTTGCAAGTTCACGAGTGAGATATTCAGTATCTGCAATGCTTCGCGCATTTTGTGCCCGATCTTCGTTGAGAGCAATACGATCACGGTCCGCTTGGCGATTCTGTGCAAGAAGGATGAGCGGAGCCGCGTAAGAAGCTTGCAGGGAGAGAATGAGGGTCAAGAAGATGAATGGGTACTCGTCAAAACGTAGAGACGTAGGCGCCAAGATATTCCAGAGCGCCCAACCAAGAACAAAGCAGGTCATGTAAACAAGGAAGCGCGCCGTACCCAAGAATCGTGCAAATCGTTCAGAGAGTCGACCAAAAGTCTCGGGGTCGTAGTTTCCGCGAAGTGAACGTCGGGTTTCACGTGGTGTGTCTAGTCGATAATTACGAGCCATCGTTAGACCTCCTTTGCAAAATCTGTATCGATACTTTCTAGAGCCGCAGATGTTGCCGCAGTGTGAGAAGCAGAATCTCTGTGATCGTGGCGCCAGTTTTCTGGTAACAAGTGATCGAGCACATCGTCAACAGTTACCGCACCCAGCAGTCGGTCATTGGCATCGATAACCGGCAGCGATAGCAAGTTATAACTGGCTAAGTATGACGAAACTACGTGAAGGGATGCCTCGGGATTAACGCCCTTCGTATTTGTATCAACAATTGAGCCTAGCAAAGTAGCAGGAGGCTCACGCAAAAGGCGCTGATAGTGAACCATTCCGATAAATCTTCCTGTAGGGGTCTCTAGCGGCTGTCTAGTAATGAAAACTTGTGACGCAAGCGCTGGTGAGATTTCGCTCTGCCTAACAGCTGCAAGCGCATCTGCCACTGTGTAATCAGCGGATAAAACGATTGGCTCTGTCGTCATCATTCCACCAGCTGAATAATCTTCATATGTCATCAAACGGAGGACATCTTCGGCATCTTCAGGATCCATCAGATCGATAAGTTCTTGTGCTCGCTCCTCACCAATCTCACGCAACAAATCTGCAGCGTCATCCGGATCCATTTCTTCGAGAACATCTGCTGCGCGTTCGCCTTCGAGCTCTGCAAGAAGTGCCACACGTTCTGATTCATCCATCTCCTCGAGAACGTCGGCAAGTCTTTCATCGTCGAGGGCGCGCGCTACTTCCAAGCGTCGCTTTGGGGTCAAGTCTTGGATGACTGCTGCTAAATCAGCAGCACGTAAATTTCCGATTGTTGAGAGCAGGTTTGAAACACCTTGATTGCTCTCATTTTGAGTAAAGCCACTCAACTCTTCCCATGCAACCGTAGAAGTTGCACCTTTTCTTCTTAAGCCCCGGCCCTTGCGCATAATATGAACGCGAGTTACGAGCCAATCGCCTGTGCGATTCTGCTCCATCGCCATATCTTCAACCACAACATTTTGATTATCTTCAATCAAGAAAACAGAGCGATCAAGTAAGTCACCTAGGACCAGAATTTCACCAGCACGAACTTCGAAACGTCGCATATTGAGTAAACCAGTAATGACAACTGCACCTGCTTCAATGGAGGTCACTCGAGTAATGGGTACAAAAATGCGACGTCGTAACGGAACTTCTACAACGAGCCCAAGAATTCGAGGTGGTTGATTATTGGTTCGTAGGGTCGCCACGGCATCACGCACCTTGCCAACCGGATCGCCATTAGGGTCAAAGACCGCTGTACCTGCAAGACGGGCGAGAAATATGCGATTGATGTTATTTCCGCTCATGGGATAAGAGTAACGCGTGCTCTATCGGCTAGGTTTGCCTTATGTCTGCAGCGCCACGAAACCAATCAGTAAGTGAGCACACTGCAATACCTGCAAGGCCAGACCTTATTCGCCTCATCATTGGAATCTTTGGCGTCGGCTCATCGGGTCCACTCATCGCTTTGAGTGCAATGCCTGTCCCTACCCTTATTTTCTGGCGAAATCTCGGTGGCTCATTGATAACTTTGCCATTCGCCCTTCGTCATAAAGTTGATCGAATTGGTACGCGCTGGGCGATTTTGGCAGGAGTACTTCTCTCCTTTCATTTCATGGGCTTCTTTCTTGCAATGAGAATGACGAGCGTTGCCGCAGGTACTGCAATTGCCGCTCTGCAGCCCATCTTTGCAGCCCTGTATTTGAAATTTAGAGGTGGTTTTATTCCTAGTAATGCTTGGCTAGGAATGCTTCTGAGTTTTATTGGGGTTTTGGTGGTCACTGGGATAGATATCCAATTAGATCGCCGTTCATTTCTTGGTGATCTTGCAGCCCTTTTATCAGGTGCACTAGCTGCTGGCTACATGTTGGTTGGTTCGCATGCTCAAAAGACTTTGCAGACTACTACCTACACCTCAATCTGTTATCTCACCTGCGCATTTACCGCTCTACCAAT
>JACCDN010099945.1_pt1 | contig 42998 bp, 40 predicted proteins | sample 7441691 | NCBI WGS metagenome assembly JACCDN01 (sample SAMN15323439, study PRJNA562643) | freshwater metagenome | isolation source: river surface water | place: USA:Blue River Watershed | collected 2017-08-16 | reverse complement strand
TGTTGCTAAGAAGCCAGTAGCCAAGAAGGCTGTTGCTAAGAAGCCAGTAGCCAAGAAAGCTGTTGCTAAGAAGCCAGTAGCCAAGAAGGCTGTTGCTAAGAAGCCAGTAGCCAAGAAAGCTGTTGCTAAGAAGCCAGTAGCCAAGAAGGCTGTTGCTAAGAAGCCAGCAGCTAAAAAGGCTGTCGCCAAAAAGCCAGCAGCCAAGAAGGCCGTTGCTAAGAAGGCTGTAAAGAAAGTAGCTAAGAAGAAGTAATTCTTCCCAGCGCTTTTAAAGCATTAAAAAAACCCCATCCCGAGTTTTCTCGGCGTGGGGTTTTTCTTTGGGTTGTTGTTTGTGTGCTTACTTCTTTTTCTGCGGTGGCAAATCCGTGCAAGCACCTTCAGCGACTTCAGCGGCAAGCCCGACGGATTCGCAGAGGGTCGGATGTGGATGGATGGTGTGACCCATATCGGCTGCATCACAACCCATCTCAATGGCTAGACACACCTCGCCAATCAAATCACCCGCATTTGTGCCAACGATGCCGCCACCAATGATGCGGTGGGTCTCGGCATCAAACAGAAGCTTGGTAAAGCCTTCATCTCGTCCGTTAGCAATGGCGCGGCCGGAGGCAGCCCACGGGAACATGGCTTTGGTGAACTTACGACCGCTGGTCTTACATTGTTCTTCGGTCAGACCAGCCCAGGCAACTTCCGGATCCGTATAGGCTACGGATGGAATTTGCAGTGGGTCGAAGACGCGCTTATGACCCGCTGCAACTTCAGCGGCTACGTGACCTTCATGTACTGCTTTATGCGCCAGCATGGGTTGTCCCACCAGATCGCCAATCGCAAAGATGTTGGGCACATTAGTGCGCATCTGATTGTCGACCTTGATAAAACCACGCTCGTCGACAATAACTCCCGCTTTATCAGCAGCCAGTTTGCAGCCATTGGGTGAACGACCCACGGCCACCAGGACGCGATCATAGACGCCTGCTTCCGGCGTTGCGGTGCCGTTAGCACCTTCGAACTGAACAGCAATTCCGGATGATTCTGCTTTGGCGGCTACGCACTTGGTGTTGAGCATGACTCGATTAAAGCGCGAGAGATTCATCTTTTCCCACACTTTAACGAGGTCGCGGTCAGCGCCAGGCATCAGACCTGAACCCAGCTCAACGACATCAATCTGGGTGCCCAGTGTTGCATAGACAGTGGCCATTTCCAGGCCGATGATGCCGCCACCAACAACCAGCATGCGCTTAGGCACATCCTTCAGTTCCAGTGCGCCGGTTGAATCTACAACACGTGGGTCAACGGGCATGAAAGGGAGTTTGATGGATTGAGAGCCGGCGGCAATGATGGCCTGTTTGAAGCGGACGACTTTTTTCTCGCCGATTGTCTTCTGGCCTTCACCAGCGGTGGCTTCAACCAGCATATGGTGTGCATCGATAAACTGGCCGAGGCCACGCACCTGTTGTACCTTGCGTCCTTTGGCCATGCCGGCGAGGCCGCCGGTTAGTTTGCTGACGACTTTCGTCTTATGGTCACGCAGTTTTTCTACAGAGACTTTGGCAGAGGTCATTTCAACGATGCCGAGTTCATGCAGGTGCGTAACTTCTTCCATTACGCCGGCTATATGCAGCAGGGCCTTGGATGGAATGCAACCCACGTTCAGACAGACACCACCGAGGGTACCGTAACGTTCAACAATAACGGTATTGAGCCCGAGGTCAGCCGCGCGGAATGCCGCCGAGTAACCACCTGGGCCACCGCCCAGCACCAGCATGTCACAATCAATATCGACAGCACCGGTGTATCCGGTAGCGGGCGTAGGTGCAATGGCGACGATCGGGGCCGCCGCTACCGCTGCGGCAGGGTTGGATGCGGCCGGTGCTTGGGTTGGCACATCGGTCGCGCTATTGGCTTCCAGACGGACAACCACGGTGCCTTCACCAATACGATCCCCTAGTTTGACCAGTACTTCTTTGACCGTGCCCGCAGCAGAGGCGGGTACGTCCATGGTGGCCTTGTCAGACTCCAGCGTCACCAAGGCGTCATCTATTTTGATGACATCTCCCGGTTTTACAAACACTTCAATCACTGGGACGTCGGTGAAATCACCAATATCCGGTACTTTAATGTCGATCAGTTGGCTCATGCGGTGCTCCTTAGAGGGCTACGCGGCGGAAATCCGCCAGCAGTTGTGCCAGATAGACATTGAATCGGGTGGCCAGTGCGCCATCAATCACGCGGTGATCAGCGGTCAGTGACAGCGGTAGCGTCAGACGCGGCACAAATTGCTTGCCATCCCATACGGGTTTCATGGCACTCTTGTTAACGCCCAGAATGGCCACTTCCGGTGCGTTGACGATCGGCGCGAAATACGTGCCGCCGATACCGCCCAGTGATGAAACGGTAAAGCAGGCACCTTGCATATCAGCTGGCTTCAGTTTGCCATCGCGTGCCTGTTTGGCGAGATCTCCGGACTCTTTGGCAATGTCGAAGACTGATTTTTTATCGGCATTCTTAATTACGGGGACGACGAGCCCATTCGGAGTGTCTGCAGCAAAGGCAATGTTGAAGTACTGCTTCATCACCAGATTGTCGCCATCAAGCGAGGCGTTGAATTCAGGATACTTCTGTAGCGCTTTCACGCAGGCCTTGACCAGGAAAGCGAGCATGGTGAGCTTGGTTTCGCCACTCTTTTCGTTTTCCTTATTCAATTGAACGCGGAAGGCTTCTAGATCGGTGATGTCGGCATCTTCGTGGTAGGTCACTGCCGGGATCATGGCCCAGTTGCGAGACAGATTCTGGCCGGAAATTTTCTTGATCCGTGACAAAGGCTGCACATCGATCGGGCCAAATTTGGAGAAATCGACTTTAGGCCAAGGCAGCAGATCCAGACCGCCACCATTGCTGCCGGTAGCTGCAGGCGTTTTACCCGGAACGACGCCGGTGCTCATGGCACCCTTCACGAAGCTCGTAATGTCTTCACGCAGGATACGGTTTTTCGGACCGTTTGCTTTAACTTGTGTCAGATCAACCCCAAGTTCACGGGCATAGGCGCGGATCGTTGGGCTGGCGTGGACTGCGCTACCCAAAGGCAAGCCTGGCAAGGCAGCGACTGTGCTCGATACTGCTTTGTCTTGCTCGCTTGCAGTACTTGTTTGTACAGAAGCACTCGCACTTCTCGCATTGCCTTCGCTCGTGACGCTGCTTGGAGCTTCATGTACAGGTGCAATTGAAGTGGCGCCACCCTCCAGACGTACAATCACGGTGCCCTCGCCAACCTTGTCGCCCAACTTAACCAGCACTTCTTTGACGGTGCCAGCGGCTGAGGATGGCACATCCATCGTGGCTTTGTCAGATTCTAGTGTGACGAGTGCATCATCCACTTTGATCACATCGCCGGGCTTCACAAAAACCTCGATAACCGGGACTTCGGCGAAGTCACCGATATCGGGGACTTTGACGTCCATGATTCCACCGTTAGCAGGCGCTGCAGCTTGCGGTGCTGGTGCAACTGCAGCCGGTGCTGGGCTTGGTGCCGCCACGCTATCGCTGGCCTCAACACGAACGACGACGGTGCCTTCGCCAATGCGATCGCCCACTTTGACGAGTACTTCTTTGACAACGCCGGCGGCTGAAGCGGGGACATCCATCGTAGCTTTGTCAGACTCTAGGGTTACTAGGGCATCGTCGACCTTGATGACGTCACCGGGCTTAACAAACACTTCGATTACGGGAACATCGGTGAAATCGCCGATGTCCGGAACTTTGATATCAATCAGTTGGCTCATGGTGGTATCTCGCTTAAACCGTCATCGGGTTTGGTTTGTTCGGGTCGAGTTGATACTTAGTGATTGCGGCAGCAACTTTGTCGCGACCAACCGTGCCTTCATCAGCCAGCGCTTTGAGTGCTGCTACCGTAACCCAGTGCCGATCAACCTCGAAGAAATTACGCAGATGTTCGCGGGTGTCTGAACGGCCAAAGCCGTTTGTGCCGAGAGCGATAAAGGTTTTCTTGACGAATGGGCGAATCTGCTCAGCGTAGAGTTTGATGTAGTCGGTGGCGGCCACGACAGGGCCAACAGTGTTGCCCAGCTTCGATTCCACGTGTGATATGCGTTGTGGATCGGTTGGATGCAGCATGTTCCAGCGGGCGACATCCTCACCATCGCGGGCGAGTTCGTTGAAGCTCGGGCAACCCCACAGATCTGATTCAACACCCCAGTCTTTGCGGAGCAATTCGGCTGCGGCGATGACTTCTCGGAAGATCGTGCCGGAACCTAGGAGTTGAACGCGTGGGCCATTGCCAGCCGCGCCCTTTTTGAAGGCGTACATGCCCTTGATGATGTCGGGCGCAGCACCCGCTGGCATTTCCGGATGCTCGTAGTTTTCATTCATGACGGTCAGGTAGTAGAAGATATCTTCCTGATCCTCATGCATGCGACGCATACCATCCTGCACGACCACCGCCACTTCATACTGGAAGGTTGGATCGTAGGAGACACAGTTCGGAATCATGTTGGCGAGTAAGAGGCTGTGACCATCTTCGTGCTGTAGACCTTCGCCGTTCAGCGTGGTGCGACCAGCCGTGCCACCGATCAGGAAACCACGTGCGCGTTGATCGCCCGCTGCCCAGCACAGATCCAGCGTACGTTGCAGGCCAAACATCGAGTAACAGATGTAGAAAGGAATCGTCTGAACACCGTGCACCGAGTAGGCGGTTGCCGCAGCAATCCAATCGCTCATGGCCCCCGCTTCGTTGATGCCTTCCTGAAGTACCTGGCCATCCCTGGTTTCCTTATAGAACATGAGCTGATCATGGTCTTCAGGTACATAGTTCTGGCCTTGCTGGTTCCAGATGCCGACGGCGCGGAACATCCCTTCCATACCGAAGGTGCGGGATTCATCCGGCACGATCGGCACCACATTGCGGCCGACCACTTTGTCTTTGAGCATCATGTTCATGATGCGGACGATAGCCATGGTGGTAGACAGTTCACGGCCTTCGCCAGATGCTTTTAACAGGGCATCAAATGTCGCAAGTGGTGGAATCGGCAGAGGATCAGCTTTGCGACGACGTTGTGGCAGGAAGCCACCCAGTGCCATACGACGTTCGCGCATGTACTTATATTCGTCAGAGTCCTCGGCAAATTTGAGGTAAGGGAGTTCTTCGAGCTGTTCGTCTTTAATGGGTAACGAGAAACGATCACGGAAGCGGGCAATCTGCTCGGTATCCATTTTCTTTTGCTGGTGCGAGGTGTTCATTGCCTCACCGGCTTTGCCCATGCCGAAACCCTTGATGGTTTTGGCAAGAATGAGCGTGGGTTGTCCCTTGTGTTTGGTTGCGCGGTCGTAAGCGGCAAAGATCTTGAAGATATCGTGGCCACCCCGGTTCAGTTGCCAGACTTCATCGTCTGTCCAGTCTGCAACCAGTGCTTTTAGTTCCGGCGTATTGAAGAAGTGTTCACGAACATAAGCGCCATCTTTAGATTTGAAAGTCTGATATTCGCCATCACACAAATCCATCATTCGCTGTTTGAGTATGCCTTTGGTGTCGCGCTGGAAAAGGCTGTCCCAGTGAGTGCCCCAAATCAGCTTGATCACATTCCAGCCCGCGCCCCTGAATTCGGATTCCAACTCCTGAATGATCTTGCCGTTGCCGCGTACCGGGCCATCCAGGCGCTGCAGGTTACAGTTAATGACGAAGATGAGGTTATCTAGTCTTTCGCGACCGGCCATGCCGATGGCACCGAGTGATTCCACTTCATCCGTTTCACCATCGCCTAGGAAAGCCCAGACTTTTCGATTTTCAGCCTTTTGCGCGTCAATTAAGCCACGGCTCGCCAAGTACTTCATGAATCGTGCCTGATAAATGGCTTGAATCGGACCCAGCCCCATGGAGACTGTAGGGAACTGCCAGAAATCTGGCATTAACCAAGGGTGTGGATACGAAGAGATGCCCTTACCGGTTGTTTCCTGGCGGAAATGATCCAGTTGTTCTTCGGTAAAACGTCCGAGCATATAAGCACGTGCGTAAACACCGGGCACTGAGTGGCCCTGGAAGAAAATCAAATCACCATCATGTGCGGCAGATGGTGCGTGCCAGAAATGCGAGAAACCTACATCATAGAGAGCAGCAGCTGAAGCAAACGATGCAATGTGACCGCCTACATTCGTATGTTTATTGGCGCGTACGACCATGGCCATCGCATTCCAACGGATATAGGAGTGGATCTTGATCTCCATATCGGCATTCCCCGGATATTTGGGTTGAAGAGTCGTCGGAATGGTGTTGATGTACTCGGTGTTGGCCGAATAGGGAAGGTCGATGCCTTTTTCGCGAGCCTGCTCAATCAGGGTTTCGATCAGGAAGTGTGCGCGCTCATCACCTTCGTTACCAATAACACTGGAGAGTGCATCTTGCCATTCGCGTGTTTCCTGAGGATCCGAATCAGTGCTTTGACCGGGTGCGGAATTCATTTCGTTTGTTGCCGACATGCTGCCTCCTAATTGAGACGGATTCCTATGGAACCCGTAATGACCAGCGTTTAAGACTCTTTTTAGACAACTTGTGGTGACTATAGCGGTATGTGGCATGGCGAAGTTCCGCGCCGCACAACCAATATGGACCGTTGCTCGTTTTGTAATATGAAATAACGTCTTGTTATGTGAAAATACTAAAGCGCGATTTATCATGCGTCAAGCAGTTCATTCGTTCTTTCATTGGGAGCGTGGCATGATCACAACATGTGGACACAAGAAGCCTCTATTGCCTGTCATTTGAGCCGGCTACGTTGCGAGGAAGCGCAGTGGCATCTTTATCAACCAGATGTTCATGGAGATGCCGGTTTATTTCGGCAGTCGTTGCGCAATTTTGGGGTGCCGGTGCTGGAGTTGAATGGAGCGCCGCGACGTGTTGCGGAGACCTGGCTTGCCGAGGCGATGGCACTATCAGTTGAATATCTTGTTCCGGTCGTGGTTTTTGGTGGGGACGAATTATCGGCCGGAGACTGGGCCAAAGGTAGACAGGAAGAGGTTGCTGATTTCGCATGGCTATCGGCGAGGCAAATAGCACTCACTTCAGCCATAGAAAGATCTGCTCTTAATCAGGAGCACCGTCGGACGCGTGGCAAAGCAGGTGCGTTATACGTCGGATGGCAAGCAGAGGCTGAGCAATATTCTGGCAATAGCTTAATGCTGGCTTGGAGCAGCCCCTTGCCATTACGGAGAATTCGGGATTTTTCTGCAAGATGTCCTGAACTTGTGGTGTCCGGTGCGGATGTCAATAGTTTGGCTGCCGAGGTGGCTGCGCAGGGAATTTCAGTGGCGCAGTGGCGGATTGCAGTAAAATAGCGCGCTATGACTGCTCAAATTCTTGATGGCGCCGCGTTATCCAAACGTTTACGTGCCGAATTTAAAGTGCGTGCCGACGAATTGGCGCTTCAGGGAACCAGGCCGGGATTGGCTGTTATTCTCGTAGGCGAAAATCCGGCGTCACAAGTATATGTACGGAATAAGATCAAGGCCTGCCATGAAGCCGGTATGGTCTCGTTCGATTTTCCATTTGCTGCAGATGTTGCCCCGAAGCTTGTGCTCGACAAGATCGCTGAATTGAACAAAGACCCTGCTGTTCATGGGATTCTGGTCCAGTTGCCGCTGCCGCCACAGTTTGATGAAGCTGAAGTGCTTGAGGCCATTCGTCCTGAAAAAGATGTGGATGGCTTTCATGCGGCCAATGTCGGTGCCTTGATGCAAGGTGATCCGCGTTTTATTCCTTGTACGCCTTATGGCGTGATGAAACTGTTGGCGGAAACCGGCGTTGATCTGAATGGCAAAGAAGCGGTTGTGATCGGCCGTTCGAATATTGTTGGCAAGCCTATGGCCATGCTACTGCTGCATGCGGGTTGTACGGTTACCGTCTGCCATTCACGTACCAAGGACCTCAATGCGCATACCCGTCGTGCCGATATTCTTGTGGCAGCCATTGGTAAGCCGAAGTTCGTAACGGCCGATATGGTAAAGCCGGGTGCTCTTGTGATTGACGTAGGTATTAATCGTTTGCCTGCGGAATCGGGGGGTGGCTTGTGTGGTGATGTCGATTTTGCAGCTGTCGCACCGATCGCCGGCGCCATTACGCCGGTGCCGGGTGGCGTAGGTCCGATGACGATTGCCATGTTGTTGGCGAATACATTGACCTCTGCAGAGCGCTTTGCCGAAGGAACTGTGAAATGACTACGGATAAAATGCTACCTGTGATTGGTATTGTCATGGGTTCGGACTCTGATTGGCCCACGATGCAAGCAGCTGCCGTGATGCTTAAAGAGTTGGGTGTGCCGTTTGAAGCACGTGTCGTTTCCGCGCACCGGACACCAGATCTGCTCTTTGAATATGCTGAAACTGCCGGTGCTCGCGGCTTGCAGGCCATTATCGCAGGCGCTGGCGGTGCAGCGCATCTGCCGGGTATGCTGGCTGCCAAGACCACCGTGCCGGTGCTCGGGGTACCGGTTCAATCAAAGGCATTGTCAGGTGTCGATTCGCTGCATTCGATTGTGCAGATGCCGAAGGGCATCCCAGTTGCAACATTCGCTATTGGTGAAGCAGGTGCGGCCAACGCAGCGCTTTTTGCGATTGCCATGCTGGCGAATCATGATGGGATATTGAACGAACGTTTACAGCAGTTCCGCCAGCAGCAATCTACCAAAGTGCTGGCGATGAAATTGCCGGAAGTCTGATGAAGAAATCTTTTATTCCAGCGCCAGCGGTGCTGGGCATGCTCGGTGGCGGCCAGCTTGGGCGCTATTTCGTTATGGCCGCCCACGAACTGGGTTATCAGGTTTGGGTGCTGGACCCTGATACGGATAGCCCCGCAGGCCGTATTGCAGACCGTCATTTGTGTGCTAATTACACTGACAGGGCAGCATTGGTTGAGTTGGCCGAAGGTTGTTCGGCAATCACAACGGAATTTGAGAATGTGCCTGCCGAGACTTTGGCCGTTTTGGCTGAGCGTGTGCCGGTGCATCCATCTGCCGCTGCGGTTTCTGTGTGCCAGGATCGGATTGCCGAGAAGACCTTTCTGAAGGTTCATGGTTTGCCTCATGGACCATTCACAGAAATTAATTCGCTGGAAGATTTGCGCGAGGCTCCGAGCCACCTTTTTCCGGGCATTCTGAAAGCCGCCCGCCTGGGCTATGACGGCAAAGGGCAGGCTGTCGTGGAGGACCGTACGGCTGCCGAATGCGCTTGGGTTTCTCTGGGGGCTGTACGTTGTATTCTTGAAGCAAAATTACCCCTAGATTATGAAATCTCCGTTGTGCTGGCGCGAGGTCAGGATGGCAGTGTGAAAGCATTTCCATCTGCGGAAAACCGCCATCGTAATGGCATTCTTGACCTGAGCATCGTCCCGGCTTGGGGTTCGCAATGTTTGGCTGATACAGCCTGTGAAGTTGCAGAAAAACTGGCGGGCTGCCTAGGCTATGTGGGTACGCTCGGGGTTGAGTTTTTTGTGAGTCGTGGTCAACTCGTCGTCAATGAAATGGCACCAAGACCGCACAATAGTGGCCATTACACCTTAGATGCCTGTGCAACGAATCAGTTTCAACAGCAAGTTCGGGCACTCTGTGGTTTGCCGTTAGGTGAAGCTCGTGCGCACTCTGCAGCGGTGATGGTTAATCTTTTGGGCGATTTGTGGTTTGAGAACGGGACGCAACGTGAGCCGGATTGGAATGGGTTGTTGTCTATTCCAGGCCTTTCGCTTCATCTTTATGGAAAAGAATCTCCACGAATAGGTCGTAAGATGGGGCATTTCACGATCATCGGACAGGACTCGAAGCTGTTGTATGAACAAGCGCTAAAGGCACGTGCAATTCTGGGTCTGTCAGATGCCTGATATTGATGTCGGCCCGGGTGCAATTCCCCGTGCCATTGAATTGCTTCTAGCTGGCAAACTCATCGGTCTGCCGACTGAAACGGTTTATGGTTTGGCGGCAGACGCGAATAACCCCGAAGCGATAGCAAAAATATTTGCTGCCAAAGGGCGCCCGGCGGATCACCCATTAATTGTGCATCTGGGTGCGGATGATTTGCTGCCGAACTACGCGCGAGAGATTCCAGAAGATGCCTGGACATTGGCCGAGGCGTTCTGGCCAGGGCCTTTGACGCTGATTTTAAAAAAGGCCGCAGGCGTACCGGATTGTGTTACTGGCGGTCAGGATACGGTGGGCATCCGAGTGCCAGCACATCCCATGGCGCTAGAGTTGCTACGTGCGTTTGCCGCTCAGAACCCATCGCGGGGTGGTGTAGCAGCGCCTTCAGCGAATCTATTTGGCCGCATTAGCCCCACTAGAGCGGCACATGTGGCTTCAGAGCTGGGCGATAAGGTTTCGTTGATTCTGGATGGTGGCGATTGCCGGGTTGGTATCGAGTCCACGATTGTTGATCTCTCTCGAAGTATGCCTGTGATTCTACGCCCTGGCGCAATTACAGAGGCACAGCTTGAACTCGTGCTGGGGAAACCTGTTGTTGCAGCAAGTGCCGTGCAAAACCCAATGGATAACACGCCTCGGGTATCCGGTAGTTTGGCATCTCACTATGCGCCACGAACCCCGCTCACCGTGTTGCCGCTCGAAGCAATGGAAGAAAAGTTAGCGGCAGGTCATTGTGCGGTGATCGTGCGCGATAGCAAGGAATTGCCTGAAAAATTGCGCTATTACGCAGATGCCATGGTGCTAGCTGATGAGCCTGCATCTTTTGCGCATGACTTTTATCGTGTCTTGAGAGCATTAGACGAAAGAGACTATCGTAATATCTATGTACAGGCATTGCCTGAAACACAAGACTGGCTGGCAGTACGTGATCGTTTGGGGCGTGCCGCCAGTCGATAAGTGATCGTGGTTAATGCGATTAGCTCATCGCCTTGAGGGCTAACACCTGATCGAGAATGGGCTGCGGTATGCGTTCAGGTTCAGCCAATAGTTGGTGAATTAACTGTTTGTTTTGATCAAAGTTAGCGCTTTCAGGCCAGCCTGCGATGGGCGGCGTGCCTCCTTCTTCTGCCGGAATCAGAACCTCTGCGCAGCCGTTTTTGAAGGCCATAAGTTCAGGGCAGCGACGTGGGTTGGCAAATGCTTCACCTTCCGTCCCGCGCAGCAGCATGGCATGTGCCTGCTGAGTTGTTAGCAGAGTAGCCATGCGAATAAGGTATTCCGGGTGAGTTACATTAACAACCCGGATCGATTGCCCGGGGCAAGGATCCAATAGCTTGCAAAGCGTGTGTGCTGTGTTACGCACACCTAAACGGTTACGTAGATTAAGCAGTGCATTCAGCCCCGGGTTCAGCTGCTCGATGTCCACTAAAGCAATGCCCGTTGCGTCGAGCTGCGTTTGAGCCTGTTTAATCGATTCTGAAAGATGAATGCCTAGTGCCTTGAAGAGTGGGAAGGGATTTTCACGATTATCAAAATCATGCCTGCCATGAATCAGCACTTTTAGCCCGGCATCTCTGAGTAATAGTGCCAATAATGGCAGTAGGTTTGGTTGGCGACGAACGCCATTGTAGGTAGGCAAAATGACGATGGGTGAACTGTTGGCAACCTCAATGGTGTGCGTTGTGCACTGCATTGCCCTGCAGAACCCGATTAACTCCTCGTCGGATTCGCCTTTCACGCGCAAGGCGATGAGAATAGCGCCGAGTTCAAGATCAGGCACAGCGCCTTGTAGCATTCCTGTGAAAAGCATTTCTGCTTCGTCTGCTGATAGAGAGCGGGCGCCTTTGGCGCCGCGGCCAATTTCTTTGATCAGGTTGGCTAGGTTCATGCGTTTATTCAGTAAGCGACTAGATGCGTGTAGGGGAAATGCTGAATTTTTCCAGGCCGTCCATTTGTTGTAGCGCTCGACCTAGATTGGCCAAATCGGGGTTGATGCGCGGACGTGTTGTTGCTGTGTAGGACCAGAATTGGTGATTTTTACCCAGGCTAATCGAGATAGAGTCCATGCCTACAGTAAATCCGTTAGCCTCAGCGAGTTCTTTAAGGGTTTCGGCATTAGGGTGGCCATGCAGGTTGAAACTCAGTTCAAATAAATAACGTTTGCGACGTGGCAACCACCGTTCAAGCTGCAGCACGATCGTCATGCTAAAGGCACATAAAACGGCCAGGGCGATGCCTGCTGCATAAAAGCCCAAGCCAATTAATATGCCGATTGCAGCGGCTGTCCAGATCGATGCAGCCGTTGATAAGCCAGAAATTGAACGACCTTCGCGAATGATCACCCCGGCGCCTAGGAAGCCAATACCTGTAACGATGCCTTGAATGACTCTTGAGGGGCCATCGGCTGTAATGCTGTTGATGTCTTGGCCGCCAAACCAGAATTCTGGATAGCCAAAAATGGCCACGATTCCAGTGGATGCCATGCAAACCAGAGAAAAAGTACGCATACCTGCAGCGCGCCCATGGTAGGAGCGTTCGTAGCCAACCAGCATGCCCAAAAACATGGAGCCAGCTAAGTGCATAAACAGCACAAGGTTGACTGCTAGGGCTTTGGTCGACCAGAAGTTGAGTAGCAACTCATGCGTTGGATGAGACATGGTTGTTGATTAACCTTAAAAAGCATTTAAATTAAATAAAGTAGATGTCGGAAGTTTGCTGCGTTGAAATATAATACGCAACTTGTTGATTATACGGCTTGAAGTTGTTCGTCCTCACGTTTGATGGATGCGCTTGGCTGTCCCTAGTTGTTGTGTCTTAAAGGCACCCGGTTTACGGGTTTGCCGTAGGAGATTGTTTTGGATTTATCGGCGTTAGATCTATCGCGAATTCAGTTCGCTTTTGTGGTGACGTTCCACATTATTTTTCCATCCTTTACGATTGGTCTGGCGGCTTGGCTGGCCGTTCTAGAGTGGCGCAATCAGGCAACGGGCAATCCGGTTTATCGTAAACTTTTTGACTTCTGGGTTAAAATTTTTGCGGTTTCTTTTGGTATGGGCGTGGTATCCGGGATTGTTATGGCCTTCCAGTTTGGAACGAACTGGAGTGTGCTGAGTGAAAAGACCGGACCGATTCAGGGTCCGCTACTGGGATATGAGTCTTTTACGGCATTCATTCTTGAAGCTACCTTCCTTGGCGTTGTGTTGTTTGGCCGTAATAAAGTGTCACCGCGTGCATTTTTAATGTCTTGCGTGCTGGTGGCTTTGGGTACGACGCTGTCTTCTTTCTGGATTTTGGCTAATAACAGCTGGATGCAGGTGCCGGTAGGTCATGCGGTAGATGCAACCGGTCGTATTGTTCCTACCGATTGGCAGCAGATTATTGGTGGTCATGTCTTTCTAACACGCTGGCTGCATATGTTGCTGGCCGCCTATCTCACCACGGCCACCGTTGTGGCCGCAACGGGTGCCTGGTACACCCTCAAGGGTATCCATAAGACCACGGCTAAAGCGATGTTGATCTGGGGTATGGGTTTGATGGCCGTGTTTACCCCGATACAGATGGGTTTTGGTCACCTGGCCGGTGAAATCATTCGTGATTATCAGCCGGGTAAGTTTGCCGCTGTCGAGGGGCGTTGGGAAAGTGGTACCCGTGCACCACTCGTCGTTGCGGCATGGCCAGATAATAAAGCTGAAAAAAATAGTTTTGAAATTACGATCCCTGTGTTGGGTAGCATTGTTGATTCCGGTAATCCGGATTCCTACCAGCGCGGCATCAAGGATGTGCCTGCTGATGAACGTGCACCTTTTCTCGTGCCTTTCTATGGTTTCCGCATCATGGTGGGACTGTCGCTGCTCATGTTGTTCATTGGTTGGTATGGCAGTTGGCACAACTACCGTAACAGCATCGAGAAGTCACGCTGGTTTTTGAATGTGGCGGCAATTTCCTTTCCGATTGGCTGGATTTGTGTGCTAGCCGGTTGGTATACCGCCGAAGTGGGGCGTCAGCCTTGGGTTGTTACCGGCCTGCTGCGCACATCCGATGCAGTAACGCCATCGCTCACTTTTAATCATGCACTGACCAGCCTTACGCTATATGTTGTTGTCTACCTGATTATTTACAGCTTTGGTTTGCGTTATATCTGGAATCTTTTCAAGAAGGGTCCGTCCAATGATGGCCCGAACACATCGGAGGCCGTATGAGTCTAGAGACTATGAGCCCTTGGCTTCCTTACTTCTGGGCATGCCTCATTGCCTTCTCCATCCTTATTTATATCATCGTAGATGGTTATGACTTTGGTGCGGCGATGCTCTTTGCCACGGCTAAAACGGATGAAGAACGCAATACCGTGATTGGTGCCATTGCGCCCTTCTGGGATGGCAATGAAACCTGGCTCATTATTGTGGGTGCCTGCCTGTTTGGTGCATTCCCAGCGATATATGCCATCTTTCTATCGGCCTTCTACTTGCCTGTTGTCCTCTTGCTGATTGGCCTGATTTTCCGTGGTGTTGCATTTGAATACCGGGAACAGGCATTGAGAGCGCGTGGGCTATGGGAGTGGGGCTTCGTGATCGGTTCGGCTGTTGCAACAATTGTGCAGGGTGCTGCTATCGGTACCATGATCATGGGGTTGCCAATTGACGGCACGACCTACGTAGGTAATGGTTGGGACTGGCTCGCGCCGTTCCCTGTGCTCTGCGGCTTGGGTCTCGTAGTTGGCTATAGCATGCTGGGTGCCGGTTGGCTGATCCTGAAAACTGAAGGTGCTGTTGCTAAACGCGCACGTGCGCAACTGCGGGGCCTGTCGATTGCCTTCTGTGTTTTTGTGCTGGTGGCCTTTCTGATTACGCAAGGCGTGGATCTGCCAGTGCGTCATGCATGGGAAAAAGCACCCCTGTGGCATTGGGTTGTCCCGGCGCTCGGTTTTGTCGGTTTGCTGGGGGCTTTCCGAACCAGCCGTCATGATTGTCCGCACGAGCGGGCTCCCTTTGCGTGGTGCATGCTCATTATTGCTTCGGCATTTGGCTCGCTGGCCCTGTCTTTCTGGCCGTACATGATGCCGTACTCATTGACCATCGAACAGGTAGCAGCGCCAGCGGTATCGCTACAGTTTATGTTCTGGGGTGCGATTGTGATGTTCCCGCTAGTAGTGTTCTACTTCCTGCGTGTGTATCACATGTTCTCGGGAAAGACAGATCCAGTGGGGTACGGTTCAAACTCCTGATCAGTTTTCACGCATTGAAAATGGCCACCCTAGGGTGGCCATTTTTGTTGAGCGGGTAGGTCTTAGGCTTTTTTAACGAAGCATGCTTTCAACATGATGTTGCCGAAGTCTGATTTGCAATCGAGTTCATGATCCCCTTCAACGATACGAATACTCTTGATCTTGGTACCGACTTTCATGGTGCTCGATGAGCCTTTGAGTTTGAGGTCCTTGATCAGTACAACGCTGTCGCCATCATTCAGTACGTTGCCGTTAGCATCTTTGACAATGCGTGGGCCATCTTCGTCAGACGCTTCAGCTTCGATTGGCCACTCGAAACCGCAGTCGGCACAGACAAAGTTGGTGCCGTCGGGGTAGGTGTTTTCAAGGGTGCATTGTGGACAGGCTGGAGCGGACATAATCGTGACTCTTCGGATGAATGTAAACCGCTATTGTACCGCCCGGCTGAAGCAGTAACCGTCCATGGCAATAACCAGATCATCCACGCCAGCGTAAAAGCGCTTGGCATTTATAGAAGGTCCGGCTGCCCCGAGTGCGACAAAGAAGGGCATTAAGTGATCTTCAGTTGGATGAGCCTGGGCTGCATCGGGCGAGTGCCTGCGATAGTCAATCAAACCATCGATGTCTCCGGCGTTGAGTCGCCCATCTATCCAGTCGGCGAAGCGGGGGACATAATCGGGCGTAGGTAGGCTGTTATGCGCACAGACCATGTAATCACGAAGGTTATGGGTCATGCTGCCCGTGCCTATGATCAAAAAGCCTTCAGACGTTAGCGGCGCGAGTGCCTGGCCAAGTGCGTAATGGTACGCGGCACCAGCGTGTGGTTTGATCGATAAGGGAATGACCGGAATATCGGCAGCTGGGTACATCATGCGGAGCGGCACCCAGGCACCGTGATCGAGTCCCCGATGCGGATTGATCTTTGCGCTATATCCCGCAGCTTTAAGCTGATCCGCTACTTGCTGGGCAAGGGCCGCATCGCTATGGGCGGGATACTTCAAGGTATAGAGCGCGTCGGTGAAGCCGCCGAAGTCGTAAATCGTTTCCAGATCCGTGGCGCTGCCCACCATGGGGTCACGGGTTTCCCAGTGCGGGCTGATGATGACAATGGCTTTGGGGCGTTCCAGTATTTGCGCCAGATCGACCAGAGCCGAGCCGGCAGCACCCGGCCTCAAAGCAAAGGTTGGTGCGCCGTGCGGGACGAACAGTGTGGGCAGCATCATGGTCTGTTCTCTGTAAAAAGATCGGGGTAGGCTTATTGGCGCGGCAAATCAAAGACGAGGACTTCGGCATTTTGGCCATCGGTAATGACCACGATGGACTCATCCCGCAACATGAGCGCATCACCGCTTGCCAGCGATTGGCCATTAATACGGATGTTGCCACGGACGACATGTACGTAGGCCATGCGTTCGGGATTCAGCGCATATGTGGAGTTTTCGCTGCCATTGAATAAACCGGCATACAGTTTGGTGTCAGTATGGATTGTCACGGCGCCTTGTGAACCATCCGGGGCGGCAACTAGGCATAATTTCCCCCGCTTTTCCGTGGGATCGAAGGCGGTCTGCTCGTATTCCGGGGTGAGTTCTTTTTGGTCGGGCATGATCCAGATCTGCAACAGATGGCAGGTATCGGTGGCGTGCCGGTTAAATTCGCTGTGGAAGACACCAGTGCCGGCCGACATGCGCTGGACTTCGTTTGGACGAATGACCTCCTGATGCCCCATGCTGTCCTGATGGGTGAGCTCACCTTCGAGAATGTAGGTAACGATTTCCATGTCCTTGTGCGGGTGCATGCCAAAACCGGTGCCTGCCGCGACCCAATCTTCGTTGATCACGCGAAGTGGTCCGAAATGCATATGGTTGCGATCGAAATAATCGGCGAAGGAAAAACTGTGAAACGAGCGCAGCCAGCCGTGATCGGCATGGCCACGTTCGTTGGCTGGTCGTTTAATTAACATGGTGGACGCTCCTTATGGGACGTACTTTAGTCCGTCGACTGGGGATGTGGCTTTTATCAATTGATGGCATCATTCAAATAATTTGAACTATTGGACCTTTGATGCAACGTTCCCCTCTGACCCCCGAGTTACTGGAACTGGTGAGTTTGATTGCTAGAAGCGGCAGTTTCGCCGCCGCTGCGCGCATAGTAGGCAAGGTGCCTTCGGCTGTAACGTACAGCATTCGACAATTAGAAGAACAGCTTGATGTGTTGCTGTTCGATCGCAGCTCCCGGCAGGCGCGCCTTACGCCAGCCGGTGCCGAGTTGGTCCAGGAAGGTGACCGATTATTGGCTGAGTTAGAAACTGTAGGGCAACGGATTAAACGCGTGGCCACAGGCTGGGAGCCTGTATTAAATATCGCTGTAGATAGCATTATTGACGAAGGGACGGTGCTTGACCTTATTGGCGAGTTTCTTGCGCTGAAGCCGCCTACGCGTATTCGATTGGAACGGGAAACTTTGTCAGGAACCTGGGAGGCGTTGGTCAGTTCTCGTGCGGATCTGGCCATTGGCGTTGCTGACCAACCGGCACCACCTGCGGGCATCCAGAGTGCGCCCCTGGGAGAAGTGCCCTTTCTCTTTGTGGTTGCGCCGGATCATCCATTAGCGGGTGTCGCGGGTGCCATTACCGATGAATTGCTGATGCCGTATCGAATGATTGCCTTGGCTGATAGTGCACAGCAAATGACGCCAATGACGATTGGCTTGTTGCCCGGGCAGGATGTTCTAACGGTACCGTCCATGGCATTAAAGATTGAAGCGCAGATTCGCGGCTTGGGATGCGGTTATTTGCCCGAACCATTGATTCGTGGCGAATTAAAGGCGGGGCGGTTAGTTGAGAAGTTGCGTATGCCGCAACGGAGACCGGCACATTTGTCCTATGCTTGGCGGGTCGGTGGGCGGGAGCCTGGTCCGGCGCAACGATGGTGGTTGGAGCGTTTGGCAAGCCCACGCACGCAAAATGCACTGATCGGTGTTAATTGATCTAATATCCAAGAATTAGTGGATGATTCAGTATCCTGTTGCTTGAACCGGAGGACTGAAGTGAACGATCTTCATAGCAAACCGATTGAAGCGCGTATCGATTGGCTTTCTGATTTAGCGGCGCGTCACGGAGATGACTATCGTAGTCCTGAGGCTGTGTTGGCGAGGACGCGTTATCAGAGTCAGCACCCGACAGCGATTGCCGTCCTTAAATGTATGGATGGCCGCATTAATATACCGGTAGCAACTGGTACCCCCATTGGCTTACTGATGCCATTTCGTAATCTGGGTGGCAGGTTTGATCTGGGGTGGCCGCACCTGGGTGAGGTCGTTACCCAATACGTTATGGATAGAGTGCACGAGGGGCGGCAGGTATTGTTCCTGGTGACCTATCATTATTCACAGGGTGATCATCATCGAGGCTGTGCGGGTTTTGGCTATGACCAACAGGCGGCCATTGATCACACGCAAGAAATCCAGCGGCAGATCTCGACGATTTTTGGTGTGGCGCATGGCACGGTCTATCCGTTGGTCTGTGGCTTCGAAACGGATGAAGATGCACTGGTCTTACATGGCGCTCATGGGCAGATGCTGCGGGTGGCAGATCTGGATGAGTGCGATCCGGAGGCATTGAGTGCCAGACTTGCCACGTTGCTGCCTGACATGCCAAGCACCATGCGAGACGATTTATTGCCGCTGGTGATGGGAAATTTTAAGCATGTCGCAGCGATCAGAACGCAAGTGCAGTTGGGGCTTCGTCAGCTCGATATCGAGCATCGAGAATGGATGATCTGTCTGGGGCGCGGCTTTGATTTTCTGCATACACCGAATCTGGCCTTGATTATTGGACCTTATAGCCCCAATCTGGCTGAGCCGATCATCAAAGCAGCGGGAATTATTGAAGCCAATATGGCATCTGCACGTATTCCAGATGATGGGTTTTTATTGTTGTCCTCTGTGCCCTACGATGCCATCGGTGTCGATCAGGCTCGTGCAGCCCTCAAGGCGCGTTTCTTGTCAGAGTTTGCTCAGTCAGTGATCCGAGAGGCGTATCCGGAACTGGCTCAAAAAATGATTAACCGGACCGCGGTATTGGATTGGCAAGGAAGACGTCTTAGTTGGCTTTGAAGCTATTCGGGGATTTCGTCGTAAGCGGTGGTCAAGCCATCTAGCATCTCTCGAATGGCGTTGCGTGCTTGAGCTTCGCTACACCCGAGTAACAGTGCGTCATCGAGTGTTTCCTGCGCAAGTGCGCGCAGTTCTGCAAAGTTCTCGTTGAGAACTTTGATTTTCTCGACACACGATACGGGTGCGCCGCTTGGTTTGCGCCAGGTTGGAAAGTCAGCCATGTTGGCATTCTAACCTAGGATAATCGGTCAGTTGCGCTGGCCGCTTATATATATAGTGGTATAATGAAAAGCGTAAATAAAATACCCCCCCCCAAAAAAAACAGGTGGCATTGTGGCTATAAAAAAATCTAAAACCGAAGAAGCTATATCGGCGCATGAAACACGAGCGGCTAATGCTGCCGTGCTCGATTTGGACTGGATGCGCAGTCAGGCCGCACAGGTCGTTTCTTTGCTCAAAGTGATTGGCAACCCAGATCGATTATTATTGCTGTGTCAGATGTTGCAAGGTGAGTATTCGGTCGGAGAACTTGAAGAGCTCCTGGATATCCAGCAACCAACGCTTTCCCAGCAATTGGGTGTGCTTCGTAACGAAGGCCTAGTGGCGACGCGTCGGGATGGCAAATATATCTACTATCGTGTGTCTCACCCGCATGTTCAGGTCATTCTGGAAGTGTTGCATCAGCTCTATTGCTCTGCCCCGCCGCAAACCAACTCGAAGCCCGCAAATGTTAAGGGTTGTTATTAATGAGCATTGATTGGCAGGCATTCACGCTGTACGCAGCGGTGTCCGCGTTAATTGGCGGATTTATGATTGGCTTAGCTGCAGTCTGGTTAGCATGGGCTAACGGACGTATCGCGGGTATCAGCGGTATTCTGGGACATGTCGTTGAGTTAGTGGTTCAGCAAAAACGAGAACCATTTGGTTGGCGCCTTGCTTTTCTGGTCGGACTCATCAGTGCCCCTGTTGTCTGGATGCTGTTCGCGGCATTGCCAGTTAGCGTACAACAGACCGGTTCTGTGGGTCTTGTAGTGGGTGGGGTTTTAGTGGGGCTCGGTACGCGATATGCCAATGGATGTACAAGTGGTCATGGAATTTGTGGTTTGTCGCGCTTTTCTTTGCGTTCACTCATCGCGGTTTGTAGCTTCATGGGGTCGGCTGTTATAACGGTCTACCTTATGCGCCATGTGTTGGGGGCAGCGGCATGAAGCGTGGCATGCAATGGGTGACTGCGGGTTTAGCCGGTTTATTATTAGGGGCAGGACTAATTTTGTCGGGTATGGCCAATCCGGCGAAGGTCATCGGTTTTCTCGATGTTGCAGGCCCCTGGGATCCTTCTCTTGGTTTGGTAATGGGGGGCGGTTTAGTTGTGGGCACCATCGGTTTTGCTCTGCTTAAAAAACAACCAAAGACGCTAATGGGCGAACCGCTTAACCTACCGACTAGCCGAAAAATTGATTTGAGATTGATTCTAGGGTCTGTGCTGTTCGGTATTGGCTGGGGTATCACCGGGATCTGCCCTGGACCTGGATTAGTCCTCCTAGGTGCAGGGATTCCTGAAGGGATTGTCTATATCGCCAGTTTGCTGGCGGGGATGACACTCTATAGCCTGATTGAGAAACTACGTCATAGCGCATAGCTCGGTTTGACGTGAGGGGCTGGCTTGGCTAGACTCGCAGCTCTTCAATACCCCCAACTGAACTTGGAGTCAGACTATGAGCGACAACAACAATAATCCCGTCTTGGCCCTCATCGATGAACAGGTAAAAGGCCACCCGGTTGTCCTTTATATGAAAGGCACCCCACAGTTTCCACAATGTGGTTTTTCTCAGCGCGCTTGCAAGCTGTTGCGTGAAAGCGGTGTGAGCAGCTTTTACAGCGTTAACGTGCTGGAAAATACCGACATTCGTGAAGGCGTTAAAGTGTATGCGAATTGGCCAACAATTCCGCAGCTATACGTTAACGGCGAATTTATCGGCGGCAGTGACATCATGATGGAGATGTTCCAGGCTGGCGAGCTGCAAGCACTTCTTGAGTCTTACAAAAACTAAGCGCCCGTATTTTTAGTCGTGCTTTGAAGCGCCGGTCCGCATAGCAGGCCGGCGTTTTTATTTAGCTCAGACGTTTTTTAGCGCGTTCAATGGCAGCCTTGACTTGAGCAGGCGCTGTGCCACCCACATGGTTGCGAGCGGCTAGTGAACCATTGATCGTCAGCGCATGTACGACATCGGCTTCAATCAGCGGTGAGAACGTCTGCAGTTCTGCCAGTGTCAGATCTGCTAGATCAACACCTTTTTGTTCGGCCGCTTTGACCGCCAGGCCAACAGCTTCGTGTGCGGCACGGAATGGCAAGCCTTTACGAACGAGGTAGTCGGCAAGATCCGTTGCTGTGGCAAAACCTTGTAGTAGTGCAGCAGCCATTGGTTCAGGGCGTACAGTGATGCCTGGTACCAGATCGACAAAGATCCGCAATGTATCGGTCAGGGTGTCAGCAGCGTCAAATAGAGGTTCTTTATCTTCCTGGTTGTCCTTGTTGTAGGCCAGTGGTTGGCCTTTCATCAGAACTAGCAGCGTATTCAGATCGCCGATGACGCGTCCGGTTTTGCCACGAGCCAATTCAGGTACGTCCGGGTTTTTCTTCTGTGGCATGATGGACGAACCGGTACAGAAACGGTCGGCCAGCATGACGAAACCGAAACGCGGTGTCATCCATAGCACCAGCTCTTCCGAAAAGCGTGAGAGATGAATCATGGCCAGGGATGCGGCAGCACAGAACTCGATGGCGAAGTCACGATCCGAAACGGCATCCAGAGAGTTTTCGCAGACAGCCTCAAACCCCAGTTGTTCTGACACGAAGTGACGATCGATCGGGTACGTAGTGCCGGCCAGTGCGGCGCTGCCTAGAGGCAAACGGTTCACGCGGTGGCGCAGATCGGTCAGTCGTTCCGCGTCGCGCGCCAGCATTTCCACATAAGCCATCAGGTGATGGCCAAAAGTAACTGGTTGGGCTACTTGCAAGTGCGTAAAGCCAGGCATGGGTGTTTCTGCATGTTGTTCAGCCAGCGTCACTAACGCCATTTGTAGACGCTTGAACAGTTCGATCAGCGTGTCGATGCTGTCACGAAGCCAGAGACGGATATCCGTCGCCACCTGGTCGTTACGCGAGCGTCCTGTGTGCAGGCGTTTGCCGGCATCGCCGACCAGGCTGGTCAGGCGGTGTTCGATATTGAGGTGTACGTCTTCGAGATCCAGAGACCAGGTAAACGCACCGCTTTCAATTTCGTCCAGAATCTGTGCCATGCCGCGCTCGATATCTGCCAGATCCTGGGCGCTAATGATTTGTTGTTTGGCCAGCATGCGGGCATGCGCCAGTGATCCTCGGATATCCTGCCGCCAGAGTCGTTGGTCAAAATCAACCGAAGCCGTATATCGTTTGACGAGTTCTGACATGGGTTCATCAAAACGCCCTGCCCAAGTGTAAGGGGTCGAGGCTGTGGTCTTTTCGTTGGCGGACATGGCAGAAGAGAGTCTAGTGGCTACAAACCCCACATTATAAGGGAGTCCGCGTGCTAGCATTACACTCATTCAGGGTAATCGTTCCCTTTGCTTTTGTGAAACCGCTTTATGTCACAACCTTTGATTATCGCTTCCCGCGAATCGCGCCTTGCCATGTGGCAGGCAGAACATGTGCAACGCCTTTTGCAGGCGCAAAATCCAACGCGTGATGTGCAGATTCTGGGTATGACAACCCGCGGCGATCAGATTCTTGACCGCCCCCTAGCAGCTATTGGTGGCAAGGGTCTGTTTATTAAAGAGCTCGAGGTGGCGATGGCCGAGGGACGCGCTGATCTGGCGGTGCATTCGATGAAAGATGTGCCCATGGAAATGCCGGAAGGCTTTGTTTTGGCCGCTATTAGCGAACGGGAAGACCCGCGGGATGCATTGGTTAGCCCCAAATATGAGTCTCTGTCGGCTTTGCCATCCGGCGCCATTGTTGGCACGTCCAGTCTGCGTCGCGAGGCGCAACTTCGTGCGCGCTTTCCTCATTTAGTCATAAAGCCGCTACGCGGCAATCTGGACACGCGTCTACGTAAACTGGATGACGGTGAGTTTGACGCCATTATTCTGGCAGCGGCAGGGCTGGTGCGCCTAGGCCTGGCAGATCGTATTCGCGCACGAATTGACCCGGCAGATATGCTGCCGGCACCAGGGCAAGGGGCTTTAGGCATAGAGATTTGTGAGGGTCAGCCAGAAATGCAACGTATTGCTGATGGGCTTGCGGATGAAGCAACTGCGGCCTGCGTGCGTGCAGAGCGTGCCTTCTCGCGTCGTTTGGGGGGGAGCTGTCATTTGCCGATTGCCGGTTTTGCAGTGACTGAGGGTAATCAGCAGTTCTGGCTGCGTGGCTTGGTGGCTTCGGTAGATGGCACCAAAATCGTGTCAGGTGAATGTCGTGGGGCTTGGTCAGATGCTGAACCCCTGGGTGTTTCACTGGCGGAAAATTTGTTGGCTCAAGGAGCGGATGCTCTGATTTGCCAGATTAACGCGGGATAAAAATGCCGCAGCCGCTGACTGGTCCTCTAGTCGGGCAGCATATTCTGGTCACACGACCGGTGGGTCAGGCTGCAAGCCTGATTGCCGGGATTGAGCAATTAGGTGGGCGTGTAACGCACATTCCGTTTTTAGCGATCAACACAGCTTCTGATCTCAGTGATCTCGAAAGCATCGCTGGTCATATCGAAGCGTATAGAGCCTGCCTTTTTATCAGCGCGAATGCAGTCCATTCGGCGTGGCCCATATTAACCGGTCATCAATCTTGGCCAGAAAGCCTGGTGGCTGCTGTCGTTGGTCCCGGCACGGCACGCGTGTTACGCCAACTTGGTGTGCCCCAGGTTTTATGGCCAACAGCGCAGTTTGATAGCGAAGGGTTATTGTCATTGCCATTTTTTGCGCCTGATCAGTGTCAGGGTCGTGCTTTCGCATTGATTCGGGGGTTGGGTGGCAGAGATTTGCTTGCCCGAACTTTGCGCGAAAGAGGGGCTCGGGTTGATGAAGCTGGCGTATATGAACGTTCGTTAGATTCGGACGCGATCACGATGACAGCGCAGCTAATGGATAGCGATCAACCTGCTGCCATGATCGTCACGAGTAGTGAATCGTTGCAGCGATTTATGGCAGCGGCTCCTGAAGTTTTGGCGCAAATGATGCGTCGACTGACGCTTATCGTGCCCCATGAACGCATTGCTCAATCTGCCTTGGGCCTCGGATATCAAAAGGTTATGGTTTGCGATGGCGGGGATGAGGGTATTTTGAGGTTTCTTCAAACGTATAATGAATGATCGTTAACCGACGAGCCCGGAATGGAAGCGCTATGACTGATGTCCAAGAGAATGATCGTCCAAAGTCTGAAACGACCAAAACGCACAAGCGCCCTGCACGTAGCCGTCGCTGGGTGGTTGTTGTCCTGGCGCTGCTGGTTCTGGGTGTGGCTGGTCAGCAAATCTGGACGCTGCGGCTTTGGGAGGGCTTAAATCGTGAGGAAGCAGCGGTATTAACGGTTGATAGCAGGCTTGCGGCGCTGGAATCAGCATTAACCAATCAGCATCAGATGCGTCAGGAAATCGAGGTGCTACGTCAGGCGCTTCAACAAGAGCGCAATTTACTACAGCTCGATCGGATTGAAGAGCGTCTTGATACGGGTTGGCAACTCTGGGTTGCAACCGGTGATAGCAAAGTGCTGGTGAATGCCCTTAAAGAGGGGCAAAGTGTGCTAGCGAACGACCCAACGTCAGCGGCACAGGCACTGCGTTTAGCGATGGCCCGAGATCAGTCGGAGATTAAATCGCAACACATGACTGACCTGCGCGAGAGCGTTGAGCAGCTGGATGGCGTGATTGCCAGTATTATTCAATTGCCATTGGTACAGGATCGTCGTTTGCCGCAGGCCGAATCTGCGCCCTTAGAAACATCTGTTCTATCCCCTGCTGACACACTGATGGATAAAGCGCGGCGGGTTGTGGCTGGTCTTGCAGATGAACTCTGGCAGTCCATACGTGGCATGGTACGTGTTCAGCGGTTGGATCAAGCTGAAACAGCACTGATTGCTCCCGAGCAACGTGTTTTTTTACAACAAGGCTTGCGCTTACTGCTTCTGGATGCGCGACATGCCTTGCTTCAGCGAAATACGGCAATCTATCAGCAGACGCTTAGCCAGGCGCGTGTCTGGATCGAGAAGTACTATGATGCCAGTAACAACCTGGTTAAAACCGATCTATCGATACTACAGCGTTTGAGCGGGCTAAATATTGAGCCAGCAGCGGTGAGTTTAGAGGCAACGCGCGCCGCTTTAGCGACGGCTCGTGCTGCAATATCAGGTGAACCTTTGCAAGTGAGTGATTCGCAGGTGCTAGACGTGACATCACAGAGCGAAACCAAGGCCAAAGGGGTATCTGAATGAAAAAATGGCTGCTTTGGGGGCTAGTGCTTGGCACGCTGGCAGTGGTGGTCGCTGACCTCATGCACCGAAACGATGGCTATGCGCTCATTGTTTTTTCGACATGGCGCATCGAGATGTCGTTGAACTTTCTTGTGCTAATGATCCTTGGCACGTTACTGGTTGGCGCATTTTTGCTTAAAGGTTTGCAAGGAGCCTTGCGATTGCCCGGGCACATTGCCCGTTATCGTGCTTTACGACGACAGCGTAAAGGTGAGCAGGCATTTCTATCATCATTGCGATTGCTTCTTGAAGGACATTTCGAGGCATCGATTAAGGCAGCTGAACGTGCGCGAAAGCTGAAATTTGCTAGCGGCTATGCGGATTTGCTTGCGGCGCGCGCGGCGCAGGGGCTGGATGACCAGGATAGAGCGGCTGTGTGGCTTGGTCGCACCGATGTTGATGATGCATCGCTGGTTGCCGCACGCTTGCAGCAGGAGGCTGAAATGCTCGTTGCGCGACGTCAGTTTGAAGCGGCGCTGCAGGTGCTAATGCTGGCACAACGTGAAGTAAAACCGCCTAGAAGTACGGCAAATCTACGTACCGAGCTGCGGGCGCTGCTAGGAACCGAGCGCTGGGAAGACGTGTTATTACAAGTGCGCTCATTGCGCCCTAGAGATGGTTTGTCCCTGGCCTTTTTGGCCAGTTGTCGCCGTCAGGCCCACTTGGGTAACTTGCGGCATTATCGTAGTGATCAGCAACGCTTTTCAATGTATCTGGTTCAGATACCGCATGCCGAGTGTGATGTCGATTTGCTTGAGACTGCAGATGCGATGTTGAGTCGTATGGAAGCCGATGAATGGACAGCCAAGGCGCGCGAATTTATCGATGCGCAGAAGCAGTCTTAGGCTAACCAGTCCTGATGCGGTAAAAAGTCGGTGTAAAGTGCTGCTTCGGGGGATCCTGATTCGGGTTGCCAGTCGTAACGCCATTTCACGATCGGTGGCATCGACATCAGGATCGATTCGGTGCGGCCACCGGATTGCAAACCAAATAGCGTGCCGCGGTCGAAGACCAGGTTGAACTCTACATAACGGCCACGACGGTAGGCCTGGAAATCCCGTTCCCGTTCGCCCCAGTTCATATTGCGGCGGCGTTCCAGGAGCGGCGCATAGGCTTCTACAAAGGCATCGCCCACGGATCGGGTTAATGCAAAGCTCGCATCAAAACCGGATTCATTCAGGTCGTCGTAAAAAATGCCGCCCACACCGCGTGCTTCATTGCGATGCTTGAGGAAAAAATACTGATCGCACCAGGCTTTAAATTGTGGGTAATAATCGCTTCCGTGTGGCGTTAGCGCATCACGGCAGGTCTGGTGAAAATGCACCGCATCCTCACGGAATCCGTAATAAGGAGTGAGGTCCATGCCACCACCGAACCAGAAGACCGGTGCGACATCAGGCTGATCTTTAGGCGGATGCGCTACAAAATAGCGCACATTCATGTGAGCTGTGGGGCAGTAGGGGTTACGTGGATGCATGACCAGAGACACGCCCATCGCTTCATAGGGCCGACCTGCAAGTTCACCACGGTGCGCTGACGCAGAAGGAGGTAATTGCTCACCCATGACGTGAGAGAAATTTACGCCCCCGCGTTCGATCAAATTGCCTTCTTCGATCAGGCAGGATTTGCCACCACCGCCTGCGGGTCGTTTCCAGCTGTCAGTTCTGAATGGCTTGCCGTCAAGTTCTGAAAGCGCTTGAACGATCCGAGACTGCAAATCCTGCAGATAGGATTGAACGGCGATAGAACGTTCGACCCCCGTCAGCGCCCTCATCTTTTGTCCTTATCGATTAATGGCGCGGTAGCCAATATCCTTGCGGTATTGCATACCGTCAAACTGGATGGTGGCTGCTGCTTCGTAAGCACGTTGCTGTGCTGCAGCCACCGTGTCACCGAGGGCAGTGACACATAGGACACGACCACCATTGGTGACTACGTTGCCTTTCTCATCTGCCGTGCCTGCGTGGAAAACGTGGGCATCATCACCAGCGGCATTGCCGATGGGTAGGCCATGAATCACATCGCCCTTGCGCGGTGTATCGGGATAGTTTTGTGCGGCCATCACGATGCCCAATGCAACGCGCGAATCCCATTCTGTGGTGGCTTGGTCGAGTGTGCCAGCGATAGCGTGTTCGAACATTTTGACGGCATCAGACTTCAGACGCATCATAATCGGTTGCGTTTCCGGGTCACCCATGCGGGCGTTAAATTCGAGCGTTTTTACGGAGCCGTCCTTACCGATCATCAGGCCGGCATACAGGAAGCCCGTAAAGGGGATGCCATCGGCCTCCATGCCGCGCACAGTTGGCAGAATGATCTCGTGCATGGCCTGCTCGTGCACCGCTGATGTCACCACAGGTGCGGGCGAGTAGGCACCCATGCCGCCTGTGTTGGGACCGGTGTCGCCATCGCCAATACGCTTGTGGTCCTGGCTGGTTGCCATCGGCAATACGTTTTTGCCATCGACCAGTACGATGAAGCTGGCTTCTTCGCCATCCAGAAAATCTTCGATAACCACGCGGGCACCGGCGCTACCCAGTTTGTTGCCGGACAGCATGTCGTCAATAGCGGCATGCGCTTCGTCGAGAGACATGGCAACGACAACGCCTTTTCCTGCGGCAAGGCCATCGGCCTTGATCACTATCGGTGCGCCCTGACGATCAACATAGGCGTGCGCTGCTGTGGCATCGGTAAATGTTTCAAAGCCAGCAGTCGGAATCTTGTGGCGGGCCATGAAGCGTTTGGCAAAGTCCTTCGAGCTTTCCAGCTGGGCGGCGGCTTTGGTGGGCCCGAAAATCTTCAGGCCGCGTGCGCGGAAGACATCAACAATACCCGCGGCAAGAGGGGCTTCTGGTCCTACTACCGTCAGGTGGATTTTGTTCTGCTCGGCAAAATCGGCCAAGGCATTGATGTCCGTGATGGGTAGATTCTCAAGTGTGGCTTCACGTGCGGTGCCTGCATTACCTGGGGCCACATAGACCTTTTGTACACCAGCCGATTGCGCCAGTTTCCAGGCGAGAGCGTGTTCACGGCCACCAGAGCCAACAACGAGAATTTTCATGAAGCGATCCTGCGAATTAAATGGGTTGAGGTGTCCAGCGAATTATTTGAACGAGTACTTGGCCCACCAGAATAAAACGTTACCGTTACCCTGGCCACCGGGAATGTAGGCCATCTGGACATCGATCGGTCCATATCCGGCAGTGACCATTGGCAAGATGCCTGGTGTCGGGGCATAGCTATTAATGTCTGAGCGCATGAATAGGAAAACAGTAGCGCCTACGCCAATTCGTGACTGTTCATTGATGGGGTTCCATGTAGGCACCCAACCATACCCTGCCATATACATTGGCTGCGAATGCGAGTCCTGGAAGCCCATGACATATACGCCTTCCCAATTACCGCTTGCGTTGTACCAGCCTTTGCCCAAGCCACCACCGGCTGGGTACTCGTTATAGCTCGCACGCTTCTCGGGGGTGTAAGCGAATGGTAAGTGGTAGCTCCAGAAAGGGACGTACAGCTCTACGTCACCTTTGGTCCACAGGTCAGAAAGATGCTGTCCTGCAGTGTCCCATGCCGATCCATACCAGGACTTGCTTTCCGTGCTTTGAGTCGCATCGGGCGAGCCTACAACCACAACACTTTGAGGTGTGCCGGATGCAGTTTCTGATTGACCCTCCGGCGCTGTTGCCGCTGCGGGTTCAGATGCTTCTTCCGCAAAGACAGTCGCTGCGAAAGTTAAGGACAGCGCTGCCAGTAAAGCAGTAATGAGGCGGGAACGATTCATGGCGGGGGCTACTGAATAGTTAATCGAAATTAGTGGCGGAAGTGACGCGCACCCGTAACGACCATGGCCAGACCATGCTCGTCAGCAGCTGCAATGACTTCTTCGTCACGCATAGAGCCGCCCGGCTGGATAACGGCTTTGGCACCGGCTTCTGCTAATACGTCCACGCCATCACGGAACGGGAAGAATGCATCAGAGGCGACCACGGAGCCTGCCAGAGAAAGCTTGGCATTGGCTGCCTTGATAGCGGCAATACGGGTTGAATCAACACGGGACATCTGGCCGGCACCAACGCCGAGCGTCATGCCGTTACCGCAGAAGACTATAGCATTCGATTTAACGAATTTTGCAACTCGGTAGGCAAAAAGCAGATCGGCGATTTGCGATGGGGTGGGTTGGACTTTGGTAACGACTTTGAGATCTGAGGCTTGAACATTAAACGCATCTGGAGTCTGTACGAGCAGACCACCACCAACCCGCTTCATTTCAAGTGCGTGATAAACGGGGCTGTCGCCTTCGGGTAGCGGTACCGTCAGTACACGTAGATTAGCCTTGGCATTAAGCAGGGACATGGCAGCTGGTGTAAAGGCCGGTGCAATCAATACTTCGACGAAGTGCTTACGTTCGTTCATGGCCTCGATCACATCTACATCGACCGGGCCGTTGAAGGCAATGATGCCGCCGAAAGCAGAGGTCGGATCTGTCTGGAAAGCCTTTTCATAGGCCTTAAGCAGATTACTGTCGACCGCAACGCCGCAGGGGTTGGCATGCTTAACGATAACGCAGGCCGGTTCGCGGAAGGTCTTTACGCATTCCCAGGCAGCATCGGCATCGGCGATGTTGTTATAAGAGAGTTCTTTGCCGCCGTGTTGCGTGTAATTCGCAATCGCACCGGCAGTAAGTGTGCTGTCTCGGTAGAAAGCGGCTTTTTGTAGCGGATTTTCGCCATAGCGCAGTGTTTCGGCGCGATCGAAAGCCAGTTGCAGGTGACTCGGGAAGATCGATGGCGTTGGTGCGGCTTCAGCGGGTTTGGTTTCGGCATCTGCATCCAGACCTGTTAGCCAGTTAGCGATAGCCGAATCGTATCGCGCGGTGTGCGTGAAGGCTTTCTTGGCTAAACCGAAACGGGTGCTTAGCGATAGCGCGCCATCGTTGGCTTTCATTTCTTCGATCAGACAAGTGTAATCGATCGGATCTGTGACAATCGCAACGCCGTTGTAATTCTTGGCTGACGAACGCACCATAGCCGGGCCACCAATATCGATATTTTCGATGGCGTCTTCCAACGTCACCCCGGCTTTAGCCACGGTTTCACGGAATGGGTATAAATTGACGCAGACTAGGTCGATCATCGGGATGCCATGTTGTGCAATCGTGGCCATGTGAGCCGGCAGATCACGACGCGCCAGAATGCCTCCGTGCACCTTTGGATGCAGTGTTTTCACACGGCCATCTAGCATTTCCGGAAAACCCGTGTAATCACCAATCTCGGTTACTTTCAGTCCGGCATTGCGCAGCAGCTTGGCGGTACCCCCAGTCGACAGCAGCGCAACGCCTTGTGCGTCGAGCGCTTGGGCAAATTCGAGAACGCCTGTTTTATCGGAGACGGAGAGTAGAGCCTGACGGATTTTCATGATGAGGGTAGGGTGAGTTCAAAGAAAAAGGGGTTAGAGCAGTCCGTGATCGGATAGCTTTTTGCGGAGTGTATTGCGATTAATGCCCAGAATTTGTGCGGCAACGGTTTGATTGTTGGCAGCCTGGCGCATTACGACTTCGAGCATGGGCCGTTCGACACAGGTGAGCACCATGTCATAGACCGCGTTGGCTGTTTCCCCGTTGAGTTCGGTGAAGTATTTGTCCAGAGCGGAGGTAACAGCTTTAGCCAATTCAGAAGCGTTCTGGGTGCTCATGCGGCCAGCTCCTCGTTGTTGGCATCGGCACTCGTGTCGTAAACCAGATGTTCATGACGCTGTGCCAAGCTGCTGAAAAAACCATGAACCATAGCGCGTTGTTCGATAACAGAATCTAGGCGGTTCATCTGGTGGCGGAAAGCCGCAGAACCATTCAGGCCCTTGGTGTACCAGGAGATATGTTTGCGAGCCACGCGCACACCGGTTTCGGTGCCGTAGAAGCTGTAAAGGTCTTCCAGATGTTCAAGCAGGACGGATTGGATTTCGGTAACGGCCGGTGGCGCCAGTTTTTCACCAGTGGCCAGATAGTGTTCGATTTCACGGAAGATCCAAGGTCGGCCTTGCGCTGCACGGCCAATCATCACACCATCGGCCCCGGTTTTTTCCAGAACGGCTTTGGCTTTTTCTGGCGTGGTGATATCCCCGTTGGCGATCACCGGAATACGTGCCGCCGCTTTAACGGCCGCAATGGTGTCGAATTCGGCTTCACCGCGATATTGCTGGCAGCGCGTGCGGCCGTGCACAGCCAGTGCGCGGATACCACTTTCTTCGGCGATACGAAGAATGCTGGGCGCATTCTTGTTTTCAATATTCCAGCCGGTACGAATTTTGAGCGTAACCGGCGTGTCCGGTACGGCATTCACTACCGCAGTCAGTATTTTGCCGACCAGTGCTTCGTGCTGGAGCAGCGCAGAGCCCGCCATCACGTTGCATATTTTTTTTGCGGGGCACCCCATGTTGATGTCGATGATCTGTGCACCGCGATCTGCATTGTGTTTGGCGGCTTCTGCCATCATGGCGGGGTCGGCCCCAGCGATTTGTACTGAAATCGGCGCGACCTCACCATCATGATTGGCGCGACGCTGGGTCTTTGCGCTACCGTAGAGCAACGAATTCGAGGTGACCATTTCTGATACGGCGAGCCCCGCGCCCAACTTTTTGCAAAGTTGACGAAATGGTCGATCCGTTACGCCGGCCATAGGCGCAACAAACAGATTGTTCCGGAGGTTGTAACCGACAAAATCCATGGGGCGTATGAGTAAAAGCCGAGCAAAAAGCGGATAAAACTAGTCCGCAGTCAAGCCTGCCATTCTAACCCGAAATGACTGTTTTTGCTTAAATTTTAGTCAATTTTGTTGCGGCGCGATGCCGGTGGGCCGCTCAAAGCGCTAAGGCCAGGCGCGGGCACCCCAGATCATGCGGCGTGCCACGAAATGCCGCAGTGGGCTGATGAGGTCTAGTGCACTCAGGCCAATGCCCCGGACGGTATTGAGTAAAGGAAATGGTGTGGAGAAGGTGCGCACAATGCCATCGGTGAACAGTGCGGCGCCGTAGCGATCCAGTTGGCGACCTCGGGCGTATGGTTGCAGCGTGTGGGTAGAGCCCGGATCCATCGCATTACGTAGGTGTTGTGCTAGTAGCGCTGCGTCACGCAGACCCAGATTGAAGCCTTGGCCGGATACCGGATGCAAGGTTTGCGCGGCGTTCCCGATCCAGAGTTCGCGCTGCGTCAGCGCGGGTTGGCGTAAGCGCAATTTCAGTGGAAAGCTGGCGCGTGGGCCGATATCAGTAAAGTTTGCCTGGGTGCCGATGGCTGCCTGAATCCGTTGCAGAATCGCCTCGTTGTCCAGTTTTAGCAAGGCTTCAGCCTCTGCTTCCGGCACGGTATAGACAACGGAAACCCGTTTGCCATTCGCGCCATCGACCGGCAACAGTGCCAAAGGCCCCTGGGGGGTAAAACGTTCCCAGGCGCGTTGGTGGTGACTTTCGGCCAATCCGGCTTCGAAAATCAGGGCGCGTTGGCCGTAGCCCCGGGCGATCACCCCCTGACTATTGTCGGGTGGGGTGCCTTCTGCATGCACAATCAAGCGGGTACGGACAGTTCGGTCGCCAAGCTGTATTGTCCGGAAGAAAGTGGTGGCCTCGTTGTTGGATTCGAGCACATCGGCACGGATGTTGTCGAGATAGCCAAGTTGTGCCGGGTTACGGGTAATCGCCCGCTTGAGCGCATCGTGCAGACAGCTGATTAATGCGCCGTAACGCACAACGTAACCTAATGCAGGAATCAGGTAATCATTCCGGTCGATTAGCGTGCGGCCGAAGCCACCCTGTTGCGAAATATGAATGGTTTCAATCGGGGTGCATCGACCATCGCCGGAACCTGTAGGTTCTGGCCAAGCGTTTTCTGGCGCTAGCAGCTGGCGAGCACCCTCCGAAAGCGCCAGTGCGCGCGGGTCGTTCTGGCCAGCATCAAGACTGCGTTGTTCGACAAGTAATACGCGGTGGCGGGTGCCTGCGAGCAGTAACGCCAGGGTGCTGCCGACTGGGCCAGCGCCGAGAATGACGATGTCGTACTCGTCTATCGTGTTTTCGGGGCGAGCACTCATGCGTTGTTTGCCATCAGGCTTTCGATGTCGTTAATCGTTTTCGGGGCAGCCGCAGTCATCACTGTGCAGCCTGTGTCTGTGACAACGACATCATCTTCGATACGAATGCCGATGTTATGAAAAGCGGCTGGCACATGATCTGCGGGGCGCACATAAAAGCCCGGTTCAATCGTGAGTGTCATACCGCTTTGCAAGGAGACCCATTCATTGTCTTCATGATACGGACCGGCATCGTGCACATCGAGCCCCAGCCAGTGACTGGTTCGGTGCATGTAGAAGCGACGGAAATCGCCCGACTCAATAACGCTGTCAACGCTGCCCTGGCAGAGTTTGAAATCGATCATGCCTTGAGCGAGCACACGGACGGCTGCATCATGCGGCGCGTGAAAAGGCACGCCTGGTCGTGTGGTTGCGATGGCCGCTTCCTGTGCAGTCAAGGTGACTTCATAGAGATCTTGCTGGGCGGCGTTAAAGCGCCCGTTCACCGGAAATGTGCGCGTGATGTCAGATGCGTAACCGCTGACTTCGCACCCTGCATCAATCAGCACCAGATCGCCATCACGTAGCGCCTGATTATTGGCAGTGTAGTGCAGGATGCAGGCGTTGGCGCCGCCGGCAATAATAGCCTGGTACGAAGGCGGGTGGCCGCCGGCCTGCAGAAAAGCGTATTGCAATTCTGCATCGAGCTGATATTCGTAAAGGCCGGTATGGCAGGCGCGCATAGCCCGACTGTGGGCATTTGCTGCAATATCGGCAGCACGTTGCATCAGCAATAGCTCACCGTTATCTTTGTTCCGGCGCATCGGTTCTACCAGCGCCCGCCAATCAGCAACGACCGTGGGGGCTTGTTTGCCGGCTCGCGATTGGGATCGTGCCGCTTCAAGCCAGCGACCAACACGGGCATCCCATTCAGCGTTAATCCCCAAGCTATGCCAGAGCGTTTGTGCGCCGATCAGATGTTCGCTAACGATACGATCCAGGTCTTCTAGGGGGTAGGCCGCATCAAAGGCAAAACGCTCGCGGGCGGCTTCTGGGCCAAAGCGGAAGCCTTCCCATAATTCACGCTCTTCATTTTTTGGGCGGCAAAAGAGCAGGCTTTGCGGGTTGTCAGAGACCAAGAGCACCAGCACAGCATCGGGTTCTTCAAAACCAGTCAGATACCAGAAGTTGCTATCGAAACGGAATGGGTGATGCGTATCCCGATTCCGAATCAGCTCGGTGGACGTGGGAATAATGGCAACGCCGCGCCCCTTTTTATGCATCTCGCGCAGGACTTGCTGCCTACGGCGCACAAAGGGCGTTACATCGAAAGCCTTTGAAGCGAGTGGCGCTAATGTGGGCGGAATAGAAAGATGAGCAGACATCATGTGTTATCGGTAGTGGATGCGCTGATCATACGCTTGCTCAGGAGTTATATGGCGTGGGTTGCACGCAATTCGGCGTCCAGGGCCGCGAGTCTTTCTGGGGTGCCCACGTCTTCCCAGCGGCCCGTATGGTGCTCTCCGCTGACACGCTGGTTAGCCATGGCGGCGCGAAGTAGTGGCGCTAGTTTGGCAGGTGCGCCAACGTTAAGCGCTTTAAATAGGCTGGGGCGGTAAAACCCGATGCCGGCAAAGGTAAGTGTTGGCGTCTCGTTTGTTTTGTCAGTGACTCGATGGTTCTGTAGCGTAAAGTCGCCAGCAGGATGTTGCGGCGGGTTATCGACCAGTACCAGGTGTGCCAGATCTGCCTCTTGCAATCGAACCTTCTGGATGGGCCAATCGCAGTAGATATCACCATTCATCACGAGGAAGGGCGCATCGTTTCCGCTGTCCAGGTGCGGCAATGCCTGACAAATGCCGCCGGCAGTTTCCAGTGCGCCAACGGGTTCTGCCGACCAGGTAATGGTGAGTCCCCATTGTGCACCATTGCCTAGAGCGGTCACTAGCTGTTCACCTAGGTGGGCATGATTAATCACGATGTCATTGAAGCCTGCAGCGGCTAGGCGTTCCAGGTGATACACAATCAGGGGTTTATCAGCAGCCCGCAGCAAAGGCTTGGGGCAATGATCGGTCAACGGGCGCATCCGTTCGCCACGGCCTGCTGCCAGAATCATTGCGCGCATCGAGTGCATTGTGTGGCCTTAAAAGGTGTAGCCGATCTGTAGATCGCGTGGAGACAACCGTTCGAGAATCGGTACGAGCGGGCGTAGTTCGGCGTACCGTTCGGCGGTGCGGTAGGCGTAATTGAAGAAACGCGGTAGGTCTTCCAGATAATGGCCTTTGCCATCCCGGTAGTTCAGGCGGCAGAAGATGCCCAGCACCTTCAGGTGGCGTTGAAGCCCCATGAATTCATAGGCACGCCAGAAATCACCAAAATCGGCATGCACCGGCAAACCGGCCTTGCGGGCTTGCTCCCAGTAGCGAATCACCCAATCCAGCTCGCGCTCTTCATCCCAGGAAATAAAGGCGTCCCGGAACAGAGACACGACATCATAGGTAATCGGACCATAAACGGCATCTTGGAAGTCGAGGATAGCCGGGGTGGAAGGGTCGTCGGTCAGCATCATGTTGCGCGGCATGTAATCGCGGTGTACGAAGACCTGCGGCTGTGCCAGTGCAGACGCGACCAAGGCCTCCATCACGCCGTTGAGCCAACCTTGCTCCTTCTCGGTCAGTTCAATGCCTGCATGCCGGGCAACGCACCATTCGGGAAAAAGAGCCAGTTCGCGGCGGAGCAGGGCTTCATCATAGGCGGGCAGGATGTCTGCTTTCGAACTTAACTGCCATAGCACCAGTGCTTTGATGGCACCACGCATGAGCGTATCAGCCGTTTTCGCGTCGGCCGCGTGTAGGGTTTTTAGGTAACCGGCACTGCCCAGGTCGTTGAGGAGTAGGTATCCGTTAGCTTCGTCAGCGGCCAAAATCCGCGGGGCAACCAGATCAGCATGAGCCATCAGGCCAGCGATTTGGATAAATGGGCGGACATCTTCCTTATCCGGTGGAGCATCCATCAGAACGGCTGTTTCGCCTCCTGGCCAGGTGACCCGGAAGTAACGACGGAAGCTGGCATCGGCAGAGGCAGGCGTCAGAACGGGTGTGCCCGGATAGAGTTGGCTCTGGGCGGCGAATTCGGTGCCAGCAAGCAGGCGGGCGTCAGTCATGGTCGTCATTGTGTTCCAAGGGAGCCTAAAGGCCTTGTTAAGGGGTAAAAATGCTAGAATTGACAGTATTTTACCTTGTGCGGGCAGGCGGCTGAAACCAGTCGCTTTTCGTGCGTTATCTGGAATTGATCGTTGTCTATTGCTGTGCCATCCCGATTGTTTGATCCTTCCCTGAAAGTTATGACCAAGCATACGTCCGTGTCTCTGGGCGTGCGCTTGCCGCTTGCTGTCTGGCTGGCAACGCTCGGCTTGGGGGGGGCGACTTTGTTCGGAGCTACACCGGCGCTTGCTCAGAGCAGTGCGGTACCGGCACGGCTGGAGCCTTTGCTCGTTGATCCGGCACTTCTGGGCGGGGCACCCTCTGTGCCGCCGTCGAGCGCGGCTGCATTAGGGGGGGTATCCTCCGGGAGCGCCAGCAAAAAAGCACTCTCAAAGAAAGCGGTGCAACAGCCAATTATTCAGGCGCCTGCGCAACCTGCAGTGACTGAAGTGGTGCCTGTTGCTGAAGCGCCTACGCCAACACCGGTGCCTGCGCCGGTTAAGTCGAGCAAAGTTGCTGCGGCCTCTGTTAAGTCGGAGCCTCAGTCAGAACCCGTGGTGCCGGAGCCTCAGCCTAAACCGGTGCCAGAACCTACGCCAGCGCCAGCACCTGTAGCGCCGAGTGTGCCTGTGGCACCTCGTGCTCCGGGGCCTACAGCACCCACTCAACCTGTCGCGGAAGCGACGACTAAGCCACAGTCACCAGCCTTGGCTAAAGATCAGACCGAACTTCTGGCCGATGTCATTACTGGGCGTAATGACCTAGAGCTCACCGCAACGGGCAATGCCGAATTGCGCCGTGATGGTACGATCCTTAATGCTGATCGTATCGTTTACAGCATCGTTGAAGACAATGTCGATGCGCAAGGTAATGTCCTTTACCGGGATCCGGCTCAGGGTACCACCATGGCCGGTACCGATGCCGATATCGTTGTGGCAGCGCGAACGGGTTATATCAATAACGCGAATTACGAAATTCGACAGAAAAAGCAGATTGCGCAGGTCAACCAGGGGCCGTGGTCCTTTAATGCACCGCCCCTGGGTGCAACACCTACAGCCAGCGCAGGTGCAGCCGTTCCAATGGGCGGTACGAATGTGCCTACCTATGGCGTTGCAGCGAGTTCGACTTTAACGCAGCAGCCTGGTCAGCAGACGGCTATCAACGAAGCGGTCGCGGGCGGCGCTGATGCAGAGACACAAGCACAGGCAGCGAGTGTGGGTAGCGCTGCTTTCTTGCCTGGACAGACACCGCTGGCGAAAATTGTCGAGACGATGTCTCACGGGCAGGCGGCACGTATTAATCTCGAAGGCGAAAACCGCTATCGGGCAGAGGACGCCACTTACACAACTTGCCCGGCGGGTGATAGCGGCTGGTATGCCCGTGCCTCAACCTATCATCTGGACTATGAGCAGAATGAGGGGAGTGCAACCAATTCGTTGCTTTACTTCCAGAACGTGCCTTTCCTCTATATGCCTTATGCATTCTTTCCGCTCGATCGTGGTCGTCACTCGGGTTTTCTGGCACCTAGCCTAGGTTCTTCGAAACTGAATGGCTTTCAGACGATAGTCCCGTACTATTTCAATCTGGCGCCTAACTACGATGCAACTTTTGCGCCAGCTATTTATGGCAAGCGTGGCGTGTCTTTTAATACTGATTTCCGCTACCTCGGGAATACGGGGCAGAGCCCCGTACCTACGTATACAGGTAAAGATGCTTTCAACTACATGCCAAACGATGCGTTGGCGAATAGAGATCGCTGGAGCTTCCTGTCGCAGCATCAACAGCAGTTTAATCACATCTTGCCTGGCCTTTCCGGTGCGTGGGATCTACAGGGTGTCTCTGATTCCTACTACTTCACGGATTTGAATAACTCATTGGCAGCGATGTCGCAGTCCTATCTGCCGCGTACGGGTCGGGTTAACTACGCTGCGCCTACCTGGAATGCCTCTGTGGTGGCACAGGGCTACCAGACGCTGAACTTCAACCCAAGTGCATCAGTAGCAACGCCCTACCAGTTGCTGCCGCAGGTGAACTTTGCGATGAATCGTTCTCTGCTTAACGCAGCTGGGTTTAGTAATGTGCGGCTCAATGAGAACGATGAGCTTGAAGTGCTATCCAGTAATGGCATGTTTGATCAACCGGCTCGTATGGATGCATTGGTTTCGGCCAATAGCTCTTACTTTACAAACCAGACGCAGTCGTATGTGCAGGGTAATCGCCTATGGGCTTATCCGCAGTTTGTGACCAGCTGGCAATCACCGGGTGTATACGTCACGCCTAAAGCGGGTTTGCACTACACGCAATACAATACCAATGCAGGTCAGTTAACGACCTCGGGGAGTGGTAGCACTACGGGGATTAACGCTGATAATGCATCACGGACTTTGCCGATTCTGTCCCTAGATTCTGGAATGGTCTTTGATCGTAAGACTGAATATTTCGGCCGCACGCTAAACCAGACCTTAGAGCCTCGCTTGTATTACCTCTATGTGCCTTACCGTAGCCAGACGAATTTGCCGCTGTTTGATACCGGTATTGCTGATGTGAGCTATGCCCAGATGTTCAGCGAAAACATCTTTACCGGTTGGGACCGTGTCTCCAATGCCAATCAGGTGACTGCGGCACTGTCGAGCCGCTACTCGATGGACAAAACCGGCCAGCAGTTAATGGGCTTTAGTGTCGGACAACGTATTTTCTTCCAGCCACAACAGGTGAATCTGTATTCGTCACCGGGTTTGTCGACCAGTAGTTATGGCAGTAACGACTACTTTGCGCAGGCTAACGGTATGGTGGCACCGTACACCTCGATTAATGGCTTTGCACAGGTCAGTCCTTACGCGCAATCCAGCTCAACAAGCAACAGCACCAAGGTAAATCGTATCAACCGCGCAAGTATTGGGGGGCGATTCCAGCCTAGCCGAGAAAACGTATTGAATTATGCTTACCGCTATCAAAACCAGGACTATATTCCTGGAGCCGCACCTGCTGGCCCCAGTTCTCCTGCCGTCATGCAGAACGACGTAAGTGCAGCCTGGAAAATCTGGGGGCCTTTGCGTGCAGTGGGTCGTTACACCTACTCCGCAGTGCAGTCATCACAGATTGAAAGCTTGGCAGGCATTGAGTACAACGCATCCTGTTGGACTGCACGGGCGGTGTATCACCGCGCCATGACCTATAGTTCGACTCAGACGCCATTCCTCAATACCAGTTTCTTTATTCAGCTGGAGCTGAAGGGCATGGGTAGTATTGGCTCGAGCCCACTGGACGTATTGCGTCGTAACGTACCGAATTACACCCGAACCTCGGACGCGGCTTTCATGCCGCCGCTGACGGACCCCTATTATTGATCGATCGCAGACCATGAAGATGCCCAATCGTTTCAAAACTATTGTTACAGCACTTTTTTTAGCGGCCTTAACGGTTGGGGTGGGGCAGGCAGCACCAGCTAATCAAACGCCTGTGCAACGATCAGCTCAACCACAAACGCTAGATCGTATTGTGGCGGTGGTTAATGATGGAGTCATTACACAGAACCAACTTAATTCACGGGTGCGTTCGGCAACCATGCAACTGCATCGTCAGAAAGTGCAGCTTCCCCCCCAGGAGATTCTACGGCAGCAGGTGCTCGACCAGATGATTACCGAACGGGCGCAGGTTCAAACCGCTAAAGAAGCGGGTATTCAGGTGGATGATTCGGATCTGGAACAGGCATTGGTTCGCGTAGCCGCTAATCAGAAAATGACGCCGCAACAGATGCGTCAGACGGTTGAGAAAGATGGCATTGCCTGGCCGGATTTTCGGGAAGAGATTCGTAGCCAGATGATGATCGCCCGCGTGCGCGAACGGGAAGTCGATGCTCGCGTAAATGTGTCGCCGGGAGAAGTGGATAACTTCCTCGCGAACCAGTCAGCTACTGGGGGTGGTGAAGAGGTGCATTTGGCGCATATTATTATTCGTATTCCCGAAGGCGCTTCACCAGAAACGCTGAATAAGTTACGCCTCAAAGCAGTATCGATTGATGAGCAGGCAAAAGCAGGCAAAGATTTTGGTCAACTGGCAGCAACCTATTCCGAATCAAACGATGCGATGCAGGGTGGGGACTTGGGCTTCCGTCCGGTGGACAGCTTGCCCCAGGTGATGAGCTCGGCGATTGCTAATCTCAAACCGGGCCAGGTGAGTGATGTGGTGCGGAGTCCGAGTGGTTTCCATATCGTCAAGCTGATTGCCAGAAAAGGCGGTAGTGCCTTGCCACAGATTCAGCAGACACATGCTCGCCATATCCTGATTAAAGTGACCGAAGTGACCTCTGAACCTGAGGCGCGCCAGAAAATTAATCAGGTACATAGTCGTTTAAAAAATGGAGAAGACTTTGCGGCGCTCGCCAAGCTATATTCTCAGGATGGATCCGCTCAGAAGGGTGGTGATCTGGGTTGGCTGTATCCCGGTGACACCGTGCCTGTGTTTGATCAGGCAATGAATGCACTGAAAATTGGCGAAATCAGTAATCCGGTCCAATCGCAGTTCGGGTTCCACATCATTCAGGTGCTTGAGCGTCGTACAACCGATGTCTCTCAAGAGCGCCAACGTCAGCGAGCCACCATGGCATTGCGTCAGCGCAAACTAGAGGAGGCCAATCAGGAATGGATCCGTCAGGTGAGAGACCGTGCCTACGTTGAGATTCGTCTGGATGATCAATGACCCCGGTACGTCTTGTCATTACTTCGGGTGAGCCGGCAGGGATAGGTCCCGATTTGTGTCTGCGCCTGGCAGAGCGTGCCTGGCCGGATGAGTTGGTGGTGCTGTGTGATCAGCAATTACTCGTAACACGAGCAATTGAAATAGGCTGTGATGTGCGTTTTCGCACTTATGAACCTAATCAACCAGTACAGCCATCTCAGCTCGGCGAAATGACCGTATGCGACATTAAAAGCCATGAGCCAGTCGTTACGGGGGTGTTGAACAAGGCGAATAGCGAGTATGTGATTGCGTTGCTCGATCGCGCCATTGCAGGGTGCCAATCAGGCGAATTTGCAGCTATGGTCACAGCACCTTTGCACAAAGGCGTGATTAATGATGCCGGGCGTCCGTTTAGTGGCCATACCGAATATCTGGCAGAGCAAACAGGGACACCGCTGGTGGTGATGATGTTGGCGGGAGATACGCCGCATGGGCCACTGCGCGTTGCGCTAGCCACAACCCATTTACCGTTGGCAGAAGTGCCTGCAGCCATTACGACCGAAACCTTAAAGTCTGTATTGCATATACTGGACCATGACTTGCGGAGCAAGTTTGGTTTGTCATCGCCGCGCATACTGGTTACTGGATTGAATCCCCATGCCGGTGAAGGCGGTCACATGGGCCATGAGGAAATTGATACGATTATCCCAACTCTTGAGCAATTACGCGCAGAAGGCATGAACCTTATAGGTCCCTTGCCTGCGGACACTTTGTTTACGCCACGCGTATTACCACAGGGTGACGCTGTTCTCGCCATGTATCACGATCAGGGCCTTGCCCCACTTAAATACGCGACCTTTGGTCAGGGCATCAACATCACGCTCGGTTTGCCGATCATTCGTACGTCGGTTGATCACGGTACCGCTTTAGATCTGGCAGGCCGCCGTCTAGATGGCGATGCAACTGTGGCGGATCCGGGCAGTCTGTATGCGGCTGTGACACTCGCTGCGCAATTGTCGAGAAAGCAGACGCAATGAATCGACCCCTTAGCAAACTTGCACAGGAAACTGGCCACAAGGCACGTAAGCGTTTTGGACAGAACTTTCTGATCGACCAGGGCATTATTCATGGCATCGTTGATGCAGTGAATCCTCGACCCGGTGAGCAGGTTGTTGAAATTGGTCCCGGCCTGGGGGCGCTGACGGCACCGCTGCTGGAGCGTGCTGGCCACCTGCATGTCGTTGAACTGGATCGAGATCTTATTGCCCGTCTGGAGAAAAAATACACGCGCCAGCAGATGACGATTCATGC
>JACCDN010185513.1_pt1 | contig 43132 bp, 43 predicted proteins | sample 7441691 | NCBI WGS metagenome assembly JACCDN01 (sample SAMN15323439, study PRJNA562643) | freshwater metagenome | isolation source: river surface water | place: USA:Blue River Watershed | collected 2017-08-16 | reverse complement strand
TATACAATTGAAGATAACGTTTATTTGGGAAATAAATTAGAAAAAACAGACTATCTCCAATTAGAACCTGGTGCGGAAAATATTTTAAAAATTACAACTAAAGGACATCAAGTTTATTATTCCATAAATGGAGATGTAGTAGATACCCAAAAAATCACAAACTTTGAAGGTAGCCAATTTAAAATTATTGTGAATAACAATGAAAAATTAGACAATGAATCTATAATATTAAAAAATTTCATCTTTAAAGATACAGAAGAGTATTCGAGTGTTGAAAATGGATTAGAGCCTGGAAAATTTGAATGGACAGGGAGTGGGAGTGGTTTCTATGTATCCACTGAAGGTTATATTGTAACCAATTATCATGTTGTTGAAAATGCTTACGAAGTATGGGTGAAATGCAAACAAGATGGCATATATCAGAAATTTAAAGCCGAAATCATTCAAAAAGATGTCAATAATGATTTGGCCTTGATAAAAATTACGGATACCGCTTTTAAACCCTTAAAAGAAATACCATATACTGTACTTTCGGGTACGGCTTCATTAGGAAGTGCGGTCTTTTCTTTAGGATATCCATTGGCCGATGTAATTGGTGAAACTGTTAAATATACTTCAGGTAACATCAGTTCCTTGAGCGGCATGAACAATGATATAACAAGTTATCAAATGACCGTGCCTATACAGCCGGGGAATAGTGGTGGTCCTGTTTTCGACCAAAATGGAACTATTGTCGGGGTAGTTGTTGCCCAATTAAGCAAAGAATATGAAGGTGAAAATGTAAATTATGCCATTAAATCTAACATTGTAAAAAACATGGTTGATTTAGTGCCTAACCTTACTTCAAAAAAGAAAAGTACAAAAATTCATAAACTAACCCATGAAGAAAAAATTAGTTTGTTATCAGACTATGTAGTAATGATTCAGACTTTTTAATATCTAAATTTTTAATATCTTTTTAAATAACCATAGTATTAAAGTAAAAAATAGAAAATATGAACTATCCAAAACCTGATATTAAAAAGATTACATCACTAAGGCAATTTTTAGATTTAGAAATGCATAGGTTACTGCCAAATCAAGAGATAATGATAAGGAATCATAATAATTTAGTTGAATATCTTGAAAGAGAATCGCCTTTTTTCGTCATGAGAAAATTTAAAAATTATAATAAAAGGGGATGTAAATATTCTTTTGAGAACCATTATTTTACAGTTTCAGATAATGAACCTGCACTATGGGTATTTATGCAAACCTTTAATCAGTTCGAATTAGATTTTTCAGCCTTAATTGAAAATCAAGCATTTCCTATTGCTTTTGCAATAAAAAAAGAAGAGAAACAAGTGAATATTTGGCAAAATAAAGGAAGAAAACATCAAGAATTTGCAGCTAACGGATGGAAACATTGTCATATTTTTCAGTGCTCTCCTAAAGGAGAAAAAATAAACAATAAATATGATTTAAAAAAAAGAAGTTTACGTTTGTTAAGTCCATTAAATCATTTTCCTTTTTTTTCACCAAGAAAATATTTAATGCCTTATGATTATGGAGAAAATAAAGAGAGTATTGATTATGTTATTTGGTGGCTTTATAACCATTTTTATTCAGATAAAAACAAAATACATTTTAAAGATTTTATTGAAAATCAAAATTATTCAATACCAAATGAAGAACCGAAAGATATTCACATAGAATATTCACCAAGAGATGAAAAATCCAAAACCTTTATTCCTATAGATATATCAAAAGCCACTAAAAATGATAAACTTTCTATATCAAAAAATAAAACCGATGATGATTCAAAAGAAATCTGCAGTTTTAGATTAGTTCAAGATTGGTATGGAAAAGGTTTTAATATACTAGTTAGTTTCAAAGATGGTAGAGTTTATCAATACAATCATGACCTGGTCTACGAAAATACAATAATGCATTATAAAAAATTAGATTGTTGGATAAAATATGGAAGTTATTCAAGTTCAAAAAATATTCCAAAAATTGCACAGCCATTTGTAACCAAGATACTTAATTAAATAGGAATAAATATGAGAAGTCACTTGATTTACTTTTACAGTAAAACCGATTTTTATCATAAACAAGATCAAATAATTGGTATAGGTGGTAGTGTTGATGACCAAGGACTAATTAAGTTTGGGAAGATTTGTTATAATTCGGTCAACAATGATGGAAGTACAGGTCAAACAGGAACTATGTTCCCAAAGAATATAACAATTATTCCGTTTAGTCTTTTGTATAAAGAGGAATTAATAATCAAGCAATTAGAGGATTTAGTTACAGCAAATGAATTCTATATAAAAGCAAATACCATTGATTTTCCATTAATGGAGTTAAAAAATGCAGTAAGATTTTTTTATAAAAGTGGATGGTGCTGTGTTGGACATTACTATCTTTCACTTTTAAATATAGCCTTACACAATAAAGGGTACTCATCAAAAGGAATAAAATCTAGTGGCCAAGTATCTAATTTTCATAATACATTATTTACAAAAACGGATGGTACAAGACTTAAAATAAATGCGTGGGCAGGATTATAATCAGTCTATGTAGTAATGTTTCAGACTTTCTACAATTTTGTAATTAAATTAAATCAATATATAGTACTATAATCAACCAAAAAGAATATGATTATGACAAAAGAATTAGCTATTAATAAAATAAATAAAGAACTAAGATTAAAATTAAATAATTTTAATACGAATTGGTCAAATATAAATAGAAATGGAATTTGGTCGATGGAGCCTAATCTTGAAAGAAAACGAAGCAACCTTTATTTAGTATTAAATAATAATAGTACAAAAAAGCTTCATGTTTTTGAAATACCTGCAAATAATGAATTTTATGCGAAGTTATATGTAAGAAATGATCGGTCTGTTTTCAGATTGCTGTTTAATATTGATGACACTAATTTTATTGAAACATTAAAACATATTAATTTTATTAAATATCATAAGGCTTCAATTAATTATTAAATTTATTTTAAAACAAAAATTTTATACCTTTTTTATGATAAAACTTGAAGAATATTTGAATAATTATTTAACAGCTGAAGAATCAAAAAGATTTATTTCAAATACAAAAAGATTTAATTTATTTTATAATAGAAACAAAAACAAATCAGCATATTATTCTTTTATATCTGCATTTGATTTTGCTAATACACCAGAAGGCAAAGAGTATTGGGACAACAGGTTAAAACAAATAAACGATGTTGTATTTACATACCATGCAAACGGTAATGTTAAGTCAATAATCCCCATCCAGAATGGAAAAATTCATAAGTACTGCTATTTTTTAGATCAAAATGAAAAATTGCAAAAAATAATTAAACATTGTGATTCAACATGCAGTATTATTTTTGAAAATTGATGTTTCATCAAAAAAAATAAAAACTTATACAAAGTGAATACGAGAGTCAATTGATAATATAAAGAAAATAATAAATATGGATAGATTAAATAGTATTGAAGTCAGTTCATTTTCAGAATTAAAATCTGAATTAAATAATTTAATTAATAAATATACCATTACTGATATTTATATAGATAGTAGTTTATCAAATCAAGAAATTTTCAGTCCACATGAAATAAAAGGAGAATACAATGGTTACATATTTGAGGGTATATATCATGAGTTATTTAGTTTTTATATGGAAGATTATAGAGATGAAAAAGATAATGATGAACTTTTATTATTTATTAAATCAATAAATGATCATGAAGTAAAATCCGTTAATGACCTTGTAAATAAATTTGAACATGAATTTATGCTATGGGAATTAGTTTTTCAATGTGAGGATTTAAATTTAATAGAATTAAATTGGGATAAAAATACTCCAAATGAAATAATTAATAGTATTGATAGCTTTTGGGATATAGAAAAATATATTGAAGAAGACTATGAAGATTTTATTTATTATTTTTTTGAATCTATAACAATATATTTATCATTTGGTGAAATTGATTCAGATTTTAAATTAATTTGGAAAGAAAATAAAAAAAAATAATTGTTGTAAATCTTTAGAAAAAAATGTAATAAATTAGATCAAAAGTAAGCGGGTGTTTATAAAACTATAAAATTAGTTAGATAATTTCATCACTCTCGAGGAAAAAGTTTACTTTAGTTTGAAAGTATTTATATAGACAATGAAAAATAATAATGGTATTAAAATGGAAAAAAGAAAATATTTAGATATAGATATTCTATCCGAAAAAATTGAAGAAAACAAATTGAAATCTCAAAATTATTTGTCAAATAATGAATCCCAAAACACAACAATTAGTAATAAAATTACTTCAAAAACTGAAACTAATATAACTAATGATTCAAGCAAGAAAAGATTTTATAGTTTAATTAAATATATTAAAGATAATATTATTTTAATTGTTTTATTATCAACATTAATAAAAATAACAATACACTTTTTTATTTTTCCAACTGAAGTTTCGTACATCAATACAAATAAAAAAATATTCATTCAAACTAAAAGAGAGGATTTAAGATTTATATATCAAAAAAACTATAAAGAATTAGAAAAAAAATTCAATAAAAAGGAATTAATAATTTTAGGTGATAACCTTTATTTTTATCCAGAAGAAAAAAAAAGAGATAGTATTGCTAAACATATACAATCTACATTTTCAGATAAAATATGGTTATTTCCTTGTATTTTATTTTTTTTAGCATTGTTATGGATAATAAACAGTAATCAAAAACATAAGAATAATTTATTTTCTTCTATCTTTTCAAAAAATGGCATACTGTACATTGTCTTTTTTACATTAATAATTATTTTAAATAGTATATATGAAAAAACTGAAAAAATAATAGAATTATCTCAAATAGCAGTTATGGATGCTAATACAGCTATTGATTTAGCTGAAAAATCATTAAAAATAGCAGAGAATGCTTCAAATAACGCTGAAGAGGCATATTCTATGGCTGAAGATGCTAGTAGTGAAGCTGAAGATATATTCAATTAAATATAAAAATAATTTTAAACATTAATAATAAAGCAATGGGCATATTTTCAAGACGAAAAATATTAAAAGATTATTATAATACTGGAGAAATTGAGAGTATTTACCAAACTTTAAATAATCAGAGAGATGGTTGGCTAAAAATGTATCATAAAAATGGTCAATTAAAATTAAAAGTAAATTATAAAAATGGGATTCAAGTAGATGAAAAAATTAACTCGTTTGATGAAACCGGTAATTTAATCAGAACTGTAGAATTTAAAAATGGTTTTTTAAACGGTCCTTTTAAAGAATATTATTCTTCTGGAAAAATTAAGACTGAGGGGATTTACTCAAAAAATGTAATTATTGACAAAAAAGCTTATTATGAAAATTCAATTTTAAAATATCATTATATAAAATCTGAAAATGAAATTGAAAGTAAAATATTTGATGAAGATCTAAATTATTTAAAAAATAATTTAGATCAACTTCCAAAATTTTCGGTTTTATATACAAGTAATAATGATTTTGAAAATTTTTTATTTGATTCATATGAATCTGCTTTAATAAAATTTGAAAGTTTATCAAACAAAATTTTAGATATTAGTAAAGAATATGAAATTAATGAAATTAACAACCCAGATTTTATTGAATTAGTTGAATTATGTGAACTATTAGAAATACCACAAAAAAATATAAATTCAATAATTTCAATAGAAGAAAAAAATGAGTTTATTGAATTATGGCTTGAAATTCATTCTGAATCAAGTCATAGATATTTATCAAAATTTACATCATTAATTAACAACAATATCGAATTAAGAGAATTTGAAGGCCGAACGTATTTTAATTTTAGCAATCTTAATCAAAATATAAATTATATTCCTGTTGAATTTTTGCATTTAGCAAATAGTGAAAATTTTATTGAACATAGAAAATTATTAGATACAATAAAATATACGAAGGATCCCATTAGCCATGGAATTGAAAGAGCTTTTTTAGAATCAGAATATAAAAATTTATTTATAATTCTTAATATTTTTGTTTCTTATTATGAAAATAAATTAAAAAAAGATAAATATAGAATAGATGAAATTATAGATAAAAATATTGCATCTGATATTGACATTATTTTTGATTTTTTATATAGAAATGAAATCAAAGATCTTAATATTTCTGAATTAATGAATAAATTTATGCACATGCAAAATATTTTTCAAACTGAAGTTATTAGACACTATGATAGTTTAAAAGATACTGCTATTGAAGATATTAAAATTGCTAAAGCTTATTATTATAAAGTAAATTTTAATCTTTTACTTAATAAAATAATATCTGATAATCATGATTTGAATCTGTTCGAATTAAATTTTGTAAAATATCAAAAGAATGTATCTACAAGTACAATAGTAGACAGATTAATAGAAATTAATGATATTAATACATCTAATTACATTAATTATAGCAAATTAGAGAATTTATTAAAAAGTATATTGTTAGATATAGAAAATGATAACATTTTAGATGGATATATAAAGGATGATTTATTATGTTTTGATTATAATTCAGAATCAAAGGAGATAAGTATTGAAAATTTATATTTTGATTATTTTACTAGTTTATACTATCAAGAAAAAAATTTATCATGTTTAGTTGCAGGCGAGCATTTAATTAATAAATTCCCTAATACGAATAATTCTAATTTATTTGGTATTCTTGGAGAATTACACATGCAAATTTCGAGTTATGATAAAGCCGCAATTTATTATAATCTATGCATAACGAATCTTTTCAATGAAAATTATTCAACTCACTTTAGTTCGCAAATATTGCATTTTTGTAATAGAGCTCAATCTTTTTTAAAGTTGTTTGAAGATGAAAATCAATACATAAACAACATCATTAATGATTTAAATATTTATATGAAATATTATCCCAATGATGAGCACATTAAGGATTTGTATAACAAAATAAAATATTTATCAGATTCTGTGAATGAAAATTCTGAAATAAATGAATTTGATGGAATAATAGAAAATTTATTAAAAGAAGGAAAAGAAGAAGAAGTTGAAAGTTTATTATTAGAACTTTTCACAAATATATCCAAAGAAAAAAGAAAATCTAGAATTATAAATTCTAAACAAATTAAAAATATAGATGACAATTTTTATGAATTTATATTAAATTCAAAATCTTTTTTTACCAACTCATCACTTTCTGCTGATTTAATTAGTAAATTTTTGAATTTGTTTGATTACATAGACAAAAACAGAAGAGAAGACATTGACATAGAAAAAAAAATAGATATATTGTATTTAATAGAACATGAATATAATAATGAAATTTTCGATATGTTATCGGCAGATCACTCATCTAAAGATGTAATATCGGAAGTAATTTTACACGGTGAATTCATTAAAGAGTTTCTAATTTACTTTGTTGATGAATATAAACCGTCTGTTTATGATACTTTGGCAAATTTATTTTTATTATCAAATAGATTAGATGAAGCTGAAAAAGAAATTTTGAAATGTTTATCAATTGAAATACGTGAAAATGACCAAACATTTGAACACAATTTTACAGCAGCTAAAATTTATTTTAAAAAAGGTGATTTTTCTAATGGAGAGAAATATTATAATAAAGCAATTGAATTGGGAGCTAATGATAAATCAATAAAAGAATTTCAGCAATTTTTAGAGCAAAACAACTTAAATTTTAATATTTAAATTAATTACTTTCCTTTTGGTCATTACTATTTAAATCAAAAACAAAACTAAAATGAATAAATTTGAGATAATAGAATACATAAATAAAACATGTAATGAAAAAATTAATAAATCAAACACCTATTTTTCAAATATAAATAAATCAAAACCAGTTTGGTGGTTTAATATTAATGTAAAAAAATTTAATAACGATGTTAATATTTTGTTGAATTGTAATGAACAAGTCATTTGGATTTTTTTACCTAAAGATTTTGTAAATGATATAAATTCGAAATTTAAAATTAGAACTGATAAAAATGCTGTTGATTTAGAAATATCTTCTGAAACTAATTCTAATTATTTATGTGACATTAAATCTGGTGGTACAAATTTTAATTTTTTACCATTCGTTAAAAAGAATGTAAATTATTAATATCTCTATTATCAAAAAAAATGCTGATATTATAACATTTTATCTGATTTTTTCAATAATTGCTGTGATGCATCACTTCTTAGATTCCAACATTAATTATTTTAAGTATTAAACCCAATTCATTGATTTTTTTTGGGTTATATCAGTAAATCGTCAGCAAAAAGTAGACTGATTTTAGTTAGAATAGAATATAGAGTGTATTTTCAAGGTTCTAATACGGAATGCGAAACTAAATATTAACTTGAGAAAAGTTAAATCTTGTTTTATTAATCGAATTGAAAATTTCAGTGATATTGAATACCTAATTTCAGAGCTCAACAGTCTCGAACTCTTTTGTAAGAATCAATTTTTTCAGTACTTCCCGATTTTGAATTTAATTAGGGTAACCTGTAGGGTAACAATTTTATTTAGTAAATTTTATATTTAAATAGTCTATTTGTTATTGATAAAAATAGTTTGTTTTTTTTTTTTGATTAATTATGGAATATAGATGACAATTTTAAGGAACATAATAAAGATGTCCAATTATGTTTAAATTACTGTCAAGCAATACAATAACCCAAAAAGAGTCCCATGCATCAAGTTTTTTTTCTTTTAATCCATAAGTTAAATTCATAGAATATGCAATATTTGATTCTTGGTTAAATGTTATTAACCATTCAAAAGCATCTTCATTTTGTTCATGTGCTAACGGCTCGTCACTAAAAATTACAGGAATTTTATAGTCATTTATTAGTTGGTCTAAATTGAAAAATTTTTTTTCTCCAAACTCTATTGTGTGGTAAAATTTAGGGTTGGTTTTTTCAATAATATATGTTTCAACTTTTTTTTCTAATTCTGTTTTACCATTTTTTTCTATTGATTGCCCGAAGGTGTTTATGTATAAACCCAAAAGAATAAATGTGCAAAAAGATTTTAACTTCATTTTTTATTTTTATTAATTTTATTGTAATTTAAGTTTTTATAGAGAATTTTGGCAGAGATCTACTTTTGTAGCATTTCGGTTTTTGTTTTCAAGTTTGACAACCAATTATAGCGAATTAAAATGGAGTTTCATCAGTTTGGTTATTTTCCCATGAAAATGGTTTTGAATCAAAAGGAATCCCTTCTATATTGGATACAATTTTCTCAGGATAATGTTTAGCAGTATAATCAATTTTCCATTTATCTTTTCTTTCTTCACTCCAAAATTCATCGGGTCCAGGAATATTTTCAACAATATAAAAAGAACCATCAGCTCTATAAAAGTAACTGATGTTTACAATTAAATTTTCAATTATTATTGGTTCATGACCACCAATTAAAAAAAACTTATTAATCAAGTCGTTTCTTTCTTGTGTAGAATTTGTATAAAAATAATATTCCGTTTGTGGTCGTTCTTTTATTTTCCATCCATTTGTAAATTCAAATTCAAAATAAAGAAGATCATATGATTTAGTAGCTAAATAGGTTAAAAATTGAGCTGTGGTATCAAAGTTCTTTTGCATTGTTCTAACAGGATGAACAGTAGATTTTGGTTGACGATAACCATTATTTATTCTATAAATAATTTTTTTATTTTTAATTGTAAGATGTTTAAATTGAAGTAGTAGCCATAAGTTTGATCTTGTACTATGCACACCCATTGAAAAACTTTTCTTATCAGATAAAAGTTCTAATGAATGTATAAGATTTTCAATTGTATCCATATTAAATATTTGTTTTTTAGAAAATTATAGCTTTAAAAGGGTTCTTCTAAAGTATCAATAGAAATCATTTCTTTTTTTAATAAACCTGTTTCGTTATTTACAAATTTAGTGCATTCATAGATATCAGTGACTTTATTGTTTTTAATCTCAAGAATTAAATCCATATAATCATGAGTGGAATTTCCAATAAATGAAAACCCTAGGCAATTAGTGTTAGTACAAATGTTTGAAGTGCATTTTCCTTCAAAACGATTTAAATGCGTATTACCTCGTGATAAAAATTCGTCAAAGGCATATGACAATTTTTTGACAAACATCTTTTTGTCAAAATCTTGATAGGGAAGGTTTTCATCTAAAATTAAATTAAGCATATTGCTATCCATGCGTTCCAAAAAATAAAAAACAGCATCTGCATTGGTTTTTAAAGGAATCTTAGCTTCTTCATTTAAAATAATGCGACTTCCATCTTCTTTAACATAGACTACATCTCCCATTTGAGCAAGCTGCTTTAAGATATCCTTTTGTTTTGGGGTCATATATTGAATCGAAATAATTATAGCTATTTTTTTATTAATTGAAATAAATTATCATAACCATCAACTAATTGATTAGAAAATTCATACCCGTCTATAATGTCATTTATATTATAATTCTGCTCAATTATAACTAAATCATCAGTGATTACACCATACTTAATTGACTGATTTCTCACACCAACAAGGCTCCCATTCAATTCAACTTCCGTAAAAGTTGGTTTGTCAATCACAACGACATATTTTTTTTCTTTGCTAGTTTTGGTTTTAAAGTAGTGTACCATTTTATATTATTTTAAAGGTTAAAGATCAATAATTTAAAACTATTTATTTAATTTTCAAATTACTTAGTGAATCAAATGAACTATAAAAATTTAAATACTTATTTATTTTATGCAAATAAAACATCAAAATATGCATATTTAGAACATAGTTAGGAAATAGTAATATTTTGACAACTAATACAAAACCAAACTTGTTTTGGCTCTAGTCACAGCTGTATACTGATATTTTAATGTAGGTATAAAATATGAATTTATAAATACCTTATCCCATTCTCCTCCTTGAGCCTTATTACAAGTGATTGAATGACCATAACTTGCTCTAATAGCACCAACATATCTATCATCAGATGGAATTAGAGATTCCCTATATATTTTATTTTTTGAAAAACGTTCATGTCGTAAACGATTTTCTTGTTCTGGTTTTAAACCTTCCGGATGTAATATACTTTCCAATAAAATATAGTCTTCAATAATTTCTTCAGTACCTTTAAGCGACTTAGAAAGCAACTTTACAGGAATAAAATGTAATCCTGCAACCATTTCAATTTGGTTATGATTTATTTCACTTACAACAACGTGGTCACCGCTATATAACTGATAATCATTTCTTTTCCAAGTAGTTGTAATTAGCAATAAATCATCAACCTCAACAACATTAGCGTTAAAACCGTAAATTTTTTCACGAACAACACCATTAAACATTTTATTCATTTTATGAGTAGTGCCTATCGAAATAACGCTATCTGTACCATTAGATAAATATTCCCTAACATAATCAGTAGAAGCCTGTGAAACAGATTTTTTTTCAACCCCTATCAAATTGACTTTTTCTAAATTTGATTCTATTCCTAATCTAATATTAGAAGCATTCTTAAGTATCAAACTCCCATCTTCTTGTCTTTTAACTTCAGTTAAAAGATAAGACTTACCTTGAATCTTGAATTTTTGTTTTAAATATTCACCAGAAAGCGCTTTAGACTCTATCTCATTAACAGGAGGTAATTGATTTTTATCCCCTAAAAAAATAATTTTATTTAAAGGATTACCATTCTTTACAAAAGCAACCAAATCACTTAATAATGAATTATCCGAAATAAACATAGCCCCTTCTTCTCTCTGTTGCGTTGATGCAATCATTGATGCTTCATCAATAATAAAAATCGTTTTATCTTTAATTGTGTTTTCTTTCAATAAAAACTTAACTTCTCCAGTTTCAGTATTGGTTTGTACATTATAAATTAAAGAATGTATAGTGCTATTAACCGTTTGTGATTTACGACCTAAAATACGAGCAGCTCTTCCAGTAGGAGCAGCAATTTTATAATGAATAGCTTTAGAATTCAAATAACCTATTAACGCTGTAGTAATAGAAGTTTTACCTGTGCCAGCTGCTCCACACAAAATATAGAAATCATCCGTGTTACTCTCATTAACAAAATTACTCATTGCCAATAAAGCAACTCTTTGTTGTGTTGTAGGACAATCAAATTGTAAATGATCTAAAATTGTAATAGCTGTTTCCATAGTAAGTTGGTTTTATTGGTTCAACGATACAAAGGAAAGGTTGATGTATGCGAATCTAGTGCATATTAAAATTTAATATTAATCTAATCTATTATTCAAATCAATTAGTAATTTTCTCAAAATATCAATTTCATTTGAATAAGGGGATTTAATATTAACTGTATCAACATTAATTGATTCTAATCTTGAAAGCTCCATTTTTTGTAAGTTGTATTTTATTATTTTTCTATAAAATAAATTGTCTTTGTAATTTTCGCATTCAGATTTGTCGTTAGATATAAATTTGATACTAATATTCTCTCTATTTTCCCATTTAGATCCCCATATCTCTTTATCAACTAACACAAAAAATGATGAAGAACTTCCCTTTAATGCTATAAATTTATCATTATGTTTTTTTACAAAAGAAGAGTGAGCAAAATATTGATTTCCTTCAACATCAAAAGCAATAAAACTCCCAGTTGAAACAAAATAACCATTAGTTATATTTACTATAAATAAACTATCTATCTCATCTAAATTTATTAATGGAATATTCATTTTATTCGATGATTATTTTAAATATTTTCATTTTCTATGCTATCTTTTATTTTTTTAAGTAAAGAAATATAATAACCTAGTGATGAAAAATCTGAAACTGTAAGATTGTTTATAGTTTTTTCATTTCTATTGTTTTCTAACAATGAATGTCTATGGCTATTCTCATTTCTAATTTGAACCAAATTAGTAAAATTAGAGTGATTTGCTTTTTCCCAATCGAGATTATTAGTTTGCACTGTCCAAAATATTATTTTTGCCCAAATATCAACTTTTTCAATTTCAGTTTTACTTTCAAATTTAAAAAAAGAATTGTAACAATTAACTTTAAATTTTTCAGTAATGTCTACTTTAAAATTTTCTTTATTAAAATTAATTTTATCATGAGCTTTTAATTCAGAACAATAATAATTAAGCATATTTTCCAATTGATAAAATGCAAATAATAAAAATTTATTTATATTGTTTATTCCTTGATTCCATAACATTTCACTATAATCATTTTGCAACTGAAGTTTTAGTTTAGTATTATTTATCGAATTGTAAAACTTTTTTCCTTTTATTTTGTATTGTTTTTTTTGATGAATTAAAAAAGAGGGGAAATTTTCAAAACCAGTTGAATTATTATTAAATCTCATAATTAATTTGTTTCTAAACCACAAATTCTCCTCCTGATTGCTTATTTCATCAATTAAAAGAAGTAATTTTTCTAAACTTTCTTTACTGTATTTTGCCATACTAATTTTTGTAATGTTCCATTGCTTTTTCTAATCCCACATCGAATATCAAATCCACAATATTAACTTTAGAGGTAGAAATAGTAGGTTGGGTTTTTAATAATAAATCAAACCTGTCCTTCAATTTTAAATATGTTGTATCATCAACACCTTTCACCATTTTCAAATATAATAATTTACCATCAATTACTAACGCCATGTTAGGTTTTTCGGATTTTACATTACCCTTATTGGCGGTATAAAATTCTAAAAAAAATACATAAGCTTTTTCATATCCATAACGTTCCCACATATACAACCATTGACGCAAGTGCTTAATATATCGCCTAGTAACATTAATTTTATCATTCACCACTAATCCTGTTACTTCTTGGCGATAACCTCTTTTTTGCAATCGAACTTTACTCTCTTTAATGTGAAAATTTTGTTCCGTAATTATTTTACGAATCTCACAATCAAAAGTACTGCCTGAAACAAATATTTTTTCAAATTTTCTATCGTTTACTTCATAAGTATTGTGCTTACTACTAAACGTAATATCATCAGCATAACGCGAATAGTTCAAACCAAATCGTAATGCTACTCCGGTTAATCGTTTATCTAACCTTTCACAAATAATATTAGTTAAAGTTGGTGAGGTTGGTGCACCCTGAGGCAAAACTGAAGTTTTCAAACTTATCCACTCATTATCTTTAAATCGTTCTACATTCATTGGGGTACAACATAATGTAGCTATAAAGTTAGCAATACTTCGTTTTTCATTTGAAACACCAAGATTAAATGGAGCTACTAATAATCGTCCCCATACTCTTGAACGATCTATACTTGGAAAAAAATCTTTTAAATCAATATTATAAACATAGGTTTGGCCCACATGCATTTTTGCATTATCAACAATAGATTTGCCAACAACAAAACCAGTTGCTGAAGCATGTGGCTGGTGAATACTTTGCAATATAATATTTAATGCTTTCTGAAATTCTTTTAATCCTTTTACAGGAGCATGAATTGTTCTGTCTTGTCCTGATTTCTTTTTAATAGTAAAAGAAGTGTAACAGCTATTTCTTTTTGGAATCTCTTTTTCAATAATTACATTTTCTTTAATGACAAATTCGTCACCAGATAAATCTAATTGAAAATCAACTTTAGATTTCAAAACACGACTGTCTTTAGTTATAAAATAATTCAATTGTTTTTCAGAAAAAGGAATTGTTCTTTCACCATAAATTTGTGCTTTAGCTAAATTAAGTAAAGCTAAAAAATCAGATTTAGACTGCATTTTTTGAAAAGCGTCTTGAATAAGTTGTATAAACTCAGGTGTTAGTTTCATTATATTTAAAAATGTAAGTACTTCAAAAAACCGTAGTTGTTATTCTTTCTTTATGCATGTATATCTAATAAAATATCAATAAATATTAAAATAAATATATAAATTTAAATGGGGGTTTAGGTGTTGATTTAACTTACTACACTCAAATGACCACTCCTACATTCAGTTTCAGATTGCTCTGAAACAACCTGCCGATTTGAAAAAATAAAACTACTCTTTCCAGCAGGCAAGCCTATCTTTCGATAGGCAATTCAATATTGTAACTACGGCTTTCAAAGAACTTGTTGTTTGACTCTGCAAACATATTTCATTGCTATGCATTTTAAGTGCATATTTATTTTTATTTCCTATCTTTGAAATTCAAAGTTTGGTAAATATAAAAAAAAATACGTCAATGGCAATTACTAAAAATCCACTTATCCGTTATAAAATATTAGATACTTGTTTTAGAAATCCTTACAAAAAATTCAGTAAAGAAATCTTGTTAGACACGCTAAACGAAAAATTAATGGAAATTTTTGATGACGAGTCTCATTGCATTAAACTGCGACAAATGCAAGACGATATTGCCTTTATGAAAAGTTCTGAAGGTTGGGAAATTGAATTAGCAGATGAATTTGATGGTAAAAAAAGAATCTTCCGTTACGAAGATCTCAACTTTTCAATAAACAATGCACCACTTAATGAAATAGAATTAAACGAATTTCAATCAGCAGTACAAGTGCTATCCCAATTTGAAGGCATGCCTCAATTTGAAGGAATTCAGGAAATAATTGCCAAATTAAAATTCGATTTAAAAGCAGACGATAACAAACAACCTTTTATAGGATTTGAGACCAATCAAGACTTAAAAGGAATGGAGCATTTTAGTGAATTGTATAATGCAACACAAAAACAACTACCATTACAAATAACCTATCAGGATTTTAAGGCATTAGATCCTTATACTTTTACTTTTCATCCATATTATTTAAAACAATACAACAACAGATGGTTTCTTTTTGGATTGCATGAAGAAACCATGAAACCCGATTGGAATGTAGCTATCGACCGTATTATAGCAATCGAAACTAGCAATACAAAGTTCATCCCTAACACTACAATTGATTGGCAAGATTATTTCTCTGACATGATTGGAGTGAGTAAACCTATTGATAGTGAAGTAGAAGAAATTATTTTACACTTCAATAAAAATACCGGAAAATACATGGAAAACAAACCCATCCATGAAACACAAAAACACAAATGGCTAAATGAAGAAACGTTAGAAGTTAAAATAAAAGTAATCCCTAATTACGAATTAGAAAGACTAATTTTAAGTAACGGGGAAAGTATTGAAGTAATTAAGCCTGAATATTTAAGAGAAAAAATAAAAATAAGATTGGAATTTGGATTTAAAAAATATTAAATAATGTGTTTTTTAAAATCAAATTCAAAATGCTGTAAAATTTATTAAATATCAAGTATTTCAATTTCACCGATTCTGTCAAACTTAAATGTGCGTTGTTCTTCTCGTTTATTACAATATGCAGTTATATAGTTTTTATTAAGTCTATAATTTTCAATTTGTTCTTTTGTAAGAGCAGTAATAGCCAACTGAACATCATTAATTGTTCTTATACTTTCTTTTGCTTCAATACGGTCAATTAATAGTTCACCAGTTTCAACATCAACAAGCATATTATTCCAAGTTCTTCTAGTGTATTTCATTCTGATATGTCGATGGTAATTTATTGCAGTATTTACTATTGTTGTAATTTTATCCAATCCTAATAATGGTCCTGCAACTCTCAAAGTGTAATATTTATCTTTTTGTTTTAAGTCGCTTATATTTTTTATTTCAAAAAATCTTTCACAATTTTTAACATAACAAAAAGCAGTCAATGTTGTCTCTGTTACTTTAATTGGGTTTACAATCGTTTTATTATCGATATATTTGAATGATAAATATTTATTTAATTCTATTGATGAATTTATTTGTTCAATTATAGGGTTAGCTTTTTTTGTTACTTTAGGAACAATAATAATTTTGTCATCTATTACTTTTTCTTCAATTTTTTTTCCTAATTCAGTTTCGTTAATATCTAAATAAGTTATACTATTATTAACAATACCAAAACCTAAAATACCTAAATAATTCTCCCTATATTTATTAATAGACCAAATTTCTGCTTCCTCTTTAGTCCATTGTCTAATTGGTTCGATTTTATGTGTGTTTGTCAATGTTTCAGGAATTTCATAAGTAGGATTAATACTATTAATTACGTCAAAAATAAAAAGACAGCAAGATTCTGGTTGTTGATGTACTTGAATTTCCGCAAATCTAATAATGATCCAACCTCTATTCTTAAAAGCATTATTTCTATTAGTATCTGAATATTGAAAATGAGTTGGTTTTCTATTTTCAACATCATTAATACCTTCATATGGTTCGTCAATTTCTATATCAATAAAAATATTAATTCCGTTTTTTTCATCAATAATTGTGAAATCAGGCTCAAATGGTTTAGAACTATTCTTTATTAAAATAAATCTGTCATCAAAAATTTGAAAACAACATTTAAAATATTTATCAATATATTTTTTAAAATCCTCTTCTTTATACCCTTTTCTGCCACTTCTTCCTTTTCTTGGAAATTTTATTACAGAATTGTAATTAGGCATTAATACATAAGGATAATTTAAAGGTTCTGTTTGAGCAAATAAATTTATCGGATTATATCCAATATACTTTTCATTTGATTGATCTTCAATTTCTATCTTATTAATTAAAGTCTTAGAAACATTAATCTCAATAGTTATTTCTGAATTTTCCTTAATTACAGTGGTGTCAGATTTGTTTTCTTGATTTTTTAATTCTAACTTTTGAGTAGTTATTCTTTTTATTTTTTCCTGCTCAATATTTAATACTGCTTTAGTATTAGTATTAGTTTTAGTTTCATTTTTAATATCCGATTCAGATAAATCTTTATTCGTTTTTTTAAGTTTTAATATTAAAAATAAGATGATTCCAAAAAATGATATACCAATAATTAGAAACAAAATTGAATATACAGTTTGCCAATCTGATACTGGCAAAGAATTTAAACTGTCCTTATTTGAAATTTGAAGCAACATTGTATAGCTATTTTGTTTCAATTAATCTTCTTTTAAGATTACTAAGCTTCATATTCAATTCTACCTTCTTATTAAACTGTTTACAGTTTTTTATTGCGGTATTTAATTTCTCTATTTCCCTTGAAATTGAACTTACATTTTTATCATATTCAACAACATCATCAATAGTTTTTAATTTTTTTTTACTTGGTGAAACTAACTGGTTACAAAAATCAAAAAAAACTTCATCTAAGCTCTTTTTTAAATTTAAACTAAATTTAATTTCATTCATTAATATCCATTCAGATTCAAATCTCCAGTCTATAATTGCATTATCCTGGTTAAGTGGATGAAGATGTTTTTTTGAGGTTGAAATATAATATTCATTTTCAATTGAAATAATAAATACAATGGGATAAGGAATAGCTTTGTCAACAACTGAAATTAAGGAATCTATTTTCTGTTTTGACTTTAGCTCTAAATGGAAAATTTGTAACTCTTTAATTTCAATACTGTTTAAGTTTGTGGTTTCAACTGATAATTTATTTAGCCAAGTAATCCTTTGTACAAGCTCTGTAAACTGTTTTTTTTGTTTAGGGCTAGAATATGTTTCAAAAGCATTCTTAGGAATAACTTTATTCACTTCAGTTGAATATGGTAAATCAAAAAATTTCATTTAACGTATAATTAAAAATGAAATAAGATTAAAATCTTCAATGCCCTTTAACTTATCTTTCAATGCAGTTGTCCCTCCTGATTTGAATAAACTCAAGACTTCTTTTTCTTCTTCGTTTTGAAGAATTGTCCCAATACTTTGCTTCAATAAATTTGAATAATTGCTCATGTCATGATACTCATCCGTTGATTCACTAAGCGATTTACATAAATCAATTAATGGTTCATTCTTCCCTTTACATAGCATTCGCATAGCATCAAGTATTTTCTTTGATTCAATATGATTCAATAAGAGTTCACCAGAATCTTTAATGTAAACTAAATAATATGGGTGAAGCCTGTTTAATTTATCTATATTTATGCTAGTATTAATATTTTTCAGAACAAAAACAACTCCAGTAGTCAATATGTCTGTAGCTTGAACAACAGCATGAAGACCCTCAGGTACATTATTAAGCTCGCCATATATCTTTATAAAGTTTGATAAATCAACCCTGAAATCATTGAGACCTAAATCAGTAATACTAACTCCTTCTCGCAAGTCTTCTAAATCGATAACTTCATCTTGTAATTTTTGTAATTGTATTTTTCGATATTCTAAATCTTTGTCGTCTGTATTTAAAATATTATCATCACCAGTACTAGCCATATTACTTATCAGCATCCTATTCTCTACACGCTGTTTAAGATTGATATAAGCATCTAGCGTTACATCTGGCCAAAAATTAACCATTGTAATACTTTCATTTATAGAGCCAATACGATCAATGCGACCAAATCTTTGTATTATTCTTACTGGATTCCAATGAATGTCGTAGTTAACAAGGTAATCGCAATCTTGAAGGTTTTGTCCTTCAGATATACAATCTGTTGCAATTAAAATTTCAATTGATTCATTAATCTTCGGATATAATTGTGACTTCCCTTTTGAAATTGGAGAAAAACAAGTTAGTATTGGATTTAAGTCAGAAGGAATAGTTTTCGCATTTGTTATTTTCTTAGAGCCAGTAATTAATGTTGAATGAAGTCCATAATTATCTTTAAAATATCCTTGAATATTATCATACAAATAATTTGCAGTATCAGCAAATGCAGTAAAGATGATAACTTTCTTATTGTCGGTATTTATGGGTTGCTTAACTTTATTTTCAATCATCCCAATTAATTGTTGCAATTTGAAATCTGATTTTCCCTTTATATCAGCAATTTTATTCCAAATAGAATTTAGAATTTCTAAATCTTGATTTAAATCTTCTTCCCATTTTCTTCTGTCAATATCAGCTATATGAACTTTTATTTTTCGTCCAATTAAATTTTCTTCATCACCCCATTCTGATTCCCAATCAAAATTTTCATCATCCACTTGAGACTGGTACGATTCAATATCACCTTTTTTTACATTAACAACTGATTGAATTGTAGAATTTACAAGAGCAATTACTGCCTCTAATGTTAATCTGAATGAATCAACTGAACTTTCTAATCGTTTCAAAAAATTAATACGCATTAAAATACGTAAACTATTATCACGGTCAATTTGAGATAATCTACCGCTACCACTTCTTACTTCTTTCTCGTATTTTTCCCTATAAAAATCTATTCTGCTGGCAAGAACATAATTTAAAGGAGTGTAAACTGATAAGTTTAATAAGGTTAATAACTCTGCAATTTCAACATATGTAACACTTTCATTTTCTGTTAAAGGACTATGAATTGAAATTGGTTTATTTCGCTGTGGAAATTTCCCGATGTCAGTAGTGTCGTAATATGTCGTAATGTGTTTTCTTGAACGAGCAATGGTTAGCGAATCTAATATTTCAAAAAAATCAAAATCAAGCATGTCTAACAACTTCTCTGTTGTACGCTCTTCCGTTTCAAATTTACTCCACACATTAAATGCTTGTTGTGCTCTTTTGAAAATTAACTCTATACCGTTTTTTGTATCTAATTTGTTATTTATTATTTCTGCATCTCCTTCATATGCTAGGGCTAATTGATTTTTAAGGTCATTAAACCTGTTATTTACTGGAGTTGCAGATAGCATTAAGACTTTTGTTTCAATACCTTCTTTAATAACTTTTCGTAAAAGCATCTGATATCTATTTTCACGATCAGAATAAGGATTATTATTTCGAAAATTGTGCGATTCATCAATTACAATCAATCCATAATTTCCCCAATTTACATTTTCAAGACTTCTACCGTTACTCATTCCTGATTCTCTACTCAAATCGGTATGAAATAAAACATCGTATCGAAAACGGTCAGCTGCAAGAATATTGTTTTTATCATTATGTCGATAAGTATTCCAGTTAGCTTCTAATTTTTTAGGACACAGTACTAAAACATCTTTATTGCGTAGCTCGTAATATTTTATAATTCCCAAAGCTGTAAAGGTTTTTCCTAAACCAACACTATCAGCCAAGATACAGCCTTTGTATTTTTCCAATTTATTGATACCACCAATTACTGCATCTTTCTGAAAATTGTAAAGCTTATTCCAAACCAATGTTTCTTTAAAACCTACTTGGTCGTTGGGTAATGTATCAAGAGAAAGTTCCTGAAGGAAATCGTTGAAAATATTATAAAGCGTAATAAAATAAATAAACTCAGGACTATTCTCCTTGTATGCGGTTTCAAAGTATTCCTGAACCTTTTGTGAAACCTCTTTTAAATCTTCTTCATTTTCCCAAATTTGATTAAACCAATCTAAATAAGCTTGACTATCAGGATATGCTGTTCTTTGAATCAGAGTAGGGAATCCCTTTTTGTGCGTTGTACCTAAATCGGAAGTTGTAAAACTACTAACGTTAGAATAAGCTATTGAATCATCGTTTACATTTTCTAAATGAATCATACCAGGCAAATAACTACCAAGCTGTTTGTTTGATTTAAAAACAACTTTGTCTTTTACCCATTTTGAACACTCACGAGCTATGGCACGTTGGTTCAACTGATTTTTTAGCCGTAATTCAAATTCTCCACCACAGAGGTCTGCTTCTTTGAATAAATGAGGTATGAAAAATTTTGGAACTTCTTTTTTAAAGTTCTCCTCTATAAAAGCAGGTGAGGTAAATATAAAACGTAATTCATCAATTTTATCTAACTCTTTCTTTAATGCTTCATAGGCATATATGGAAAACGAGGATGCAGCAATACTCAGCTTGCTTCCTTTCTTGATAGACTCTTTCAAGTCATCTCCTAAACGATGATTTACATTATCAATAAGCTTCATTAGATCACTTTCATTTCAGTTTCAGGACTCAATTGTTTTAGTAGTTGCTTCACGTTTGTTTTGGCTGTATCATCTTTAAATCCAGCATCTTTAAAAACAATCCGTAAAGGTTTTGAAGAAGCTATTTCTTTAGCAAATTCCTCATCTATGTTCATATCAAAACAAGCATAAAGAGAATTTTCAGCCACTTTGAAAACCTGCTTTCTTGAAATTTCAACTTGCTCTATTTTAAGGCTTAAAGGCAACCCCCAATCTAGCATCACTTGTGCTAGTAAATCATCAGCAGTTCGGTCTGCTTTTACATTATCAGCTAACAGTTCAAGACTAGCTTGCTTATAATCCTGGGGTTTGTAATATACATCTTGCATATTACTATCATCGAGCCTATAAACACGGAACCCATAATCGATATAAGCACTTGTTTCTTCTTTAATTTTTTTGCTAGCACGACGAATTCTTTCTTTACCAAGAGTACAAATATTTTCAAAGCCAAGTTTCAAAGCCTCACTACCTTCCATTATTTCAGGAACTTGAACCATGATAAATTTTCGTTGGAGATTATCAATAGAATTTAGTTTTAAAATCGAATGAGCAGTTGTTGCCGAACCTGAAAAGAAATCTAATATAATATCTCCACTTTTTGTGCCAGAAATTTTAGTTAAATATGCTATAAAATCAACAGGTTTAGCAAAATCAAATGGTATATCAATTTCCTTTAACTCTTTCGCACTGTGTCTGTTTTCAAATTTTGAAATAAAATCATTTGGAAGTTGACCAGCTTCTTCTCGATCATTTAACCAAATTTTGGTATTGACATTCCATTTTGAAAAATTTCCTTTAGAATCAACTAGAACATTATTGTTTGTCTCAGCAAATTCAATATTGCCTTTTTTAAATTCTTCTAAGTATTTTGGATAAGTCCATCTCCAAACGCCATCCTTTTTTGATTTAGGAGCAATTTTGCTTCCTTCTTTATTTTCAGAAGGGTAATTATCTCCAGGTGGAATTATAAGTGATCCATCTGGCGCAGTAACATAATATCTTTGATTTATACAACCTCTCATTGGGTCAAGTGAGGATTGAAAAAGCCCCATAGCTCTGTATTTTTCACCTTTTCTGTGACCATCTTTTTGAGTTTTGGTATAAACTTTCTTTATTAATTCAGGATCCATATCGTCTTTAAATCCTTCAGCTTTTTCTGCGTCTTTGGCAGCAACTATTAAATATTCAATATTTGGTGAAAAGAATTTCCCTTTATTTCCACCAGACTTCGCAATTCGACCAACGATAGAAATTCTATTGACTTCTCCAAAAACATTGTCAACGATTGAGATTAGGTTTGATAATTCATTTTGACCAATTGAGATAAAGACTACACCATCATCAGATAATAAATTCCTAGCTAATTTAAGTCTAGGAAACATCATACTTATCCAATCAGAATGAAATCTTCCTGCACTTTCTGGATTGACTACCAACCGCTGATTGGTTTCATCCTTTTGCCCACTTTCTAATAATTCATCTTGGATATCTTTTGAAAAATTATCTTTATATACAAAGTCTTTTCCTGTATTGTATGGAGGGTCAATGTATATCATTTTGATTTTTCCCAAATAGCTTTCTTGAAGTAATTTCAATACTTCAAGATTGTCGCCCTCAATGTAAACATTCTCGGTATTATCAAAATCAACTGAATCTTCACGTATTGGACGCAAGGTTTTTGTAGTTGGCAAGTTCGCTGTTACAATGGCTTCTTTCTTTCCTGGCCATTCTAGTCGGTAACGTTCTTTGGTTCCTTCAATAAGGTCGTTAGATAATTCTTGTTTTAATAAATCGAAATCTATCTTGATGCCATCAACTGATTCTGTAACACAATTTGGAAAGCGTTCAGCAATAAATTGGCTATTTAGGTTGGCCCAATTAGGGCTTTGCATGTCTAATTTCTCGCTCATAATTATTTGTTTAATACTTCTAAAAGTTTACTATAACTAGAAACTTGTTTGAATTTTACTTCTGAACCTGAAATTGCTTCAAAATGCTTGGTAGCACAATGGATTTTAAGATTTTCAATTTCGCGATTATCAGCAGTAGAATCACTTCCTTTTGTTTCGGCAACAAAATAGATATGTTTCACTTGGTCCTTGTCAAATACTATTGCCCAGTCTGGACTATAATTAGCAATAGGAGTAGCAACATGAAAACTCCTCGGTAATTTTGAATAGACTATAACTTCACTTCGGATTTCTAATTCTTTTGCAAACTCTGATTCAATAACTGAATCTGTTGTCAGATAATCGTAAATATGTTTCTTCATTAATGGAGCATCACGAAGAATTGTTTTGTCATTTGAAAATACCGTACTTGATTCATGGCACTCATCTAATTTATGGTAAGTAATATTATTCAATATTAAACTAGCCATAGCTTCTTTAATGATACTGCTAACTTTTGCAATGAATTCTTCTGGATTTTTCTGAATCAACAAGAACTTTTCTTCTTTTATAGATTTCAAAATTTCAACAATAGTTCTTCTAGTAAGATTAGTTAACTGTTCAATTTCACCAATAATATCGTAAACCGTATTTGTTTCATTTAATACTTTTATTTCGAAGCTCTCAGACTTTGCAACTTCCATTGCAGTTCCATCGATTAATTCTTGTTTAGTGGCTTCTTTTAATTCACCACTTCTAACTTCATAGGTACGATTTACAATGTTTAATTCTGAATTAATTTTATTTTTGCATTCTTCGATAAGCTTAGGTGTATCAAATTTTACCTCATAAATTGATTTGTAGCTAATTTTTTTCCATAATTCCTGAAACTCCTGCTTATCAAAGTTTGCATTTGTTTTCAGTACTATTTGTTGGCGCTCGTTTTCAGGTTTAATTCCTTCACCAGTGTAAATTGATTGTAAGATTTTAATAATCGAATCTTTGTACTGTTCCAAATGATCAGGAACAGAAACATTATTTAGTTCTACAAGTTCTTTACCCTCTGAAGTTAATTTGTCATCATCGTCAATGATGTCGTTCTTGTATAAGATCTTATTGATTTTACGAGCATCATACTCTGTTATTCGATACTTATCGCCCTGTTCATTCGTAATCATTTTTCCAACAAAGAACTCAATAGTTGCTTTTTGAGGACGCTCTTTTAATGTAGCAGCTATTTCACTTTGTAATCCTTTTGCAAATGATTCATAACTCTCAGATGCAATTACGGTTAATTTGTTTATTTCATGTACTTCTTCGCCAATAGTATCAAAATCTTGTCGCATACCATTTTGATTCACGCACAATCGCATACCACGACCTACTTCTTGTCGTCTTCGTGTTTGGTTAGCTGCATCAGCATTTTTTAGAGCACAAATTTGAAAAACATTAGGGTTGTCCCAACCTTCTTTTAATGCGGAGTGTGAAAATATAAATCGGGTAGGTTCATCAAAATCTAATAAGCGTTGCTTATTTTTCATAATAAGATCATAAGCAGAAATGTCATCTGAATCTTCACTACCTCTTTTTACAGTCGAGTCAATAGCTTTACCTTTTTTGTCAATTGAAAAATAACCCTGGTGTACATTTGAGGCAACATCTCGTTTTAGATATGCCGCATATTCTTCAGAAATTCCATTAAGGAATTCACCTTCTAAAAGTGATAATTGACCATTTTCAGCTATTATTTTTTTGTATTCTTCTTCAAAAATTTTCGCAAACTCTCCTTGAAGTTCATCACCTTGTTCATTATACTTACGATAGTTTTCTACACTATCTATAAAAAATAAACTTAAAACTTTGATTCCTTTGTCAAATAAAACTTTCTCTTTTTGAATGTGAGATAATATTGTTTCGCGAATCTGAATTCTGCGGAAAATTAATTCATCTTCATTGTTAATAACAGTTCCTGCTTCAATAACATTTCCATTTATTTCAATGCAATTTCTTTGCCCATCAATAATTGTTACTAATTGATTTTTATAAGCCTCTAATTCTCCTGAGAGTGTGTATAGGCTGGCACCTTGTTCAACTGTAACTATTTTTCTAACAACATTATCTCCTTGAAGTTTATTAATTTCAATAACCGCCACAGGAGGCTTAGTTGTACTCAATTTGATTTGTTCTAAATATACATAACCGTCTAATCCAGTATAACCTTTAATACTGATTCCTTTTACTTGAATTTTCTTAACCAGCTTTTTATTGTAAGCATCTAGTGCATCCAATCGAAACACTTTGTTGTATTCTATTCGGTGTGTTGCAGAATATCTGAGTGTAAACAAAGGTTTGAACTCTTGCATACTAGCAAGCGTAGTAGGACCATCAACAGATTGAGGCTCGTCAATTATAATAATTGGATTAGTTTCTGCAATAATATCTATTGGTCTTCTAGTTCCAAACTGATCGAGCTCTTGTCTTATTCTTCTAGAATCTTCACCACGTGCAGCAAATGCTTGAGTGTTTATTATCATAACACTTATTCGGCTATCAGACGCAAAACTTTCAATGTCTTGTGGTTTGCTAGAATTATAAATAAATGGACTAATTTTGTGACCATACTCTTCAAGGAAATGTTCTTGTGTATCCTCAAATGTTTTATAAACACCTTCACGAATAGCAATACTTGGCACAATTATTATAAACTTACTCCAGCCATAATGTTTATGTAGTTCATACATGGTTCGGATATAAGTATAGGTTTTACCAGTACCTGTTTCCATTTCTACAGTAAGATTATATCCATTTCTCCATCCAGTAGGTCTTTCAATATTTTGCGACTGATGAATTTCATTTGCTTCTTGAATCTCTTGTATATTTTTCAATACTTGAGTATCCACTAAATGCAAAGAACTATTTCGATAACCAATATCCTCTAGTACATCCGTCTCGAAAGCCGAAGTTTGTGCATCTAATCCAGATGCAGCTGCTTTAGCTTTACGTATAATATCCTTACTACGTTCAAGTGTAAATTTATTAGACTTTAGCGGTTGTCCTTGAAAGCAATCTACTACAGCTTTTACTGCTTGTAGTTGAAAGTCTTGTATTTTAAATTGTAGTTTCATAAATTATTTATTAGTCCATTGATATCCTTATTTAGTTCACCCCATCTAAATTCATGATTTGGTGTTAAATATGCATAACCAGCAAAGGTGTTTTTTGTAACAACTGGAAATTTTGCAACTTTTTCACCTTTAATCCAACCATAGAAACCAACTTCACTTTTATTGAAATCAACCCATCCAATAATAATGAAGTCTTTTGATACTGGATTCTGCTCTTCAGGATAACCATAAGTCCAACCATCTGTAGGATTACTTGATGTTGATTTTTTAGCAACCTTAATATCAAATCTTTTGCCTTCAATTAGAAAATCAAATTCATCGGAATTAGATTTTGAAAAATCAGTTTGGTCTAGATTATATGAATATTTGTTCTGTATCAAATATTCTTCAAATGCTAACTCTCCAATACAGCCCAACCTTGCTTTTTCAAGTCTAGAATCATAAGAAAGTCCAAACCTAGAATATAATCCATTTTCAACCATTTTTGAGGCTCTAATATCCGCCTTAGCAAGAACCTGTTCAAAATTTATATTTAAAATCATGTTATAATATTTTAGATTACTTTCATTTCAGTGTTTGGACTTAGTTGTTTTAATAATTGTTTCACATTCGTTTTTGCAGTGTCGTCTTTGAAGGCATTGTCTTTAAATACTATACGTAATGGCTTTTCAGAAGTTAATTCTTTTGCAAAATCTTCATCTACATCCTTATCAAAACAAGCGAACAATGAATTATCGGCAACATTAAATACTTGCTTTCCACAAATTTCTTTTGTTTCTATTTTCAAACTTAATGGCAAGCCCCAATCTAAAATAACTTGAGTTAATAAATCGTCAGAAGTTCTGTCAGGTTTTACATTATTTACAAATAAGTCTAAAGAGGATTGTAAATAGTCTTGGGGTTTATAATATACATCTTGCATATTGCTTTCATCAAGTCGAAACACACGGAATCCATAATCAATTTCCGCATTTGTTTCCTCTTTTATTTTTTTTGCAGCTCTACGTATACGTTCTTTGCCAATTTCAGTGATCAGGGATGGTTTGTTTAAACTTCCCAATAAATCTATTGCATTTTGTTTAACTTTCTTTTGTTCAGGATTATCACCACTCTCAATTTCAATTTTTTCAGGTATTTGAACACAAATGAATTTTCGAGAATTATTCTCGCTTTCAGAATTTAATTCTAAAATTGCTTGTGCTAATGTACCACTTCCTGAAAAAAAGTCTAAATAGTAACCATTGGAATCATCATTAAAATTAATTAAATACTTTATTAATGAAACTGGCTTCGGAAAATCAAAAACTTTATCCCCCATTAAACTTACTAAATCTGTACCAGCATTTTCGTTTGTTCCAACACTTACTTTATGATTAATTAAATTTGGAGGAACCTCCGCATCATATTCAAGTTTTTCATACGATGGACTAAATCTTATTGTTGGAATATTTATGATTGTTCCTTTTGAAATCTCATTGTTTAAATATTCTTGAGACCATTTAAATTTAGCTTTAAGGATTACTGGTTTAACAAATAAATTATCAAAAACCTCTGTATCTTCAATCAATTCTACATCATAACTATCAGTACCATACATGCCCTTATAAATTTTACCATTAGGAATATTTGTCTTCACAATATTTTCTGGTAAAATTAAAGTATTGATACTATTAGTTTGATTTAGTAAACCATTTGAACTTTGTGACTCTTTTTTGATACCAGTAAATTTTGTATCAGTCTTATTTTTTTGATAGCAAATAACATATTCAAGTACTTTTTTACTTTTTTTGGATAAATTAGCCGGTGTTTCTGTTTTTGCCCATGAAAACATTTCTATATAATTATTAACACCAAATACTTCATCAGCAATTTTTCTTAGATTATGTACTTCATTATCGTCGATAGAAATAAAAATAACACCGTCATCAGTCAATAAATTTCTAGCCAACTTCAACCTAGGATACATCATACTCAACCAATCAGAGTGATATCTTCCAGCTGTTTCTGGGTTTACTACTAATCGTTCATTATATTCATTTTTTTGACCACTATCCAATAATTCTTCCTGTGTGTCTTTTGAAAAGTTATCTTTATAAACAAAGTCTTTCCCAGTGTTATAAGGAGGGTCGATGTAAATCATCTTAATTTTACCCAAATAACTCTCTTGTAGTAGCTTTAAAACTTCAAGATTATCACCTTCAATATAAATATTTTCGGTATTGTCAAAATCAACAGAATCCTCACGAACTGGGCGTAAGGTTTTTGTAGTTGGTAAGTTAGCCGTTACAATTGCTTCTTTTTTGCCTGGCCATTCTAGACGGTAACGCTCTTTATTTCCTTCAACAATTGAATGACTTAGTTCCTGTTTAAGTAAATCAAAATCAATTGATTTTCCTTCAGTTCCTTCAGTAACACAATTAGGAAAAAGTGCAGCTATTTTTTCTATGTTTTCATTTACCAAGTCTGGTGACTGGAGGTCTAATTTATCTGTATTCATTAATTTTTTTTAATTTTTTAAAGAATTATCTTTCAACTCATCAAACTTCGCTTTCATGGTTGGATTTCCAAGTGTTAATTTTTTTATTGTCAAATCTTCAGCTTTGTCATTTGCTAAGCGAAGATTGTTTTCAGAGGACATTAAAGCCGCTTTTGTTTTTTCTAATTCCTTTATGGTTTTATCAATTCCTGCTATTGCATCTGAAAATTTTTGACTTGCTAATTGATAATTTCTAGCAAAACCGGCTTTAAATGAATTCATTTTTTCTTCAAAATCAGTTATGTCCAAATTTTGATTTTTAACTACAGCTAGCTCCGCTTTATACTTTAAAGAGTTCAAAGCAGCATTTCTAAGTAAAGTAATTATTGGTATAAAAAACTGAGGGCGAATTACATACATTTTAGGAAATTTATAAGAAACATCCACTATACCTGAATTATATAATTCACTATCCGATTCTAAGGTAGAAACTAAAATAGCATACTCACATTTTTTTTCGTTTCTGTTTTTATCTAATACTTTAAAAAAATCTTCATTTTTTCTTTTTGATGCAGTTTCATCTGCTTCATTTTTCATTTCAAACATTATGGAAATAATTTCGTTTTCATGTTCATCGTTTTCACGGTAGATATAATCTCCTTTTGTACCTGACTTTGAATCATTATCCTTTTCAAAATAAGCATTCTGAAAAGCAGTAGAACGTAATTTATTAAATTCTGTTTCGCAATGTAACTCCAAAGTTTCACCAATCATTTTTGTAGATAATTTCAATTTCAAGTCTTTACGCATTGCAATCTCATCATCTTTCATTTTGATTATATCATCTTTTGTCTTTAGCTCCATGGTAAATTGTTGTTTCAAAGTACTTTCCAAATTCACCTTCTCCAATTCTTTATTCTTAACTTCATTGGCAAATGTATCACGTTCTTTTTCTATCAATTTTACAGCTTCCGTAACTGAAAGTTGTTTCTGAAGTTCAGCATTTTCCAGTTTAGCTTGTATTTGAGCTATTTCAGCATTTTTTGAAGCTAAGAGTTCTGTAATTTCTTTCTCTTTTTTTATCAAATCTTCATTTAAAGTACTTTTTAAAGTTGCTTCAGCTAATTTAATGGCACTCTGCTTATCCATTTCAGCTAGCTTAAGGCGTTTATCCAATTCTTCAGAAAATTGTTGATCTCGAACCTGTTTTAAGATAGAAGCAAATCCAGCTTCATCAACATTAAATGCTTTTTTACAATTGGGACAAATAATGTCGTTCATATCATTTATAGTATTAATCTATATAATTTAATAACTTTTGCTAAGTTATGATTTTTTTTAGTTTTTAGATTATTGAGGTATCTCAATTGCATTAATTTATTTAAAGATTCTATTTTTTTTGAACCAATACCCTCAATATCTTTCAAAAATCCTAAAATAAATCTAGTGATTGCTTTTCGGTTATTTAAATTTAAAGACAAAATTATTTTAAAGGGTTATTACCAAAGACATAAATACCGATATAATAATTCAAAAAAAAGTAAAAATATTATTAATTTGTAATTTTACTAAAAAATAATAATGATTAAACGCAATATAACGGCATACAGATATAGTGATACAGAATTGTTTTATATTAGAAAACTATATTCAATTTATGGCGAAAAGGTTGATTTTTATCATCGTCTTCCGGAGGTGTATTTGGGTGAATTTTTAGAGTTTCAGAGTTCTAATGATATACGAGAAGTTAAAGAGTTTCAATTTGATAATTCAGACAGGTCTATTTTTTCAATATTATCAAATCCCGATTATTTAGGTTTTTATGAATATTATACTGGTTCGGAAGGTAAAATTTATCTTTATACGGATAGGATAGAAAAACTATCTATAAGATATGCAAATCAATTTAATATTGACTTTCAAAATTGTTATGATATTGTTTTGTTTATTGTTTTATTTCACGAATTGGGACATTGGATAAATCATTGGGTTCTTAAACATAATTTAGATGCAACTGGATGGGTTTATGATAATTTAGAAATAGAAACAAAAGAAACGTTTGCTCAATTAAATCTTTTATTTGCGTTGAAAGGTTATAACAACGAGTTTGTTAGAGATATTAGGAAAGTGTTTTTTCATTTAGTTCAACATCAACCAAGACCCTATCAATTATTTCTCAATACCAAAGGCACAATTGATAAGCAAGGTAATTTTTCTCCGAGTATAACTACAATAGCTAGGTATATTAAATTACTTGATGTGTTAAATTACAAACTTGTTAGTGATGAATTTAGATTTATTCTTACTGGAAAAAATTAGTCAAACATATTTATTATTTGGATAAATTCATCCGGAATTCTTTCCATACAAAAGGAGATGGTTTCATTTGAAATATCTTTATAATATACTGAAGCTATACCTCCTGTCATACACGCTAAAGTATCACTATCTCCACCGAGAGAAATTGCTAATCTAATGGCACTTTCAAAATCTTCACTTTCAAAAAAACACACTAACGATTCAGGAACTGAACCTTGTGATGTGGGATTAAAAGAATAGTGTTCTTTAATGTCCTCTATCCTAAAATTCAAGTCATATAAAAAATGTCTTTGTATTTGCTCTTTAATATCTTTTTTTGAATAATCTCTCTTTGCCATAAATATTGCCATGGCAATTGCTTGAGCACCTTTAATTCCTTCCGGGTGACTATGAGTCATTTCAACTGCTTTCCTTGATTCTGATAAAACAAGATCTGATTGATTGAAATGATTACCAATTGCACTAATCCTCATTGGTGCACCGTTACCAAAACTATCTTGTTTAACTCCGGTTTTAATCCAATTTAAAAAGCCAGGCCCATACATTCTGTCGGGATAAGTATTGTAGTATTTTATTAAGTTCTCATCATAATTTGATTGTTCAAGTATGGTTTTAGCTACTGAAATCGTTAAAACGGAATCATCTGTAAAATGAGCGTTGTGGTTGAACATTTCAAAATTATAATCTTTGGTTGGGTTAAACTCATATACGGAACCTATAATATCACCAATTACCGAACCTGATATAGCATTTATTTTCATTAAGTAATTTTTTTCAAATATCGGAATTTTGATTTATTTGAATCTATTCCTATATTATTTTCAATTAAAACGGCACTTCAATATCATCACCTATAAAACTTGAAAATCGAATTTGGTTCTCCGTTTTTATTTTTTTGCATTCGTGTATTTCTATCATGCCATTATCAAGTTCGTAAAAGTAAAGCGTAAAGCTCCTTTGGCTGTAGTTGGAAATGAAAGTATAGACATAATTTAGGCATTTCTTTTTGGGACAACACCTGTGAACCACTTGAAAACGAAAATCTTCAAAATGAGAGCGACTAAAAATGCGTTCAAAATCAAAGATGTAGGTTCCAATTTTTGATCGTTCCAACACTGTATTGGCTTTGGGTAATAAAATTTTTCGAAGTAATTCCAAATCCATAACACTTATCGCATGCACTACATATGGAATTGTATAGCCTTTTTCTATTTTCATTCTTGTGCGTCCTTTAGTGTTTCTTTTTTAAATTGCAAGGCATTTGTACTAAAATAGAGCAATAAAGCAAGGGGAATTGCGGGTAGGGTTATAAAGGTCAGGATGTTATCTTCTATGAAATAATACATATAATCCCATGATGCAATATGTGCAATAAGTTGTGCCATACTTAATAGTATAAAAGACCCAATACACCCCATCCAGTAATGGGCCAATATTATAAATAGCAACTGCTTGTATTTGTTTTGAAACGGTTTAGTACCGTCTAATTGTGTTGTTATCCAAAGGTGTAATCCACAAGGTAGGGCCATAATAATGGTTACTTTAAGGTATAAAATAAAGTCAAATAGGGCATAGGCCTCATCAAAGTATAAGCCATAAATAAAGAAAAAAAATCCTAAGCCCGCTGCAATGGCAAAGCCATACAGATAATATTTTAAAGTTGTAATAATTGTTTTCATAAAGGTTTTTTTAAAGTTAATAATGCAAGGCAACATAGAGTTTGCCACGTAACAATTGGTTTTTTGAAGTATGATAATCAAATTTGGCATTCGATTCCAAAAAGCCATTTACAAGCGCAAACGTAAGGTATTCCTCGTCTGTGGTACAGTCAAAAATTACACCGGTGAGTTCACTTTTGGTACGGCCTTTAATGAGGGTTACTTCTTCTTCAAATAACGATTGGGGTTTAAGTAACCTAATTTCCAAATCTTCGTCTGGGTAATCGGGTATAACCGTTGCTCCAGCATGAAACAATCGGTTGGTGTTCAAGGTATACAGCACCATTTCTTGAGTAGGTGTAGCCTCTTGAATGACCACAAAATAAGCTTCTTTTTCATCGGGGCGGCGTTTGTATCCTTTAAAACGCACAATCTGTCCTTTAGTAAATGTATTGTCCATAAATTAAATTATTTGTTATTAATCAGCATAAATTCATTTTTACTTTTAGCTTCTTGCCACGAAGTTGGAAATGTATATTGATTCCGCCAAACATCATTATAAGCTTGTTTCATTTGTTTGGCACAAGCAGCATAAGCAACTTTTCCGACGCCGGTACCTAATCCACTTATCGAAACCGTTTTGATTCTGGGCTCTTGTTTTAATAATCTTAAAATCGCTTTTGTTGCTAAATAGATATTTACTGAATTTTCTATTGGTTCGGGGACTCTCATGGTTGGAGCTGCTATAATAAATGGCGTGTTTTCATTTTTGGTATCCATTAATATGGCTTGGCCAACTAATAATTCACCATCGTATTTTTCAATTATTTGCAATTGTAATTCATCTTGTAAGTGCCAGCCTATTTTTTCAGAAATTTGAAAATCCAATCCGCCGTCCATAAATCCAAAAGAGTTTGCAGGTGATACAACACAATCTGTTTTTAGAGCAAAGTAATCGCCACAATGCATCGTTACATCGTTACAATCGTTGAAATGTGTTTTCCATTGGTCGCACATCTCTTTATTATGGTCAATGAGTTGAATTATCATATTATTTAATGTCTCGTTTTAATTTAAGATTATGAGACAAAACTAAATACTGACTCCGTATTATTTATACGGAATAAAAAAAGACTATCGTGTGATAGTCTTTCTAAGAAATTATTTTTTTGAATATTTGATTACCAAACATATTGTAAAGTAAGTTCATATACAATTGGTGTTGATGTGTTTCCTACATTAATAGTCGTTGGAAATCCGCCAGTTGTACTATAAATGTTAAAAAATGTTGTAGACATTAAATCATCAATATTGTCATTAACATTTGATGCCGCTCCATCATAATCATATAGTTTTAATTTTAAGTTGTTAAAATAAATAAATGATATTGATATTGGAGTTGAAGGAATGAAATCCCATGTATTTGAACCATCTGAAGTAACATTTGCAAAATATGTTGGTGCATTAAATAATTCTACAGAGTTTGAGTTTTCTAATGTTACATAAATATCTGGCCAAGCGTTAACTGTAGTTGGAAATGAAACATCCCAATAATTTCCGTTATCACTATTTGGAAAATATTTTACCTTAATTTTAGTTATTTTTACAGTAAGTGGTGTTGTCTGTGTAGCACAATTAAAACCTGTGTAACCTTGAGGACAGTCACAACCACAATCTGAATTGGAAACGCCATTATTCAAACAAGTAATTGGAGTGCAGGGTGTTTCAGTGTTTTCATCCGAAGAACATGCGGCTAAAAATCCAACTGTAAACAGAAGGCATAAAATAATTTTTTTCATTGTAAATATTTTAAAAAGAATCTACTCATAAGGCTTTTCGAATCCGCCCCGTTTTTATAGTGGTTTCTGAACTCCACTTCATTTATTATTAAATTTAAATTCCCATTCTTCGGTATATACATAAGATAATTTGTTGTAATCGTAACTAATAGGGGCTTTTAGTTCTTGCTTCATAAACGCTATATAATTATAAACGCTACGTTCAGTAATGGCGAGTTTGGAGGCCAATTTTTTTGGGCTTCCTGTCATTTCTCTTGAAATGAGCACATCTATTCGTATGATTAACCGTATGTCCAAATTATTTTTACGCAATGTTAGAATTACAAACTGAAATTGGATTTCAGTATCTTTAATTAATTTTAAGACAAAGTTCATAGGTCATTCCGTATATTGCATGCGGAATAAATTTATTTTCTATATTTACAAAAAAAAGTATGGGAATATCTAAATCAGCCTTCAGAAGATACCGCATCATCGATAAAATGCTTAAAAATAAATTTAGGCCTTATCCCAATCTTGAGGACATACAAAACGCTTGTGCCGAACAACTTGATTTTTGCCCGTCTTTAGATACCTTAGAAAAGGATATCCGGAACATGAAGCAATCTGATGTATTAGATGCTCCCATAGTGTATTGTAGAAAAAACAAAGGCTACTATTATTCCAATCCCAATTTTTCCATCAATACCATTCCGCTCACGGATGACGATATTTTAACGATTAAAGAATCGCTTGACTTAATCAAAAATTTAGGTGGGAGTAACCGAGTTAACGAACGCTTCAGTTATGCCATTCAAAAGATATTATCGGCGTTTAAAGAAGAGTTCCCGGAAGGCAATATCGAACGTAAAATCATCCAGACGGATTATGTAGAAGGCGCAAAAGGTTTTGAAAATTTTAATAAGCTATTGGAAGCTTGTAAAAATCAGCAGCCGCTTTCATTTGTGCATTATTCCTATTCTAAGCGTAAATTCAGTTCGGTAATCGCACATCCCATCCGACTCAAAGAATTTGACAACAAATGGTATTTGATTGCCTATTCAGAGCGCCATGAAGCACTGCGAACATTTGGTTTAGACCGAATTTATGAGCCCAACCTACTCAAGCGAAAATACATTAGAGTACCCAATCAAGAAGTGGAGCACTATTGTACCGATATCTATGGTGTTTATCCCATAGAAAACCAATTGAAGCAAGAAATTACTTTTCTAACATCCATAGATGTTACCAATTATTTTGAAGCCTATCCAATACATTCTAGTCAAAAAGCGGAAAAAAACAACTCGGGTTCTAGTTTCTTTACCATTAACGTGGTACCCAGTATGGAGTTGATTCGATTGTTTCGATCCTATGGGAGACATTTAGAAGTTATTCATCCGGACTGGCTTCGCAAACAAACAAAATCATTAAAATGAGAGGAATGTTACAAAAAATAGCCAACAGAATATTTCATTTGGAAGTAGAAGGGCATGGAAAAGACAATCCAATTTTATTACGATTGACACAAACACAAGAATTTACCAAAGTAGATTTTGGCTATACCACCACCAATAAATACATTAGAGGCGGTTGGATTAAAATGGCGCCCGACACCTACATTGAGGACACGTTAACCCAAAAAAGATACAAGCTGCTCAATGCTACCGGAATTACAATTTCACCCAACAAACACAATTTTCAGTCTCACAAAGATTGGCAATACTATTCGCTATATTTTGAACCGATGACGCAAGTAGATCGAAGGATTAACCTTATCGAAGTTGAAAAAGGAACGCGTAACGATTTTAATTATTACGGAATTGATTTGAAAATGGATGAGGGGATAGAAATAATGCAATAAATTGCATTTTAAATTATCGTTTTCATTTGAGCGATTAATCAATGAAATGAAACAACCGAAATAGTAAGTAAAAACTTCGACAATGTTCTATTTACCATCAATTTCTATCAAACCACACTTTTTTTTAGTGCTATGTATATACATATCAATTGCATTTTTAAAGCATTTTCATGCGTATTGAATAGGCTTTGAAATGGCTTTGAAAATGCTATAATAGGGACTTTTTTTACTCAATTTTACCATTCTTCATTGCTGGAATTGCATCGGAAATGTATCTTTTATAATATAATTTATTATATTAAATAAGTTATATTTTTTCTAATAATAAATACTTGCTTATCGCTCATGAGAAAGAGGAAGTGTGTTTTTTTAAAGCTGTTGGTTTACAGCAGTTTGTTGGTAATGGTGCATAAAAAAGCCTGAACGATTCGTTCAGGCTTTTTAATTTTAAATTAAATTAAAACGATCTAATTGCACTTACATTTTCTACTGAATTTTTTTAACCTGTCATATTTGAATTTCCACTAGTGAAGTTTGAATAATAGGCAATCAAGCGGACTCTCTACAATCGTTTGCTTTGTTACGTTGGGCTGGTTTTCTTTGTCAATTAGAATGATATTCCTAAATTAATGCTAATTGCTCCTGAATTTTTAGAAATTGAAGAATTATATACAACGTAGTAGAGGGGTAGACGCTGCATTTCATAACCAAGACCAACATTCATTGCAGATTTGTCTGAAACCTTAAAACTAACACCTATAGTAGGGTTGATTAGAAAACCAACTCCTTCTTCAATTTTATTTGATGCATTAAATGAATAACCTACTCCTAATGATAAATATGGTGAAATTTTGTTGTTCATGAAGTTTGCTCTAAAATCTGCAAAAACTGGAATCAATGTTAATCCTGAATCAAAATAATATCGCAAACCTGTTCCAAATCCTAATGAAAAGTAAGGATTTATTTGATAGCCATTTATTATGTTTAGTTTTAATCTGTCCATCCCGTAATCACCGGTGCCAATTTGGTAGCCCAATTCAACTATTCCTTTATAACCCGATTGTAAGCCTGAGTTACTGAGTGAGCCACCGCTTTTACCTTGAATTGCTTCTTTTGTCAATTTCTCGATTTCATCAATTTGATAAACAAATACACTTCTATCTGCTGTCTCAATCTTAATTGATTTATTTGGGACTTGTTCAATAATTGTTCCTCTAATAATACTACCTTTTTTCAGGTAAACAACATCTTGATAATTACTTTGCCCGAATGACGAAGTAGTTATTAGTGCAAATAAAAGTAATGCTAAATATTTTTTCATCTTAACTCTATTTTGTTTTCTTACTCGTTAGGTTTTTCGGACACACCCCGTTTAATATGGTCTCTGGTCTCCATTTAATTTGTTCGCAATTTACTATACTTGCCCACAACTTCTTTATACTCGCTTGTTCTGGACCGCTATGCTGTCAATTTGGCGAGATAGGCTTTTTTGTTACACTGATTTATCTATCAAATATAATTATTCTTAATAAAACACCAAGCCGATTGTATTAAAAAAGTTATCAATGAACTGTGGCTGGATTTCCTAATACTAAATTATTAATACGTTCGTAAAATTAAAGGTTCCTCCCTACCAACCCCCCCCCCCACACAAGTAATTTGCATGGAGTCATCACCCTGGTCAAAACTTTAGCCAAACTGGTGTTTAATGTTAGTAAAAAAAATTATTAATTTTGTGTTTAAAACTGAATTACTATGAACAAACTAATCACAACAACATTATTTTTGATATTCTCTGTCACATTTTCTCTTGGACAATCTACAGAAGATATAATAGATGCTGGTGTAAAGAAACTTAGTTCATCGAAATATAGAGATGCAATTATTGAATTTACCAAAGCAATAGAATTAAAACCTAAAGATAAGCTATTAAGCTTTGCTTATAGCTCAAGAGGAGGTTGTAAATTTATTTTAAGTGATTATAATGGAGCTATTTTAGATTTCGATAAAGCAATCGAATTAAATCCAGATACTAATAGTTTATACTCACCCAGTACCAATTTTTTGAGAGGATGTTGTAAGTCAAATATTAATGACTACCTAGGTGCTATTGAAGACTTTAGCAAGTCTATTGAATTAAATTATAATGTAGAAGAGTGCTATTACAGAAGAGCTTTAGCAAAATCAACATTAAAAGACCATGCTTCAGCTATCTCAGACCTTACTAAAGCAGTCGAATTAAATTCTAATAAAAGTGAGTATTATAGTTTTAGAGGGGCTAATAAAATTATATTAAGTGATTATAGAGGTGCTATTAATGATTTTAACAAAGCTATTGATATGAATTCAAATGATGCTTTAGCTTTTATTCAAAGAGGAAGTTGTAAGAGTTCATTAAAAGATTATGATGGAGCATTAAAAGATTATGATATTGCAATAAAACTAGAACCAAATAAAGGTATTTATTATGCTCAAAGAGGGCTCGTAAAAATATTTATTAAGGATTACAATAATGCATGTATGGATTTTAGTAGAGCTGGAGAACTTGGATATTTAGATGCTTATGACATAATAAAAAAATATTGTAATTAATATTAATAAAAACGTGCTATCAAGCAGTATCACTACAATCGTTTGCTTTGTTCAGTTGGGCTTTTAAAGGCGCTTTAGCAAGCTTCCATTCAACAGACCACTTGAAACTAAAACATATTTATTACTTTAAATAAATTATTATTTTTTCTATAATATCAACTTGGCTTTATCGCACATAGAAAGGAGTGAAGTATGTTATTTAAAGCTTTTGGTTTGAAGCAATTCGTTGATAATGGTGCATAAAAAGCCTGAACGATATCGTTCAGGCTAAAATTTAACGTTACCAATTGTGCTACTATTTCTGATTTTCTTGGTCCAACAAATACAACCACAATCCTATTGCTATAACTCCTAAAACCAAAGTAGTACCAACAAGGATTTTGTTGTCTTTTTTGAGCATCGAATTTTCAGCAAGAGTGTTTTCGATGGCAAATGTTCGCTCATTTATGATTAAATCTCTAATATCTTCCATGTTTTTTTATTTTGACCGTTCTTTTTGTTTTATCTATAATTAAAGCATATTCAAATACAAAAAAATGTTTCGCTCCTTCAACGTCATTTATATGACTGTAACTATTGTATTGTATGCCGTAGCCCTCCAAATAATCGTATGTAAAAACACTTTCATCTATACCTTTCATTAGTTTCATAAGTAGAAGATGGTTTTTGTTTAAAGGCCCATAGATTATAGCTCTTTTTTTTCTCAGCTGGTTTGCTTGTTGGTTGTTGAATTTTTTGCGGTTTGAAGCCGATGCAAATCGTTGGTTTACTCGCTTAGGTATAAAATCTTCACCAGTTAGTGGGTCTTTTTGTGTTCGCTCTTTCATGAATTTAACCTCCTTCCTGTATTGCTTTTGTTTTGTTCCAACATTTCATCTATGGCTTTAGCGTCATAGAGATATACACTGCCAAGTAAAGTATACGGAAGTGTTCCGTTATCACGATACTTGATAATTGTGTTGTTGGTTAGGCCAAAGAGTTCTTTTAAATCTCTGGCACGATAGTACTTCGAAGGCCTTGCCTTCTTAGGTAATTTTTGTAGCTCATTTTCTAAGTTTTGTAACTTGACTACAATAGGCTCAAGCAGTAATTGAATACCGCGAACCGATGGGATTTGGATCTCCTCTAAATTTTTCATAAACAACTCAATATTAAATTATTCTGTAAAGGAATAGTTTATGTTTATTAAATAAATAGGTTTATGGAGATCTCCAAGAGATAAATAAATTTTAGTTCAGATATGTTCTCTTATTTTTGATGTATTCAGAAAGTTTATTTAAGACATCATATTGCTTATCTTTCCTCTTTTTCTCATTTACTTTAGAATACTCCTTGTTAAAATCAGTTAAAGGTTTTATTCCAAGTTTAGAATCCGTATAGTTAAAATATTTTTCAGCAAACTTCTTGATTTTACTCTCGCTTTTTTGTTGATCATTATCCATGTAAATTAAATCTGCTTCAATTAAAAGTTTAAATAAAAACGCTGTTGAAATTTTATCTAAATTTATGTTGCACTTGTTTTCTGGGGCTTTATTTTCTAGAGCGTAATGGCTTAAATCTGTGACTCCGTATACCTGAATAGCATTTTTAATATAATTGATTTTTTCTTCAAAGTAGAACAGGGATTTAAAGAATTGATTTATAAAAAAAAATAACTTAACCTTTTCAAAATCAATTTCTTCTTTATAATCTTCGGTTCGATCTTTATGCGCGTATAAGCAATAAATTATATTATCTTCTTCTACATTTCCATCAAAATTATAATTTAATACTTTTTCAATAGTATAAATTTCCTGCACATCATAGTCAATCTCAAAATCCACTTCATTAATGTTACTTATATGGCTTAAAAAAGATTCAAAATATTGAATTTTATCAATTCTATAGCGATAAAGTTTACTTTGTATATTTTTTAGCAATTCATCAACAATTAAAAGGTTATTGTTGTTGCTTATCAAAATCACCTTAAGTCCTTCAACAAATTCATTAATCCTATCATGAAAATAAGATTCACCTATTTCATCTAACCACATGTTGTTAATGCGATATTTTTTGTGTTTCGAATGAAAATCTATTTTTTCATTTGTAAAATCAATGAATTCCTTTAAGTATTCTAAGGGTAGTAGCATGTTGTTAGTCATTTAGTTATATCAAATTTAATAAAAATCTAATTGTCTTTAAATTTCTCCATTAATTTTTGCATGTCTTCTGAAACACTAGTATCAAGAATTTTAGCATAATGCTGCGTTTGTCTTATGGTTTTATGTCCAAGCATCGCAGAAACGTTCTCAATTTTTATGCCATTTCCTAGTGTAACCGTTGTTGCAAATGTGTGTCGAGCTACATACCAAGTTAGATTTTTATCAAATCCGACAAGTTCTGCAATTTCCTTTAAATAGGCATTCATCTTTTGATTTGATATTTTAGGTAGTAAATTCTCTGATTCAAATTGGTATTTATTGATTATTTTAATTGCTTGTGGCAGAAGTGGTACATTTGATTTTGTATTGGTCTTTTGTCGATTGGCTTTTATCCATAGGGTTTTGGAAGTATCTTGAATAATATTTTTTCGAGTTAGTTGTAATGCATCTACCGGAGCATAACCCGTATAACAACTAAATAAGAAGAGATCTTTCACACGTTCCAATCGATCAATTTTGAAATCTTTATTTTCAATACGTTCCAACTCCTCTTGGGTCAAAAATAAAGTTTCAACTTCTTTTATTTTACCGCTGTATAAGTTAAATGGATTTTTTTCTATTAATTCCATCTTTATTGCATAATTACAGATCGTTTTTAGATTCTTGAAGTACTTTACGGTAGAATTGTTTTTAATTCCTAATTTGCCTTTATATTCGCTCTCAAATTTTAGATACGATTCAAGATTGTATATGTAGGCGCTGTTCACTTTATTAACTTGTATGTCTTTACAGCCGTATTTTTTTACATTAAAAGTTTGAATTAAATCTTTTACTCTCATGTATTTCTGTAGCGATGCTTTAGAGCGTTCACCAACACCTACTAATTTGGCAAAATATTGATTGTGTTTGTCTATTAAATTCAATAAAGAGGGGAGGGCGTCTTCTGCATGTTTTCCTAAAATCATAAGTTTAAATTCAGAAATACTTACATCCTCTTGAAACTTTATAAGTTGATTGTAGATTTTTTCAATTTTTAAAACATACAAATCCAAGTATTCTTTAAGTACTTTTTCTTTGTCTTGTCTTAATACTCGTCTTAAATTGTCTGTTTGAGTCCATCTTTCCTCAGATATGTACTTGCCAGTACTTATTGTGATGGATTGGTTTTTAAAGAGAATTTTAATGTAAATTGGACATTCTCCATTGCTTTTTACCTTGTCTTTTTTGATGTAAAACATTGTTCTTACCATAATCTTTTTAGTTAAAATTAAACAGTACAAATTGAACTAAAAAAAGCGTAAGCCCTTATGGATACTGGAGATCTCCAGGGGAATTTCGAAATTTAGTTACCCTATTTTTGCAAAAAAACCGATAGGGTAACCTATAGGGTAACTAAATTATGCGTTTTTATGTGTTTTTTGACACTTTTCTAAAAACGAAAAAACCCTTCAAACACTGATGTTTAAAGGGTTTTTGAACTTTTATGTTTCTTTTG
>JACCDN010855303.1_pt1 | contig 43161 bp, 45 predicted proteins | sample 7441691 | NCBI WGS metagenome assembly JACCDN01 (sample SAMN15323439, study PRJNA562643) | freshwater metagenome | isolation source: river surface water | place: USA:Blue River Watershed | collected 2017-08-16 | reverse complement strand
GATCTCATCGATACTGACGAGGCTCGTTAAGAAAACTTATGTCATGCGCCTAAATGTTGGGCGCATTGGTCGTGCCCATGGAATCTTGGGTGAGGCGACAATCGAAGTTCGTACAGATGATGCGGCGACTCGTTTTGCACTCGGTGCAGAGCTAGAGACTGATACCAACGGCGTTCTCGTCGTTGAATCCGTACGAGTTCACAATGGCATTCTCTTACTCGCATTTGTTGGCTACTCCGATCGCAACGCCATTGAGAAATTGCGCGATGTTCTTCTCTATGCCGATGTTGATATCAATGCACCAGGTGAAGATGAAGATGATTATCACGTTCTGCAATTGATTGGTTGTAAAGCCAACCTGCAAGATGGCGCAAACCTCGGAGTGGTCAAGGATGTTCTCAATCTGCCTGGCCAAGATGTTCTTGTGATTGAAAGCAATTCAGGCGAAGTCTTGATCCCCTTTGTGCATGCTCTCGTTCCAGAGGTAGATATTCTTGGAAAGACACTTACTGTGATTCCACCTGTAATTGAAGGGAAGATGACATGAGAATTGATGCCATCACGATCTTCCCTGACTACTTTGCACCGATGCAGCTCTCTCTCTTGGGGAAGGCGCAAGACGGTGGCTTGCTTTCGATTAACGTCCACGACCTGCGCGCACAGACATCTGATGTTCACCACACGGTCGATGATGCTCCGTACGGTGGCGGAGCAGGCATGGTGATGGTGGCCGATGTCTGGGGAAAGGCAATCGATTCGGTGATTGAAGACGATGCAGATCTGATCATCCTGACTCCTGCCGGTCGTCGCTTCAACCAAGAGATGGCGCAAGAACTTTCGGCAGCCAAGCAATTGATCTTTGCATGTGGGCGATATGAAGGTATCGATGACCGCGTACGTATTCACTACAGCCAACCTGAATATCAAGCGCGCAATATTCGTGTTCGCGAAGTCTCCATCGGAGATTATGTTCTCGGTGGTGGTGAAGTTGCATCGATGGTGATGATTGAGGCGATCACTCGTTTAATTCCTCGAGTGCTCGGCAATCCACTTTCTCTTGCTGAAGAGTCACATAATGAAGAGGGTTATCTCGAATATCCCAATTTCACGCGCCCACAACAGTGGAGAGGGCTAGAAGTTCCACCTATTTTGCTCAGTGGAAATCATGGAGCAATCGCAACATGGCGCTCATCACAGGCAGAAGAGCGCAAAAACGCCAATAGTAACTAGTGAGTAACACGGCCTCTGCCGTAGCGTTATCGCCATGACGTACGACTCAGCAAGTATTCAAGCGCGACTTATCCGCGATCTTGAACCTGAAGTAGAAGTCGAACTCAACCGCCATTTAAGTGTCCAGAAAAATTGGTATCCACACGAGTATGTCCCTTGGTCTGAAGGGCGCGATTTTGCAGGTCCTCTCAATGGCGATGCATGGGAAGCGAAAGATTCTCGTCTGACTCCAGTTGCGCAAGATTCACTAGTACTCAATCTTCTTACTGAAGATAACTTGCCGAGCTATCACACCGAAATTGCGATCTCCATGGGGCGCGATGGCGCCTGGGGTAATTGGATTGAACGTTGGACTGCAGAAGAGGCCCGCCATGGCATCGTTATCCGCGATTACCTCATGGCAACTCGCGGAGTCGATCCCTACGAACTTGAAGATCTTCGCATGGCGCATATGTCACTTGGTTACCAAACACCATATGAGAACGACATGTTGCACACCATTGCATATGTTTCATTCCAAGAGCTTGCTACCCGCATCTCTCACCGCAACACCGGCAAACTTTCAAACGATCCAATCGCCGAATCGATGATGCAGCGCGTAGCACTCGATGAGAACCTTCACATGATCTTCTATCGCAACCTCTTAGGTAAGGCGCTAGATATGGAACCAAATGCGGCGATGCGAGCGATCACCGATGTCGTTACCAACTTTGATATGCCTGGTGCCAACATGCCAGGTTTTGGACGCAAAGCGGTACAGATCGCTCTTGCTGGAATTTACGATCTGCAACAGCACCTTGATGATGTCGTCGCCCCCGTCTTGCGTGCTTGGAATGTCTTTGAGCGCAATGACCTCTCTGGTGACGGACTGGTTGCACGTGAAGAGCTTGCTGCCTTCCTCAAGAAGGCTGGCGAAGATGCAGCGCGATTTAACGATAAGCGCGAGATTCACTTTGAGCGCTTAATCGCGCGTGGGCAGGAACCTATTCGCATTCCGAGGTAGATTACGCCCCATGTGCAGATTACTAGCCTACGCCTCAGCAGAACCAGCAACCCTCTCCACCGTCGTTGGTCCTACCCTCAAAGACTTTGTTGAACTCTCAAAAGAGCATAAAGATGGTTGGGGTCTGACAACGTGTGCAACCATCGGGGGAGTGCAAGAGCGCGAACGCGATTTAGCACCTGCTGTGGAGAGTGAAATCTTCTCGCACCTGTCTACCGAAAAGGCCAGCGATGGAGCACTCTTCCACCTTCGCCTTGCATCTAAAGGGTTAGCGGTAGATCTCTCCAATAACCATCCATTTATCCACGGCGATATCTCATTTATGCATAATGGAACTATTCGCCCTGCAGCAAGCGTTGAACATCTCATCGATGCAGATCTACTTGCCCAGCTCACATCAACGACCGATAGTGAACGTTACTTCTTCGCAATCCTTTCAAAGGCTCGTGAGGTCGGTTTGATCGAAGCTATCGCTGCGACCGTTAAAGAAATCTCTTCAACCTGTGATTACTCTTCAATCAACTCAATCACACTCACACCGGATTTCTTGATTGCCGCCTGCCAATTCAATGAGGCAGAGCAGAGCGAATGGACCGTCCCATTCCACTACGAATTACGCTTTACCAAGGAAGATGGCGCGATCAAGATCGCCTCTACCGGGTGGGGCCATGATGATTGGACTCCGTTGACCAATGGCAAGATGCTGGTAGTCAATCGCGCAGATCTTTCATACAAAATTCTAGATATCTAGTATTTACTTTATGACGCGCACTTACACAGTCGAAACATACGGCTGTCAGATGAATGTTCATGATTCAGAGCGAATCGCTGGATTATTAGATGAGGCCGGATTCATTCCGGCAGACCCTGGTACGCAGGCAGATATCGTCGTCTTTAATACCTGTGCGGTGCGTGAAAATGCCGACAATAAACTGTATGGAAATCTTTCATTTCTGGCACCGATCAAGAAAGAGAATCCATCGATGCAGATTGCTGTAGGTGGCTGTCTTGCGCAGAAGGATCAAGCAATCATCCTAAAGAAAGCGCCATATGTAGATGTAGTTTTCGGTACCCATAATGTGGGCTCGTTGCCGGTATTACTCGAGAGAGCCCGCATCGAAGAGGAATCACAGATTGAGATTCTTGAATCCCTCGAACACTTCCCATCAACTCTTCCAGCTAGACGTTTCTCCGCATTTTCCTCGTGGGTTTCGATCTCGGTGGGATGCAATAACACCTGCACCTTCTGCATCGTTCCAGCTCTTCGCGGTATCGAGAAAGATCGTCCTATGGCAGATGTTCTGCGAGAAGTACAAGCTCTTGTAGATCAAGGTGTCATCGAAATTACTCTGCTGGGGCAGAACGTCAACGCATATGGCGTTGGGCTTGGCGAACGAGGAGCATTTGCCACACTTCTTGAGAAAGTGGCAGCAATTGATGGCCTAGAACGTCTTCGCTTTATGTCTCCACACCCGAGAGATTTCACCGATGATGTGATTGATGTGATGTCGAAGAATCCTGTGGTTATGCCGCATCTACATATGCCATTGCAATCCGGGTCTGATGCAATCTTGGCTGCGATGAGACGCTCCTATCGCAGCGATCGATATCTTGGAATTCTCGACCGCGTGCGCGAGAAGATTCCTCACGCAATGATTACCACCGACATCATCGTTGGATTTCCCGGTGAGACTGAGGAAGATTTCCAGGCTACGTTAGATATCGCTACACAGGCACGTTTTGCAGCTGCCTATACATATAAGTATTCAATTCGCCCTGGTACTCCGGCAGCCGTCATGCCAAATCAAGTCGATGAAGCGATAGTCGGAGAGCGCTATACACGCCTGCATGAACATCAACAGAAGATTTCTCTATCGGTAAATCAAGAGGCAATCGGCACCACTCACCGAATTATGGTGACAGAAGTTGAGGGACGACGAGATGCTGCGCAGTCTCGCCTGACTGGGCGCTCAGAAGATTTCCGATTGGTCCATTTTGATAACTCAAGTCTTGCTCGCCCTGGAGATTTTGTTGATGTTGAAATAACGGATGCGTCAGCTCACTACCTCATCGGTCGCGAGCTCTCTCACATCGCTACACGTGGAGGCGATGCACATCAGCGCCGCACCGCTGAAGTCTCAGCGACACCTGGAGTAATGCTTGGCATCCCAGTCCTTAAGAAGGCTGAGCAGTAGATGCACACCATCATCATTTGTGGCGCAACGGCGACCGGTAAGAGTGATTTAGCGGTTGCTCTGGCTCAAGAAATTGGTGGCGAGATCGTCAATGCCGATTCGATGCAAGTCTATGAAGGTATGGATATCGGCACAGCTAAGTTAACTGTTGAAGAGCGTAAAGGTATTACCCACCATCTCTTAGATGTCCTTACAGTCAGACAGGATTCAACGGTTGCCTGGTACCAAGAGATAGCGAGAAAAACTATCGATGAGATTCATCAACGTGGCCACAATGCCATCATCGTCGGCGGCACAGGTCTCTACATTAAGGCCATTGTTGATGATTTGAATTTTCCAGATACCGACCCTGTCGTGAGATCACGCTTAGAGCTCGAAGCGATCGAGCAGGGGAGTGCAGCTCTCTTTGCACGCCTCGAAAAATTAGATCCCGCCGCAGCACTGGCCATTGATCGGGCAAACACTCGACGAATTATTCGCGCTCTAGAAGTTATTGAAATTACCGGTCAACCATTTACGGCAAATCTTCCGCGCGAGGCAAGCTCTCGTTATCCGAACGCTTACCACTTCGGACTCAGCCAGGATCGGGAGAGTCTTGATGTACGAGTAAGTGCTCGTGTCGATGCAATGTTCGAAGCTGGTTTGGTGGAAGAGGTTGAAGGACTTGCTTTAACAGGATTGCGCGAGGGTGTGACCGCGCAGAAGGCGTTGGGTTATGCCCAAGTCTTACAGATGCTGGATGGGCTGTTGACGTTAGATCAGGCGCAAGAAGAGACAAAGCGCGTCACACGCCAATATATTCGTCGCCAGGACACCTGGTTCTCTCGTGATGGAAGAATTCATTGGCTGGGTCACTACGAAAACCGCCTCGAAAAAATTCTGGCACAGTTAAACTCATAGCGTTATGAAAACACCTGTTCTTGCCACATATGGCCACGGTACTGAGAATGACTTTGTCATCCTCTTTGATCCGCAAGAAGAGATCGCACTATCGGCCAATCAAGTCGCCGCCCTATGTAATCGCCAGAGCGGAATCGGGGCTGATGGAGTTATTCGCATTACGCGACCTGATGGCAAATGGTTTATGGATTATCGCAACGCCGATGGTTCGATTGCTGAGATGTGTGGCAATGGAATTCGCGTGATGGCTCGCTATCTCGTCGAGCGCGGGCATCAGAACGAAGGACTCTTTCCGATCCTTACTCGCGATGGGGCGAAGTATCTCCGAGTCCCAGCAGAGGGGGATATCTCTGTAAATATGGGACAAGTTACCGATGAAGGCGATGTTGTCACAGTGCAGATCAATGAGCACGAATACTCTGCTCGCCATATCAGTATTGGAAATCCTCATGCAGTCGCCTTTCTTGAAAATCTCGACACCGTTGGTTCACTTGCATCGGCCCCAGTAGTTTCACCGGCATCTGTTTATCCAGAAGGTGTCAATGTTGAATTTGTTGAGATTGAATCTAACGACACACTCATCATGCGCGTTCACGAACGTGGCAGCGGTGAAACTCGCTCTTGTGGAACAGGTACCTGTGCCGTAGCACTTGCCGCAACGATCCATACACGAGGCCATCTGCCTGCTCGTTGGATTATCAAGCCTCCTGGTGGAACTCTGATCGTTGATATCGATGGACATTCAAATGCCACGCTTACCGGACCTGCAGTATTAATTGCAGATCAAGACATCACTAGTTATCTGACTTCATGACCTCAGAAACTCCAGATCAGAGAGAACTTCGCTTCGAAGAGTTAATGCGCGAGAGCGCCCGAGCTGCTGCAGATTTTGACGCCTCTGAAGAAGATATTGATCATGGCGCAGTCCAAGAACTTTCAGAACGCCAGGCGCTTCGCCGCGTCAAAGGATTTTCTACTCAGCTGCAAGATATCTCTGAGGCTGAGTACCGCGAACTTCAATTAGAACGCGTTGTACTCGTTGGTGTCTGGACTGAGGGTTCTATTGAAAGCGCTGAGAACTCATTAGCAGAACTCAAAGCGTTGGCAGAGACTGCTGGTTCAGAGGTGCTTGAAGGCCTTATTCAGCGTCGCGATAAACCAGATCCCGCAACCTATATCGGATCTGGAAAGGTATTAGAACTTAAAGAAGTTGTCCGATCCACAGGTGCCGATACAGTCATCTGCGATGGAGAGTTATCACCGTCTCAACTTCGCCAGCTTGAAGATAAGTTGAAGGTAAAGGTAGTTGATCGCACCGCTTTGATTTTAGATATCTTCGCCCAGCATGCAAAGAGTCGTGAAGGTAAGGCGCAAGTAGAGCTTGCTCAGATCGCTTACTTACTTCCACGACTTCGTGGTTGGGGAGACTCACTTTCGCGCCAGGTAGGTGGTCGCGCAGCAGGTGGTGCCGGTATCGGTGGTCGTGGTCCGGGTGAAACGAAAATCGAGACTGATCGACGAAGAATTCGCGACAAGATGGCGAAGTTGCGTCGAGAGATTGCCGAGATGAAGGTCTCTCGCGATACCAAGCGCCAAGAGCGTAGACGTCACAACATTCCATCCGTTGCAATCGCCGGATATACCAACGCGGGTAAATCTTCTCTACTTAACAAACTCACCGATGCCGGAGTTCTCGTTGAGAACGCGCTCTTTGCAACTCTTGATCCGACCGTTCGTAAGACTCAGACATCTGAAGGTCGCATCTACACCTTGACCGACACTGTGGGATTTGTTCGACACCTGCCTCACCAATTGGTCGATGCCTTTAAATCTACGTTAGAAGAAGTGTCTGGAGCAGACCTCATCGTTCACGTTGTTGATGGGTCACATCCAGATCCTTCAGAACAAATTCGCGCCGTCCGAGAAGTCATCGATGAAATTGGCGGCAAAGAGATTCCTGAGATCATCGCAATCAATAAAGTCGATATTGCAGATCCTGAAGTGATTATGAATCTCCTGCGCACCGAAAAGAACGCCTACGCATTCTCTGTTCGCACCGGATTTGGTATCGAAGGCCTTCTCCACGCAATTGAAAAGTCATTGCCTCACCCACACATTGAGATTGATTGCGTGATTCCATATGATCGAGGCGATCTCGTCAGTGCTATTCACGAGCATGGCGAGATCATCTCCGAGCTCTACGAAGAGGGCGGCACTCATATTCACGCCCGAGTCGATGCTGGCCTATCACAGGCGATCTCAGCGGTAGTTGCACTTTCACCATCTGGGGAATAAATCCGACACGCCCACGGTTACATTGTCTATTGCGCCCTTTATGGGCCATGATGCGCCCGTGGCTAGATAAGCCAAGTGGTTCAACAATGGAGAGCGAGGTGACTGACTGTGGCAACAGATTACGACACACCCAGAAAAACCGATGAAGAGCTCCACGAAGAGTCGCTAGAAGAACTCAAAGCCCAACGCGTTGATGCTCAATCAGGACAGATCGATGTTGATGAGGCAGAAGCTGCAGAGAATCTCGAACTACCTGGTGCAGACCTTTCAGGTGAAGAGCTCTCTGTCCGCGTTGTTCCTAAGCAGGAAGATGAATTCACCTGTTCACGTTGCTTCTTGATCCACCACATCACCCAGTTATCTAAGGGTGAAGGTGCAAAGGCAATCTGTAAGGAATGCGCTTAATTAATTCTTAAGCGCTTGGATTAACTCTCCACCACGCTTTGTAGTGACAAGCCAGTACGGTGTTCTATCTCGTTCATCGCTAATCTCAATCTTGACTCCATGCGATGTCCAGAAACGGATCGCTAAATAAGCGGCAGGATCGGCATTTCGTGTACGCATCAGCGACATCTCTGCCGGAGTTAAGAGATCACTCTTACCGCAGTAGCGCTTGTTGATGTGAGCCTTACCTACTCGCAATTCATTCTCATCTACTTCAATCACTAGAGCTGCGGCAAAGTAGATTGCGATGACACCCACTGTTAAGAGAGCCATCACGGAAGCTGCGATCGCCGTTGTCATAGCCGCCCAGATTGCAATGCCCAACGAGAAGGCTAGAAAGTAGATAAAGGCCATGAGCCAGAGTGGTGGCCGGATCACTTCTCGAAATTTGATCGATCTCTCACTCATAGCGTTACCGTATCGGATCTTTGAGAGAGTAAAGTGGAGCCATGACAAGAGTGGCAAGTACAACTCCACCTGAAGGTGCCAGCCTTCCAGAACGCCACCCATTAGCTCCCGGTGTCGGAACTCAGATTCCTTCACACTTTGGCCACTGCTTTGGATGCGGGCAACTTCATCCAACAGGATTGCACCTGGTTGCACATGCTGGCAGTGGATTAGATCTCACTGCGCAATTTACTGTGACAGAAAATCATCAAGGTGCGCCAGGTCTAGCCCATGGTGGATTGCTCTCACTTGCCTTTGATGAAGCCCTTGGAAAGTTAATGTGGCTCATTCGCTCACCAGCTGTTACTGGCCGTCTTGAAACTGATTTCATGAAGCCTGTTCCAATCGGAACAACACTTCATATTTCAGCCCAAATCACTGGTCAGGTAAATCGTAAGGTCTATACCGAAGCAGTAGGTCGTCTCAATGGTCCTGATGGCGACATTGCAGTTCGTGCTGCAGCGCTCTTTGTCATTGTGCCGATGAGCCACTTCATGTCGAATGCACCTGCTGAATACCTCGAATACATCAAGAAATCTCCAGAGCTACTTGCCTTTGTTGATCCTGAATTTGAGATTAATCCATGAGTTCTGTGCAGGTGCTCATCACCAGACTCGATCCTGAATTACCTCTGCCAAAGTATGCAAAGGGTGGAGATGCAGGCGCAGATATCGTCTCGCGGATCGACATCACGCTAGCTCCGGGGGAGCGAGCACTCGTTCCTACTGGAATTGCTATCGCACTTCCTGATGGTTATGTCGCGCTAGTGCATCCGCGTTCTGGTCTTGCCATCAAACACGGCGTCACCATGGTCAACGCTCCTGGAACAGTTGATGCCGGATATCGTGGAGAGCTTCAAGTCATTCTTATAAATCACGATCTGACAGAGCCAGTCTCATTTAAACGTGGAGATCGCATTGCTCAGCTGGTAATCCAGAAAGTTGAACGAGCCGATTTTGTTGAAGTCGAGAACCTTCCTGGTTCAGGGCGTGGAGATGGCGGCTTTGGATCGACAGGTCGCGCATGAGTCAGACATCTGGGGATAAAGAGAAGATTGTCTCCGCCTTTGGTGGAAAGAAAGGTTTAATCGATGCGGGCTTTCCAGCTCTCGTCTTTCTGATCTCTTTTAACATCACCGATAATCTTTGGAACTCTTTGATTGCATCTGTGATCATTTCGGCAATCTTGACTGTTATTCGTCTTGCCATGAAGGACACAGTCCAGCATGCGCTCTCAGGTTTTATCGGAACTTTAATTTCGGCGTGGTTTGCAAATCGAACCGGTAATCCCAGCGATGTCTTTGTTCCAAAAATGTTGACCAACCTTGCCTATGGAAGCGTCTACCTGATTGCAAATATCGTGCGTTGGCCGATCCTTGGCCTTGTCCTAGGACCAATTCTTGGTGAAAATCTTGCTTGGCGTAATGATCCTGCACGTAAGGCGGCGTATATCCGCGCAAGTTGGATCTGGGTCGGACTCTTCTTTGGTCGTCTTATTGTGCAATTCCCAATTTATCTCTCAGATAATGTAAATCTATTGGGAGCAGTCAATTTAGCGATGGGATATCCACTCTTCTTTGCAACAGTCTATGGATCCTGGATGGTCTTAAAGGGAGTTCCGGCAACAATTGCGCCAGAAGGCGATACAAAGGCTAAGCCTGAATAAAGCAATCCTTTATCTGATCTTCAGCTGTTGCTGAGGCGACGAAGAGAAGTTCATCTCCTGCGCTAAAGACATCTGCAGGTGTTGGAGCAATCACTCGACCATCGCGGACGATGGCAGCAAGAGATGCATCTTGCGGAAGTTCAATCTCATCGACTGTCTTTCCGATACAGCTTGAAGTATCTGGCAATGTAAGTTCAACGAGGTTTGCCTGGCCTTTTCTAAAGCTAAAGAGGCGAACTACATCGCCAACACTGACAGCCTCTTCAACAAGTGCAGAGATGATGCGCGGAGTAGATACTGCAACATCTACACCCCATGATGAGTCGAACATCCACTCATTCTTTGGGTGGTTAATGCGAGCCACAACGCGCGGAACTCCATACTCAGTCTTAGCAAGAAGAGAAGCCACAAGGTTGACCTTGTCATCTCCTGTTGCTGCAACCATCACCTGGGCATTACCGAGAGCTGCCTTATCAAGGGAAGTAATCTCACACGCATCGGCCATAAGCCACTCGGCGTCAGGAACAGAATCCATCTTGAGCGCTTTAGGGTCACGGTCGATGAGAAGAACTTGATGTCCATTGTCGAGAAGTTCACGTGCGATAGCTCGACCTACATTGCCTGCTCCAGCGATTGCAATTCTCATGGATGCTCCAAAGGCTCGGCTGCAAGGATTGCTTCAACTTCAGCAACTCGAGAAGATTCGATGATCATGTGAAGAAGATCGCCTTCTTGGAGAACTGTATGTTCGGTTGGAACTAGGCCCTCTGCAAGGCGGGTAATAAAGGCCACACGCGCCTTGGTTGAAGACTCGATATGAGTAATGGGAAGACCAAACCACTCAAGGTGAGGATGAACTTCGGTAAGTTCGATCGTTCCTGTTGCATCGCGCCATTCGCTACGTGAACCTTCTGGAACTAGGCGACGCATAATCTGATCGGTTGCCCAAATTACTGTAGCAACTGTTGGAATACCAAGGCGCTGATAAATTTCAGCGCGACCTGGATCATAGATGCGAGCAACTACATTTCCCACGCCATATGTTTCGCGAGCAACGCGAGCTGCGAGAATATTTGAATTATCACCATTACTTACTGCGGCAAATGCATCGGCTGTCTCGATACCTGCCTCAAGGAGAGTGTCGCGATCAAAGCCAATTCCGCTGATGGTGCGACCTTTAAAATCTGGACCTAATCTACGGAATGCCTCGCGTGATTGATCGATAATCGAAACGGTATGGCCAAGGGCCTCAAGTTCGGTCGCCAAAGATGAACCGACTCGACCGCAACCCATGATCACTACGTGCACGGAACATAACTTACCCCCTTAGGCTTAGCTTTATGACATCTTCGCCTCGTGCCGTCCTTAGTGTGGGGCAGATTATTCGGGTAACGATCGAAAAGGTCGCCCATGGTGGCCACTTCATCGCCCGTTACGAAGGTGCAGTCATCTTTGTACGACATGGACTTCCGGGTGAAGTTGTAGATGTGGCAATCACCAGCATTGGATCTTCTTTCAACCGGGGAGATGTTGTTGCAGTGATCACTGCGTCACCTGATCGCGTGGAAGCGCCTTGTCGTTATGCCAATCGAAATGGCTGTGGGGGATGCGACTTTCAGCATGTCGAAGTCGCAGCTCAGCGTCGCCTGAAAAGTGATGTCATCACCGAACAATTTGCCCGAATCGCCAAGATGGATATTCGCGTTGAGGTAGAGGAAGTATCACCTGCGCTGGGATGGCGTACACAGACCACTATCGGCAGCGATAAGAAAGGTCATGCGGGGTTCTATGCATCGCGAACAAATACGATCATGGCAATCGATGATTGTTTAGTCCTACACCCGGCTATTGGGTATAAAGAGATCGCTGGGCGCACATGGGAACCCGGTGAACGTATTTCAGTAAGTGCCGCAACTGATGGAAGTGCACGACTTGTTTCAAGCGCCGGTATCGAAGGCGAAAAGGTTCAGAGATTTCTCGTTAAGGGAAAGAGTTATCAGGTCAGCCTAGATTCATTCTGGCAGAGCAATATCAATGCCCCGCAAGTCTTAGTTGATTGTGTAACTGACTTTGCAGAAGTAAAGAGCGGAGAACACGTTCTCGACTTGTATGGCGGTGTAGGACTCTTTGCACTGCAGATTCTCGATGCAGTCGGACCAGGTGGTCGGATTGATCTTGTCGAAGGTAGCAAGAGTGCGACAGCTGATGCAGAAGTTAATTTTGGCAGCGCTGCAAATGTAAAGATTTATACAGGCGATGTTGAGAAAATTCTTCCGCGATTTGCTCATGCAGATGTTGTGATTCTTGATCCTCCGCGAGATGGGGCAAAGAAGAATGTGATCGAGAGCCTTGTGGCATGTAATCCGAGAGCAATTGTCTATGTGGCATGCGACCCGGCGGCCCTGGCAAGGGATAGCGCTCTTTTGCGTGATGCCAATTACACCCTCGAAAAACTGCGCGCCTTTGACCTCTTTCCAATGACACATCACATCGAGTGCGTTGCCCTCTTTACGCCCGCTGCGGTATCTTGACCTCATGAGCAAGAATTCATTGGGTAGAAAAAGAAATCTCACAGTCGGCGGCAAAGATTTCGAAATCTTTGATATCAATGGGATCGAGGGTGCAGCCGATCTACCCTTCTCGCTAAAGATTCTTCTCGAAAACCTTCTGCGTACCGAAGATGGCGCAAATATCACCGCAGATCACATCAAAGCTCTTGCTCAGTGGGATCCGGCAATTGAGCCAGATACCGAAATTCAATTCACTCCAGCTCGCGTAGTCATGCAAGATTTCACAGGCGTTCCTTGTGTGGTCGACTTGGCAACAATGCGCGAAGCAATCGTCGAACTTGGGGGAGATGCCTCAAAGGTAAATCCACTTGCACCGGCTGAGCTAGTCATTGATCACTCAGTCATCGCCGATGTATTCGGAACTCGTGATTCATTTGAGCAGAACACAGATATTGAATACGAGCGTAACCGTGAGCGTTATCGCTTCTTACGTTGGGGACAGGGTGCCTTCGATGAGTTCAAGGTTGTTCCACCAGGAACAGGAATTGTTCACCAAGTAAATATTGAATTCTTAGCTCGCGTAGTAATGACACGTATGGTCGATGGAGCACTTCGCGCTTATCCAGATACCGTCGTCGGTACCGATTCACACACCACAATGGTCAATGGTCTTGGTGTCCTCGGTTGGGGAGTCGGCGGAATTGAGGCAGAGGCAGCTCTCCTCGGTCAGCCAGTTTCTATGCTGATCCCTCGTGTTGTCGGCTTCAAACTCAGCGGCGAATTGCCAGTGGGTACAACAGCAACAGATTTAGCGTTGACCATTACACAGATGCTCCGTAAGCATGGAGTCGTTGGAAAGTTTGTTGAGTTCTATGGTCCAGGTGTTGTCAGCGTACCAATGGCAAACCGCGCAACCATTGGAAATATGAGTCCTGAGTACGGATCAACATGTGCCATCTTCCCAATCGATGAAGAGACACTTCGTTACCTACGTCTTACAGGTCGCAACGAAGATCAAGTCGCACTCGTTGAGGCATATGCAAAGGCTCAAGGGCTATGGCACGATCCTTCATCATCACCTCGCTTTTCAGAACATATCGAGCTTGATCTTTCGACAGTTGTTCCATCAATTGCAGGTCCTAAGCGTCCGCAAGATCGCATCTCTCTTTCAGAATCAAAGGCTGCATTTGAAAAGATTCTGCCTACCTACTTCACTGAAAAGACTGGCAAAGCTGCCTATCCTGCAAAGGTTGGCGCTCACGATACAACTGTGAAGAATGGCGATGTTGTCATCGCTTCAATTACATCGTGTACCAATACCTCAAACCCATCAGTGATGATTGGTGCAGCCCTGCTAGCAAAGAAGGCTGTCGAGAAGGGTCTGACCTCAAAGCCTTGGGTAAAGACCACACTCGCACCAGGCTCTAAGGTTGTTACCGATTACTACGATCGCGCAGGGTTGACCACTTACATGGAGGCCCTCGGCTTTAACCTTGTTGGTTATGGTTGCGTTACCTGTATCGGAAACTCAGGACCGCTCCCTACAGAAATTAGCAAGGCGATCAACGAAAACGACCTTGCCGTCACCGCTGTATTGTCAGGAAACCGTAACTTTGAAGGTCGCATTAGCCCTGATGTGAAGATGAACTACTTGGCTTCACCACCGCTTGTTGTGGCATATGCCCTAGCAGGAACCATGAACCATGATTTCGAAAATGATTCATTGGGTAACGACAAAGATGGAAATCCAGTCTTGCTCAAAGATATCTGGCCATCTGCGCAAGAGATCCAAGATGTCATCGATGCTGCGATCTCATCTGAGATGTTTACTAAGGATTATGCAAGCGTCTTTGATGGCGATCATCGCTGGAAGTCACTAGATACCCCAACCGGAAATACATTCGAGTGGGATTCGGAGTCAACATACGTTCGCAAGCCTCCTTACTTCGAGAACATGCCTGCAAATCCTGCACCAGTTGTCGATATCGCCGGCGCACGCGTTCTCGCAATTCTCGGCGACTCAGTGACAACAGATCACATCTCACCTGCAGGAAATATCAAAGCTGACTCACCTGCTGGAAAGTATCTAGAAGCACATGGCGTTGCACGCAACGACTTCAATTCATACGGCTCACGCCGCGGAAACCACGAAGTCATGATTCGCGGAACCTTTGCAAATATTCGTTTGAAGAACTTGCTTCTCGATGGAGTCGAAGGTGGATTCACCCGTAACTTCCTTGATTCAGGTGCACAAGCAACTATCTACGATGCTTCGATGGCCTATCAAGCAGCAGGAATCGGTTTAGTAATCCTTGCTGGAAAAGAGTACGGATCAGGTTCATCTCGTGATTGGGCAGCTAAGGGAACAGCTCTCCTTGGTGTTCGTGCAGTCATTGCCGAAAGCTTTGAACGTATCCACCGCTCGAACTTGATCGGTATGGGAGTTCTACCTTTGCAATTTATCGAAGGGCAGAGCGCTGCATCACTCGGTATCAAGGGCGATGAAACTTTTGCAATCTCAGGTATCACAGCCCTCAATACAGGGGGAGTACCTAAGGAAGTAACAGTGACCGCTGGCTCAATTACCTTCCAGGCCAAGGTGCGCATTGATACTCCGGGTGAGGCTGATTACTACCGTCACGGTGGAATCATGCAGTTCGTCCTACGACAATTGCTTGGGTGATCTAGAATCTCACCTGTGATTGAATCAATTAAGGGGCCAGAAGATATCAAGGCGTTAAGCCACGATGAACTGATAGCTCTCGCCGCCGAGATTCGATCTTTCCTCATTGAGAAGGTCTCAAAGACCGGTGGCCATCTAGGTCCAAATCTTGGTGTTGTTGAACTTACGATGGCGATCCACCGCACCTTTGATTCACCGCGCGATGTCGTTCTCTTTGATACTGGCCATCAATCCTACGTTCATAAGATTATTACTGGCCGCGCCGGAGAGTTTGATCGCCTTCGCCAACGTGGAGGAATCGCCGGATATCCAAACCGGGCCGAGAGCGAACACGACGTTATTGAAAATTCACATGCATCCACCGCACTTTCATGGGGCGATGGAATCTCTCGCGGCTTCTCACTCACTGGTCAAAGCGATAGGAGCGTTGTGGTTGTGGTTGGCGATGGTGCGCTCACCGGCGGAATGTCGTGGGAGGCGCTTAACAATATTGCCGCCGCTAAAGATCGCAATCTGATCCTGGTTGTCAACGATAACGAGCGTTCATATTCACCAACAATCGGCGGAGTTGCAACCTATCTTTCAACTCTTCGCGTTACCCAAGGATATGAGCGCTTCCTTGATTGGGGTAAGGAAGTCCTTCATAAGACTCCTGTTGTTGGAACGCCAATCTATGAAACTCTCCATGGTGTGAAAAAGGGAATTAAAGATATTGTCGCACCGCAAGGAATGTTTGAAGATCTTGGTCTGAAATACCTTGGACCAATCGATGGACACGATTTCCACGCTCTTGAGAAGGCACTCACTCAAGCAAAGCTATTCGGTGAGCCAGTTCTCGTTCATGTGATTACTGAGAAGGGTCGCGGACATCAACCTGCAATCGCAGATGAGGCTGAGAAGTTCCACGCCGTTGGCGTTGTAGATCCTGCAACAGGTATTCCAGTAGCTAAGAGCGCACGTTCTTGGACCCAAGTATTTTCTGAAGAGCTTGTTGAAATCGGTGGCGAGCGTAAAGATATTGTTGCAATCACTGCAGCAATGCTCGGTCCAACAGGTCTAGATAAATTTGCTGCTGCCTATCCAGAGCGCACTATCGATGTGGGTATCGCCGAACAACATGCGGTCACAAGTGCTGCAGGTATGGCATTTGCCGGACTTCACCCCGTTGTTGCAATCTATTCAAGTTTTCTCAACCGCGCATTTGATCAGCTGCTCTTAGATGTGGCTCTCCATAAGGCGGGTGTGACATTTGTTCTCGACCGCGCGGGAATTACAGGAGATGACGGACCATCACACCACGGTATTTGGGATATGGCGTTGACTGGAATTGTTCCGACCTTGAGCCTTGCCGCTCCACGTGATGGTGCACGCCTTAAGGAAGTTCTTCGTGAGGCGTTAGATATCAACGATGCGCCAACTGTCGTTCGTTTTCCAAAGGGTGCCGTCACTGCAGATATTCCAGCATTTGAACGTCGCGATGGCATCGATGTTCTCTACCGTGGTGAAAGCGCAGATGTTCTTCTCATTAGCGTCGGCGCAATGGCACCAATGGCAGTTGAGGCAGCCTCACAGGCTTACCGTGAAGGCGTTGGAGTTACCGTGATCGATCCTCGTTGGGTTAAGCCGCTCCCACAATCATTGATCTCAATGGCAGATCGCTACAAGAGCGTTGTCGTTGTAGAAGATGGCATTGCACATGGAGGAATTGCAAGCGCGCTCTCTGAAATGTTTAGAGGTGCAGGACTTGATACACCAATTCATTCCATCGGCGTACCGCTGACCTTTATCGAGCACTCTAAGCGTTCAGAGATTCTGAGCGACCTTGGAATTACCGCTCAGAATATTGCCCGTGAAATCGTTGAGTGGTCGAGCTCTACTTTGAAGGCAGAGATGCCACTCCCGCAGGATGAAAACGAGAACCGCAGACAGAATCGCTAATTCCTTCGCGATCTAAGAACGGCAAGATTCCACCTAGGTGCATTGGCCATCCAGCGCCCATCAACATACAGAGATCGATCTCTGCAGGAGTTGAGACAACACCTTCATCGAGCATCATGCGAGCCTCTTCTGCCAACGCCTTCAATGCGCGAAGTCGAACCTGTTCAGCAGTCGATGGGCTATCTCCCTTATGAATAAGAGCAACAGCTGCAGGGTTTGCAGTAACGCTTCCATCTTCTGCCTTGATGTAGAAACTCTTTACGCCTTCCTTGACCATCGCCTCCATTGTTGGAGAGATGCGATAGCGAGGTCCGAGGTTTTCATGGAGCGTCTTAGCAACATGCAATCCAACACCTGGACCTACTAGACCTAGCAACTCAAATGGTGACATTGGGAAACCGATAGAACGCATTGCGTTATCGGCAACCTCAGGAGTTGTTCCTTCATCGACAGCATCTGTGATCTCACCCATGAAGCGAGTAAGAAGGCGGTTGACGACAAAGCCGGGAGCATCTTTACAGATGATCATGGTTTTTTTAAGCTCTTTACCAATGTTGACCGCTGTTGCAGTGGTTGCATCATCTGTCTTTGAGGTACGAGCGATTTCAAGAAGTGGCATCACAGCAACTGGGTTGAAGAAGTGGAAACCAACAACGCGCTCAGGATGCTCTAGCCCTTCGCCCATCTTCTCCACCGAAAGCGATGAGGTATTGGTTGCAAGGATGCACTCAGGGGAGACGATCTTCTCAAGCTTCTTAAAGAGCTCTTGCTTAAGAGAGAGCTCTTCAAAGATCGCCTCAATGACAAAGTCGCAACCTGCAAAGACGTTCTGATCTGCAGATCCTGAGACAAGAAGTGAGAGGCGGGCTGCAGATTCAGCGCTCATGCGCTTTTTCTCAACCAACTTTGCCAACTCATTCTTTACCCAGGCAACGCCCTTATCGGCGCGCTCTTGATCGATATCTGTCATGACGACAGGACACTTCAAATTGCGAACGAGTAAGAGCGCAAGCTGTGAAGCCATGAGACCTGCACCAACAACGCCGACCTTACCGACCTTGCGAGCAAGGGCAGCCTTAGGAGCACCCTCAACCTTCTTACGCTTTTTCTGAATCAGATTAAATGCATAGAGAGATGCGCGAAGGGGATCTGACATTGTCAGATCTGCAAGGGTCTGATCTTCTGCATCAAAACCTGCTCCACGTGATGATGTGCGAGCTGCAGCCATGAGTTCTAGCGCCTTCATTGGACTTGCAATCTCAGCACCGCCGAATTTCTTCAAGGCGATTGCGCGACCCGTAGCAAGGGCGGCATCCCATGCAGGATCGTTGCTGTAATCCTTACGTTCGATCTTCTGCGAACCATTGAGAACACTTGCTGCAAAGGCGATCGACTTCTCAAGGAAGTCAGCTGGTGCAAAGACGCTATCGACAACGCCAAGTGCTAGCGCATCCTTTGCCTTCATCATTGTGTTGTTGTTGAGGGCATTTGCGATGATTACCTGAACTGCTTTTTCAGGGCCGATGAGCTGGGGGAGGATTGTTGCTCCGCCCCATCCTGGAACAAGACCTAAGAAGACTTCAGGCAGACCGGTAAATGCTGTTGCAGAGAGTGTGCGGTACTTGCAATGCAATCCGACCTCAAGACCGCCACCAAGTGCCAATCCATTGATAAATGCAAAGGTAGGAATTCCGCACTCATCAAGGCGACGGAAAACATCGTGACCGAGCTTTCCGATAGCAACTGCTTGTGAGCGATCGTTGAGGAATGAGAGCGCTGACAAGTCTGCTCCTGCTGCAAAGATAAATGGCTTACCAGTGATGGCAATCGCAGTTGGCTTACGTGAAATAGCTTCTGTGATTGCAGCATCGAGTGCTGTCAGTGAATGTGGCCCGAATGTATTGGGACGAGTGTGGTCGTGACCGTTATCGAGTGTAATCAGAGCAAGAGTTCCGGTTGCACCAAATGCTGAGAGATCAACGTCGCGAACAAGTGCGTTTGTTACTACCTCTTCAGGAGCACCTTCTGGAAGAACGATTGTTGTCATGAGTTATGCCTTCTTTCCAAAGTGTGGGTTCTCCCAGATAACAGTTCCACCCATGCCAAGACCAATACACATAGTGGTAATTCCGTAGCGAACATCAGGCTTCTCTTCAAAGGTACGGGCAAGGTTGAGCATTAAGCGAATTCCGGAAGAGGCCAATGGGTGTCCAACGGCGATAGCGCCACCGTATGGATTCACGCGAGGATCATCATCTGCAATTCCAAAGTGATCAAGGAATGCTAAGACCTGGATAGCAAATGCTTCATTGACTTCAAATGCGCCAATATCTTCAATCGTGAGACCAGCTGTTTCCAGTGCTTTGATGGTCGATGGAACAGGTCCATAACCCATCACCTCTGGCTCAACGCCGGCAAAAGCGAAGGTAACCAAACGTGCCTTGATAGGTAGACCTAATTCAAGTGCCTTTGCCTCACTTGCAAGGAGCGCCGCAGTTGCACCATCGTTAAGACCTGATGAATTTCCAGCGGTAACGCGACCTGCTGGACGAAATGGTGTCTTCAACGTTGCAAGACCATCGAGAGTGGTTGTTGGACGTGGTGGTTCATCCACTGTTGCAATACCCCAACCAAGTTCTGCGCTACGTGCAGCAGTTGGAATGAGATCGCGTTGAATCTTTCCATCGGCATATGCCTGTGCAGTCTTCATCTGTGATGCAAGTGCGTACTTATCTGCGCGCTCTTTTGTCAGATGTGGGAAGCGATCATGTAAGCGCTCAGCAGTTGCACCCATAGCCAGCGCATCCTGTTCAACAATACGTTCTGCAAGAAAGCGTGGGTTGGGATCAAGGCCATCGCCGATGGGATGGTTACCCATATGTTCGACGCCGCCTGCAATTGCAATCTCATTTGCACCCATGGCGATAGAACCGGCAAGAGTGGTTACAGCTGTCATTGCACCTGCACACCAGCGATCTACTGAATATCCTGGAACAGTATTAGGAAGACCGGCTAGTAGAGATGCGCTACGACCGAGGTTCATTCCCTGATCACCTGTCTGTGTTGCAGCAGCGATTGCGACATCATCTATCTGATCTAAAGGTAATTGTGGATTGCGCTCGAGGAGGCCGCGCATTGCACGGACCATCAGATCATCGGCGCGAGTGCCGGTATAGAGTGAGCCAGCTTTTCCAAAAGGGGTGCGGACTGCATCGACAAGGACGACAGATGCCTGATTAGCCATGGTTCCAACTTTCATAAAGTGAAGTTGGAGCTAGGTTACTGGTCAGTAATAGAAAAGGAAAGAGGCGCACCAGTTAAGCGGCCGCGCTTACCTTCTTTGCTGCCCCAGTCTTATTGGAAAGATATGGGATCAGGACGGCGATGAGGTAGCTGCTATAGAAGAGCCCCTGGAGCCATGATGTGGTGGTATCAAATCCGATCGTGCCACCCAAGAGAGATGCCGCTAGAGATTCCTTAGGCATCCATCCTGTGACATCCCAGATAAAGGCATCTTCGCCGGGAAGCCAGCCCAGCTCTTGGAACTCGTGGATTCCATAGGAGAGAACGCCAGCTGCGACGATGATGAGAGCAACACCTGTGATGGTGAAAAAGCGAGAGAGGTTAATTTTGACTGCGCGCTTGTAGAGCAGGTATCCCAAAGTCACAGCAAGGGCTAGGCCAAGTACGAGGCCGACAGTTGCAGATGATGCCGCGCCTACTGTGCGGAAGTTTGAGTAGATAAAGAGTGCGGTCTCCAACCCTTCACGGGCGACGGCAAAGAATGCTGTAACTGCAAGTGTCAGCGGGCCACCAAGATGGGCCTTATCGACCTTTCCATGGAGCTCATCGCGTAGGCCACGGGCAGCGCGCTTCATCCAGAAGACCATCCAGGTCACAAGGGCCACGGCGATCACAGATGAGGTGCCGGCAAAGATCTCCTCGCCGCGCTCGCTGAGCTGGGTAGAGGAGTAGCTCAAGAATGCCCCAAGACCCAAGCTAAGGAATATGGCTAGGGTTACTCCGCTCCAGATGGGCTTCAGGAGCTGGCTGCGGCCGGTCTTTACAACATAGGCGACAAGGATTCCAACGATAAGAGCGGCTTCTAGGCCTTCGCGCAAGGCGATAATGAAAGTGCTAAGCATGGGGTAAATGTAGAACGAGTAAACGAATTACGCAACTCTTTTGTTGCGTAATTCAGCCCTGATCAGTGTTCTCTTGATCACCCTCAGGCTCGCTCTTCTCCAGAGGCTCACGCTCAAGCAGGGCCGCCTCCAGGATCGAGGTGGCAATCTCACGCTGCCACGGGCGAGCACCGAGCTCAGTCAGCGCCAGATCTACCCGGCCTTTGGGATCGTTCCAACAGATACGACGCACATGTTCGGGGGAGATCATATTTTCAAGAGGAACCGATAACTCTTCTGCGCGAAGAGAAAGGTGATGGCGGGCGTGGGTGAGTGCGGCATAACGCAACGGATACTTTTCTCGCCATACCTTTACTGGAGGCAACGCATCACTTGCAGCACGCGTTGGCGGAAGATCATCTTCAGGTATTGCGCGAGCTGCGGCGATTGCATCTAACCAACGTGTGTAATGTTCAAACCAACGCGCTCGCAATCCGATGGGACGCAATATTTTTTCCAACGATTTCTTATTTTCAAGCACTAACTCATCTGTAATTGCTAAAGCGATTGTTGATATCGCAGAATCTGAGAGCAGGCGACCTGGAGAGATATCAAGTTCTTCAGCAAGTGCGTATCGAGATTCCCAGAGTGATTTCACAACTGCTAACTGTCGACGCTTCTTAATCTGATGCATCCCAGACGTACGTCTCCATGGATCAACTCGAGGAGGTGCAGGTGGTGCTGCCAAGATTGCGGCAAACTCTTGCTCTGCCCAATGCGATTTACCAGCACTTTCTAGAAGTGCATCAACTTCATCGCGCAAGGCCACAAGTAACTCAACATCAAGGGCCGCGTAATTAAGCCAATCGGTGGGAAGTGGCCGTGTTGACCAATCCACTGCCGAATGTTCCTTCGCTAGAGAATAACCAAGAAGTGATTCTAAAAGCGGGCCAAGACCAACTCGGGGTAAACCGGCAAGTCTGCCACCGAGCTCTGTATCAAAGAGATGGACAGGATTGATTCCTAATTCGCGAAGGCAAGGCAAATCTTGAGTACTGGCGTGGAGAATTACCTCATCGGTTGCAAGTAGATCATTGAGCTCTGCAAAGAGTTTATGGTGTGGACCAAATGGAATCGGATCGAGAAGATGTAGGCCACCATCGTTTCTAGCAATCTGAATCAAATATGCACGCGCACTGAATTTATATCCGCTTGCTCGCTCGGCATCGAGGGCAAAGGGACCATGTCCTGCTCGCAAATCTGCAATCGCGCGGCTAAAAGATTCTTCAGTGTTAATAACATCGGGGAGGCCGGCAGAGGGGGCAAGCAGGGGTATTGCAGCTATTGGCTCTTCAGTCATCTGAATTACTTGCGCGGCTTTGTAATCGAAGAGACGCCATCTGCAATGGGAGGCAAGAAGGAAATTTCAGCGATGAGATTGCACCAAGCCATCACGTGATTGAGCAACACCTGAGCAATGTCATCACCAGATGAGATGACTGGGGTCCACGATGCACGGATCTCAATCTCGGATTCGTTATTGCGTGGCGAAAGTTTTCCAAAGGATGCACTTGATACTCGAGTTACCGTCCCAGAAGGGGAGTTGTAGCTGCAGCCAAAACTCTCCAACGAGGTAAGGAGCCAATTCCAACCGACCTCAGGCAGTAGTGGATCTTCTTGCATTGCAGCATCGACATCTGCGCTCACGAATGTGACGCAGCGATATTCACCCTCCCAGGTATCTTGCCCACCTGGTTCGTGAAGCAAGACAAATCGTCCGGTAGCCACGTCGTCTTCGGCATCACCAATTAATCCATTGGTGACATCTGCGGTAAAGGCGAAAGAGTACGTTGCAAGTTTTTGAGGGGCGGGAACCTCTTCGAGAATAATCTCAGGGCGAGGAGTTGCTGTTCTGAGAACATCGAGCATGCGATTAAAAGCTGCTGTGTCCATTGGTTTATTCTAAATTGAGTAGCGCTACTCCTGCGGGAGGCTGGACCGAATCTCCTGTATCTTCTGCGATATGGCCGCGCTCTTAGCTCTTATTTCAAGTGGTCTATGGGGAACTGCTGATTACCATGCAGGCAATCTCAGCAAGAAGTTTCCGCCCACCGCTGTTCTCTCGGTCACGCAAATCATCGGTCTTATATTTGGCCTCATCATTGCAACAACATCTGGATCATGGGGAGCACAAGCGCTAGGAAGCAATGGCTATCTGCTTCCAGGTATTGCAGCAGGCTTCTGCGGTTATCTTGGTTTGATCTGTCTCTATGGCGCACTGGCAACAGGACGAATGGGTGTGGTCTCACCGATTAGTGCAATGAGCGGAGTTGTTCCGGTTCTCTATGCAGTTATCTTCTTAGGTGAACGTTTTAGCTACTTAGTAACAATCGGAGTTGTTCTCGCACTTTTGGGTGCGTTTCTAGCAAGTGGCCCGGAAGTATCGCAGGGCTTACCGCTCAAACCCGTCCTATTGGCGCTCGGTGCAGCTCTTGGATTTGGTACAGCGCTGACATTTATGGCCAAAGGTTCACAATCGAGTGCAGTGATGACAATGGTTTCAATGCGTGCTGCAACATTATTTGTAAGTATCGCGATTTTGGTAAAACTTCGCGGCACTGGTGGAATGGGTAAAGCCCAGATTCCTCTGCTTCTCTTTATTGGAATTGCTGATTTCTCTGCAAATCTCATCCTGGGGGTTTCGACAACTAAGGGACTAGTTGCACTTGCGATGGTTCTCGGTTCGCTCTATCCGATTATGACTGCGTTGTTGGCATTTAAATTTTTACATGAGCGTCTACATAAGGCTCAGTACGCCGGAATTGCCAGTGCGGTAATTGGCGTCTCAATGATCGCCGCTTTTCAGTAATTACAGTTTGCGAGCGGTGTAAAAAATTGTTTCGCCTTCTTTAACGCTGGTCACATCGCTAAAGTGAGAGAGCATCTCTTGAATATCGATCTTATCTTCGCCCCCGGTTACTTCTGTAACGCTGAGTTCAAGGCGATCAATCTTTCCCAGGCCAATCAGCTCATTAATTATTGAAGCACCAGCTTCGATAAGAATTGTGGGACCAAAAAGTCGTGCTGCGCGTTCGAGGGCTTCTTCAGCCGATGCATTCCACCAATATGCCTGACGATTATCGGCTAAGGCATTGATCATCGAAGTTGAGATGACAACAACAGGTACAGGTGTCTTGCGATATGGCTCAGTTCGAGCTGTATTGCCACCAATTAAGATCGCATCGACATGGCGTCTGCGCTCAAGAAAGCGAGCGCGATCAAGGGTCGAGGTAACTCCACGTGATGAGCCATCCTTGGCTGTACTTCCATCACTTCCCACAACAAGGGTTGCGATGATCTCTCCATAGGTTGCCTGCGAACTCATGGCGTGAAGATTAGCGCTGGAACGGGCAAAAGTTGGGTAGGCAATCGGGTGCTCACGCTCAAATCACGGAAGACTCACAGACTCTTACGCTCGCCATAAGTTGAGGGGGGCTAAAGGGTCAAGTTAGCCTTGCTCCATGAAACTTAAGGCCAGGTCGACAGCTGCATCGCTCTTTGCGATCGCTCTGATCTTTACCGCAGGCCTTCTCATGCCGAACGCCCAAGCCGCTCCTACCTTGGCAGAGGTCCAGGCGAAGGTCCGCGCCCTTGAAGAAGAGGCGACCGCCGCCGCCGAGGGTGCGCAGGAAGCCAAGGTGAAGTTAGCCTCCCTGCAGAAGCAGCTCTCAGGAATTCAGGCCGCTGCCGCCGTTCAAGGAAAGACTGTCGACTCCCTTTCGCGAACATTAGGTGTCATTGCAATCGAGCAGTACAAGAGCGGGGGAATGGGGCAGAGCCTTGAGCTACTTTTCTCAAGCGACCCAGCCCTCTATCTATCAGCGGCTGGTTCACTCGAATCCATTACTCGCAGCAAAGCGATTCAACTTCGCAAATACGAAGCTGCAAAGCAGCGTCTGACAGCAACATCGTTGACGGTCAACGACAAGCTGGCGCTAGTAACTGCTGCAAAGAAGAAATATGAAGCACAATCAGCCAAGGCTGTTGCAAAACTTAAAGAGGCCGAATCGATCCTTGCAAAACTGAAGAAGGAAGATCGCGAACGACTTGCTCGCCTGGCGCAACAAGAAGAAGATGCAGATCAGGCGCGATCACTTGCTGCGGCAAAGTCGGCAGCTGGTGTTTCGGGACGTGCGGGCGTTGCTCTCAAGTATGCGCTCAAGCAGATTGGTGATCGCTATGTATTTGGTGCAGCCGGTATGACGTACTGGGATTGTTCAGGCTTAACGATGCGCGCATATCAGGCAGCCGGTGTTTCGCTTCCTCACTCATCTGCAGCGCAATCACGAATGGGAAAATCTATTCCGCGTAGTCAACTCAAGCCAGGTGATCTCGTTTTCTTTGGTCGCCCAGTTTCACATGTAGGAATTTATCTCGGTGGCGGACGCATGGTTCATGCACCTCGCTCTGGTTCACGTGTGAAGGTTGCAAGTGCAAGCAGCCTTGGAAATAAACCTTTTGTCGGAGCGCGCCGTTTCTAGTGGAGAAAATTCTCTGTATTACAAATGACTTTGGCCCACGCGCTGGAGGAATCGAGACCTTTGTCATCGGTCTTATTGAACGTCTCCCTGCAGGATCTGTGATCGTCTACACAAGTGCGCAAGACAATAGCCACGATTACGACCGCACCTGGCTTGAAAAATATGGCGTTGAAGTAATTCGCGATAAGGCAAAGATTTTGTTGCCTACTCCTGGTGTTGCCTTCTGCGTCAACTCTCTCGTTCGAGATCGCGCAATTAAAACCGTCTTCTTCGGCGCAGCGGCACCTTTGGCTCTGCTCTCTCGAGGGTTACGCCGAGCAGGTGCTAAGAAGATTGTTGCCCTGACTCACGGACACGAAGTCTGGTGGTCAAAGGTATGGCCGTTCTCGTGGGCGATGAAGAGAATGTCACGCAGCATCGATCATCTGACATATCTTGGTGAATACACGCGACAGGTCATCTCAAAAGCTGTGACAGCAAAGGCTGCATCATCAATGGTCAAGATTGCACCTGGAATCGATACCGATCACTTTGCCCCGGTAGATGCTTCAGAGCTTCGAAAAGGACTCGGCCTACACGAAAAGAAGACGATCGTTAGCGTTGGACGCCTGGTTCATCGCAAAGGTCAAGACACTCTCATAGAAGCTATGCCTGCGATCTGTAGAGAGATTCCAGATGCCCATCTTGTAATGATCGGTGAAGGTCCCTATCGAAGTTACTTAGAAAATCGCAGAAAGGTACTTGGCCTTGAGGAGAAGGTGACTTTTATCGGCCGCATTCAATACGCAGAACTTCCAACATATATCTGTATGGGTGATCTCTTTGTAATGCCATCGCGTTCACGATTAGCCGGCCTTGAAGTAGAAGGACTTGGAATTGTTTATCTCGAGGCTAGTGCGTGTGGGTTACCGGTGATCGCTGGAAATTCTGGGGGAGCACCAGATGCAGTCCTGGCTGGCGAGACCGGATTAGTTGTAGATGGAACTCGTGTAAATGAAGTTGCATCTGCCGTCATCGAATTATTGAGTGATCCAGAGAGATCGCAGCGAATGGGTCAACGCGGTCGTGAATGGATTGTGCAAGAGTGGCGCTGGGAAATTTGGGCTTCACGTTTTGCGCAATTACTCAAAGTAGACCGATAGCTTTTGCCCGCGCTACCGCAGCCCTTCGCGTATGTGCATCTAACTTCCTATAAATAGCAGCGATATGTGTCTTTGCCGTCGCATGCGAGATAAACATCTGTTGCGCAATCTCTGCAACGCTCAACTCGCCCGCAAGATATGAAAGTACAGAAAGTTCGCGCTGCGAAAGATCTTTGCTCGCCTTATCTCGCGTCAGTAAGGCCACGCTCTGTGCGCTCATAAAGATCGCCGGATTCGCACGAGCTGCATCTATAGCGGCAATCAATTGGTTGGCGCTAGCCGACTTTGAGATAAATGCCTGTGCACCGGCCTGAGAACTAGCTGCGATGAGATTGAGATCATCACTCAAACTCAGAACGATAATTGTTACTGTCGAAGAATGTCTTCGCGCCCAGGTGACTATCTCTAAACCATTTCCATCAGGAAGATTGATGTCGACTGTGATGACATCAGGGTTATGAAGTGCGATCATGGCGATCGCTTCTTTGAGCGAGCCAGCCTCTGCCGGACATGAGAATCCTGCAGCTAGAAGTGAACGTTTGATGCCATCTCGGACAAGCGGGTGATCATCGATAATGATGACCGAAGCGCTCATAACGTGATGGTGACGGTGGTTCCTTCCTCTCCGGAATCAAAATGGATGGAGCCGCCAGAATTTTCCACGCGTTCTATACATCCAAGAATTCCGAAATGTCCCGGAGCAGCAATAGCTCCACCACATCCATTATCGGAGACCTTCACCATGATCTGATTCTCAAGGGATTGAATACTCAACGAAATATCGCTAGCCCCAGAATGTGTATGCGCATTTCGCAAGAGCTCTGGAACAACGCGTAACAACGTTGATTCTTGCTCGGTACTCATCTGAATTTCCAGCCCACTGACTGAGATGGATGGTGAAATCTCAAGAACCAGGGCGCTCATCTGAGATTGAAAGTCGGCCGAGCTGCGCAGATTAAAGATCTCGAGTCGCACCTTCTCGATCAAATCAGAGATTGAGAAGCGAATTGTGCGTAGATCATGACGAGTATCGGCTGGAGTCAGGGGAGCGGCAAGGACAGCATCAAGTTGGTAGCCAAGGGCTACAAGATCTTGCGCAATGCCATCGTGAATCTCCTGCGCAATCTCTATTCGCGTCGACTGCGCCATGGAGAGCTACCTACTTACTCTTTTGTATAGAGAGCGTCGATCTCTGATGCGTACTGCTCTGCAACCACATGGCGCTTGACCGAGAGTTTTGCAGTGAGCTGTCCACCTGCGATTGTGAAATCTTCAGCCAGGATTGTGAACTTACGGATGGATTCAGCCTTACTGACTGCCTTATTTGCCTCATCGACTGCAGTCTGAATAACGGCAATCAAATCTGGATCATTGCGTAGAGTTGCAATCGATGCGCCATCCTTCTTATTGGTGGCGATCCATCCCTTGATCATCTCTGGATCGATAGTGATAAGGGCAGCAATAAATGGCTTGTTATCTCCGACGACCATGCACTGGCTGACGAGAGGATGAGCGCGTAGTCGATCTTCAAGTACGGCTGGCGCAACATTCTTTCCACCCGCGGTAACAATCAGTTCTTTCTTACGTCCAACAATGTAGAGGAAGCCATTCTCATCAAGGCGACCGAGGTCACCTGATTTAAACCAACGATCTCCTTCAAAGACTTCGCTATTTGCTTGATCGTTCTGCCAATAACCGCGCATCACAATTGGACCTTGGATCAAGACTTCACCATCGTCGGCAATCTTGATTGATGTTCCAGGAATTGGTCGACCAACAGAGCCAACACGAAGATGGCCAGTGATATTCAAGGTCGCACCAGCAGTAGTCTCAGTTAATCCATAACCTTCATAGATAGTTACTCCAGCACCGCGGAAGAAGTGTCCAAGACGTGAACCTAGCGGTGCACCACCTGAGATTGCAGCCTCAACAGCGCCACCCAGAGTTGCACGAATCTTTGAGAAGACTAATTTGTCGAAGAGTGCGCGCTTAAATGAGAGAAGTGGATTGAACTTCTTTGCATCAAGATTTTCGCTATAGGCAATTGCAATCTCTGCCGCCTTGCGGAAGATCTTTCCCTTTCCAGCAGCTTCTGCCTTTGCTTCTGCGCCGTTATAAACCTTTTCAAAGATACGTGGCACAGCTAAGACGAAGGTTGGCTTAAAGGATTGCAGATCAGGAAGTAGTCGACCTACTGGATCGCTGCAATGTGCAAGGTGAAGTCCGGCAGTAATTGCACCAATCTGGACCATGCGACCAAAGACGTGGGCGACAGGTAGGAAGAGAAGTGTTGATCCACCAGGCTTGAGGAAGAGATCAGATGCTCCCTGAACAACGTTTCCGCACTCTGAGAGGAAGTTGCCGTGAGTGAGTGAGACTCCTTTTGGCTTTCCTGTAGTTCCAGATGTGTAGATAAGAGTTGCAAGTGTGTCAGGGCTCAAAGCATTACGACGGCGATCGATCTCATCGTCGCTGATATGCGCACCGGCTTGAGCCAGGACCGCCAAAATATCTTCTGTCATTGTCCATACATGTTTTGTGTGTGATGGAAGAACGCTTTGTGCGAGTTCGCGGTGTGTTGGTGTCTCTACGACAAGGCCGACTGCGCCTGAATCACTCAAGATCCAATCAATCTGCTCGGCAGATGATGTTTCGTAGATTGGAACAACGCATCCACCAGCAAACCAAATTGCAAAATCAAGGATCGTCCACTCATATCGAGTGCGCGCCATAATTGCAACGCGATCTCCAATATTGATTCCAGCGGCAACCAGACCCTTAGCTGTAGCACGAACTTCGGCTTCAACTTCTCGAGCGGTCACTTGCTGCCATCCGTCGCCAAGTGGGCGAGACATAATCACGCGTTCTGGTTCAAACCACGCGCGATGGGCAATAAGTTCGGTGAGGTTTCCCTCGGTGGCTGCTGGGACTAATGGTGGCACTGAGTAAACGGTCATGGGCAAACGCTAGCGGGGGAATCGCAAAAAGGGGAGATCCCAGAAAGAGATTTCTCGGGGTAGCCTTGCGCCCATGAGCGATATGAGCAGAGCGACAATTATTATCGAAGCACCAATGAGCCAGGTAAGTGAGGTGCTCTTTGATCTCGAGAAGTACCCAGAGTGGTCAGATTCCATAACAAAAGTCAAAGTTACAGAGCGTGATGAATCAGGACGCGTTACAGGCGCAACCATGAGCATCAGCGCTGGCGCAGTGAAGGATGATGTCAGCCTTAGCTATAACTGGGATGGCGCACCTGCTCGCCTGGAATTTGAACTCGAAGATGCAAATATGCTCACCAAGATGGATGGCGCATACATCTTGAAAGATCTCGGCGATGAGACTGAAGTGACCTATGAACTCTCCGTTGGTCTCTCAATGCCAATTCCACAGATGATGATTACCAAACAAGAGAAGTCAACAATTGACCAAGCGCTTGCTCAACTTAAAGAGCACTGCGAAGGCTAATTGCTTCTATGACCTACACAATTGGTATTGATGTCGGCGGAACTAAGGTTCTAGGTGGTGTCGTCGACGAATCTGGAAAGATTCTCATCGACGCTCGTCGCGACACTCCACGTGAAGGTGGCACCGCCCTTACGCAAACCATTGCAGATGTTGCACGAGAGTTGATGGCTGCATACTCGGTTGAATCGGTGGGAATTTCTGCAGCAGGATTTGTCTCATCAGATCGCAAAACTATGTTGGCTACTCCAAATATTGCTGGTTGGAATGGCGTGGATCTCGATGCGCAGTTAACTAAGTTGATTGGCTTGCCGGTAGTAATTGAAAATGATGCCAATGCGGCAGCATGGGGCGAGGCTGCATTTGGTGCAGGTCGCGGCCACGATCATCTCTTGATCGTCACAGTCGGTACCGGAATCGGTGGCGGAATCGTTGTCAATGGAAATCTCTATCGCGGGGGATTTGGAACCGCAGCTGAGATCGGACATATGCGCGTTGTTCCAGAAGGACATCTCTGTGGATGTGGAGCGCGCGGTTGCTTTGAACAGTATGCAAGTGGCAGCGCACTGATGCGCCATGCTCGCGAAGCGATAAGTGCAACACCTGAACTTGCCCGAAACCTTTTGGCACTTGGTAATGGAACCCTTGATGGACTTTCCGGAAAACACATCACGGAGGCGGCGCAGAATGGCGATGCCGTAGCCCTTGCTGCATTCAACACAACTGCTCACTATTTAGGTGCAGGAATTGCATCACTTTGTGTGATTCTTGATCCAACCCGAGTTGTTATCGGTGGAGGCGTTGTAGATGCCGGCGAGATTCTTCTTGGACCAACGCGCGAATCACTGATTCGCCATATGCCATTTGCAGGCAAGCATCCGTATCCAGATATCGTGCCAGCAGAACTTGGAAATGAAGCAGGGCTTGTCGGCGCTGCCGATCTCGCTCGTCTCTAGCTACTACTTTTCACTTGGATAGATAAGGCCGATCTGGCGACGGATCTCATCGAGTGAACCCATGATTTCGATGCTCTCATCGGGAGTCAGAATTGGTGAGCTGTTCTCACCGCTACGCACAACGCGTTCAAACTCCTTCGCCTGTTCGCGTAGTCCGTGGCCTTTGTAATCTGTTGGATATTCGGTGGTCGTGCCATCGTGCATGATCACGCGGAAAGAAGCTGGATTGTAGAAGGTGCGATCAATTTCAATTTTGCCGAGCGTTCCGCAGATAGTTGCACGACATGGAGTTGAAACCATCATTGTTGAAGTAAGGATCGCTTGCGCGCCAGATTTGTAGTTGAAGATTGCAGTAGAGCTGGCATCGACGCCTTTATCGGTAAAGGTTGCAGATGCAGTGATCGAATCGGGCTTGCCCAGCACCATATGTGCAAATGAAATTGGATAAATTCCAAGATCGAGAAGTCCGCCACCGCCAAGGGACGGTTCCCAGTGGCGCGGATTGGCGTAATCTGAAAGTCGTTGACCGTGATCTGCTTCAACTGCCCAGATGTCGCCCAAAATGCCAGAGGCGAGAATTTCACGGACCTTATGCATATGTGGCAAGAAGCGAGCCCACATTGCCTCCATCAACGCAACACCATTAGCTTCTGCAGCCGCTTTCATCTGCACAGCTTCAGCTGCATTGATTGTAAATGGCTTCTCACATAAGACTGGCTTGCCAGCATTGAGAGCCAAGATCGTATTGCTGACGTGATATGGATGTGGTGTTGCAACATAGATTGCATCGAGAGTGGGATCTGCAACTAACTCTTCGTAACTTCCGTAAGCGGTACAACCAGGAAATTCAGTGGCGAAAGCTTCTGCGCTTTCGAGCGAACGTGATCCAACGGCGGCAACAATGTGGTTATTGAAGTACGAGAGATCTCGCGCAAAAGCTTGAGCAATGCCACCGCTTGCGAGAATTCCCCAACGAAAATCTGTACTCATACTTGTGCTCCATCATCATCAAGGCCCGAATTATCCGGACGTGGGTTATCTTTCCATTTCTTTACTGCTTTGATGCCATCTGCGAAGAATTTCTTTACAGTAAATCGCGGTGGTTGCGGGGGAGTAAATCTCTCATCATCGGCAAACCGTTCGAGTTCATCGAGATAGGTATTCGGTGTGCTCTGATCTAGCGACAATCCTGAGACAAGGGCGTTGAATTTCTCATCAATGAGATCTTTCTCATCATCGCCGGGATTCTGGGCTGATTTTGCGTCATCGGCTGAAGATGTCATGCTTTATATTCGCACAAAGTGGGCCAATTGAGTAGAAAGGGGTTAAATTATGAGCATGAACAATCTGCCCTACGGCACTTTGCGCGCCTTCCTGACGCCATTCTTGATGATCCTCTTTCGCCCCAAGGTAAAAGGGTTGCGAAATGTTCCAGCCTCTGGACCTTTGATCATCGCATCAAACCATCTCTCTTTTAGTGATTCGATCTTCATGCCTCTAGTCGTTCCACGCAAGGTGACATTCCTTGCCAAGAGCGAATACTTCACTTCACCTGGACCTAAAGGTTTATTGAAGAAGCTCACCTTTATTGCACTCGGCCAAGTCCCAGTCGATCGCTCTGGTGGACGTCGTAGCGAAGCGGCACTGATTACAGGTCTGCAGGTCCTGGCAGAAGGTAAGTGCATCGGAATCTATCCAGAAGGAACACGTTCTCCTGATGGACGGCTCTACAAAGGTCGTACCGGTATCGCCCGTCTTGCAATCGAGTCAGGTGCGCCCATTGTTCCGGTTGCAATGTTTAATACAGAGAAGATTCAACCCACCGGCCAAGTTGTTCCGAATATCAAGCGCGTGGGAATGACATTCGGCGAGCCAATGTACTTTGATGGTGATTCCACCGATCTGCAATACCTTCGCGAAGTTACCGATAAAATTATGAACCGTATCCAAGAGCTTTCAGGTCAAGAATATGTTGACGAATACGCGGTTAAGGCAAAGAAGTCTGGCAGCGCAAAGAGCGACGAAGAGAACGAATAACTCGAACTTTTATCGCGACTGTAGCTCGGCCAATTGAGTGAGGTAGTTACAGGTTGGGCAGTTCTCGCCTGAATCAGGCAACTCTCCCTCAATCACTGCGATGAGTTCTTCTAGAAGCGACGCAAATTTCGCACTATCGCGTTCTACTGGGAGATAGTGCTGGGTAACTCCAAATCCATAAGCGCCATCTGCTGTCTCTGTAATGCCATTGAGTTTCCAGACTAAGAGGCCCATGGTTGAGACGGGAAATGGTTTACCTCGATCAGGATTTTCTAGCGCGTAGGCATATGCCTCAAGTTGGGGGGAGTAGAAGGCGCCATTGTCGCGATCTGAATCAGATACTTTGCAATCAATAATTCCCACAGAGCCATCTTCGTAATGCGCAAGCAAATCGTAGATTCCAAGAATCTTCCAAGTAGTTTGGCGTCCACCGATGACAAGAGGCGCAGATTTCACCCATTGGCCCCATTGCTTAACAGTTCCTGCCGGAAGTGATGGATCTAAATCTTGCATAGATGCCCGGCGAAAATGTTCTTCTTGTGCATCTGCCAATGGTTTAACCAATGGAAATTGTCCGGGCATTGTCACCTTAAACCAATACTTGATCCAGAGACATCTCTTGCATGTAGATAACCCAAATGTGAGATCGGATGGCGCAATGGTGTCGCGCGCAGGTTTTTCGGGGCGGGTAATCTTCATCGCTGTCATGGCGCGATTAAATCACGGGCAGCGGTAGCAATTACGAGAATACCCAGAATCATGATCACGATTCCTCCAGTGGCGCGAAGAAGAATCAATCTCTTGGCATCATCGGCAAGCCAGTTACGAGCAGTTCCTGCCAAGAGTCCCCACGTTGAATCGAGAAAGAATGCTACGACGGCAAAGATTGCGCCCATCAACAAAAGCTGTTGAGAGATGTGACCTTGATCTTTATCTACAAATGGGGGGAGTACGGCGGCGAAGAAGACGATGCCTTTCGGGTTAAGCGCCCCCACCCAGAATCCATCACGAATGCAGTGCCAGAGTGAAGGTTGTGCGGTGTCAGCAGCAGTGCTCATATCAGCAGCATGTGAAGCGCGTTTTCTCCACGCATCGATTCCTAAGTAGAGAAGGTAGAGACCGCCACCCCATTGCACTGCTGCATAAAGAAGTTGCGAGCGAGAGAGAAGTGGGCCAAAACCAAGTGCGACAACCGCCGATAACGTTAGAGCTCCCGTTGCATTTCCTAGAACAGTAAAGACTGCAACGCGACGTCCCCAAGAGATAGCGCGGGCGATAACGAAGAGAACGCTCGGACCTGGTGCCAGGACAATGGCGATAGTTGCTATGAGGTATTCGCCAATTCGAGACGGAACTATCAGTCCCATAATTTCCATCTCATAATCATAGAGATCTTCTTGCAAAAGTTAAGGCCCCGAATCAATCTTCGGGGCCTTAACTTCTACCTACTAGATATTACTTACCGCGTGCTTTCGCGATCGCATGGAGCACGTGATATCCGATCACAGCAACGAGGGTTGCGTTGACGATACCTGTGAAGGTGTAATCACCCTTTGTCCATGAGTAATCAGCAATACCGATAATCAGAGATGATGCAACAACGAGAAGGTTAATTGGATTAGCAAAGTCTGAGCGACCTTCGATCCAAATACGAGCTCCAAGTACACCGATCATTCCGAAGAGTGCAGTTCCTGCACCACCGAGTGCACCCATTGGTGTTGCTGCAAGAACAGCACCAAACTTTGGAGAGAGCGAGAGAAGGATTGCTCCGACGCCAGCTACCCAATATGCAGCAGTTGAGTAGACACGGCTAGCAGCCATGACACCGATATTTTCAGCATATGTTGTTGTTCCAGAACCTCCACCTGCACCTGCAAGTGTTGTTGCAACGCCATCTGCCATCAGAGCATTACCCATCTGGTCATCAAGATCCTTACCTGTCATTGCAGCAACTGCCTTGACGTGTCCAACGTTCTCTGCGATCAAAACGAGAACTACAGGGAGGAAGAGAATCATGATGTTGAAATTAAATGTTGGAGTCTCAAAAGCTGGAGCGGCAACCCACTTCGCAGCCTTGATTCCATCTGTGTTTACATATCCAAGGACAAGGGCTGTGATGTAACCAATTGCTAATCCAAGGAAGATGCTGATGCGACCGATCATTCCGCGTGAGAAAGCGGTAAGTAGACCGATAGAAACCAGCGTGATAATTCCAATCATCGTCGCATGTTCATCAACGACTTTTCCGCCAACGAGTCCCTGGAAATTATTCTTTGCAGCACCTGCAAGGTTGAGACCAATCACCATGACGATCGCACCTGTAACAACAGGAGGCATCATTGCGTTGATCCAGCCGATTCCAGCTGCACGGACCACAAGTCCAACGAGAATGAGAATTACTCCGGTAAAGACGATGCCACCAAGTGCACCTGCCATTCCGCCACCTTCTGCACCCATCGCAGCAAAGATTGGTCCAAGGAAGGCAAATGAAGAGCCGAGGTAACTTGGAACTTTATTCTGGGTAATGATCAGGAAGAGGATCGTTCCGATTCCTGAGAAGAAGAGAGTGGTTGTTGCAGGGAAGCCTGTAAGAATTGGTACAAGGAATGTAGCGCCGAACATCGCAGCAATATGCTGCAAGCCAAGGCCGATGGTAAATGGCCAGCTCAGACGTTCATCTGGGGCTACAACTTCTCCAGATTTGATGGATGAACCATCGCCATGGAGTTTCCATGTAAATAGTGACACGTAGATTTCCTTCCTCGAATACCGCCCGTGATGGCGCAGCAGGCCAGGATGACCAGTTAGAAGGGTAGAACTGCCCTCTGGCGAACTGTTGGGTAGAGCCTCGGCGAGTCGCAATGGGCTCAGAGTTGCTATCGGGCCACCTATCGGATTCAATAGCGTCCTATATATCGAATCGATATATCGAATGCAGCATAAATCAGATGGAGGAGCCATGCGCTCACGTGCAGAGTCTTTGGAGTTCGCACTCCTTGGCCTGCTCTCGCAGAGCCCGCTCCATGGCTATGAGCTGCGCAAGCGCATCAGCGCCATCTTCGGACCTTTCCGAGCGCTCTCATTCTCGGTTCTCTACCCGCAACTTCGCCGCATGCTTGAAGCCGGCCTCATTCAAGAGACGACGGCTGAGGCGGGATCTCGTCGCTCACGAATCGTCTATGCGATTACCGATGCGGGCAATGAGCGATTTGTCGAGCTTGCCGAGAGCGTCAATTCAGAGGCGTGGGAAGACGACGGATTTGAAATCCGCTTTGCATTCTTTAGCCCAACATCTACAAAGAACAGAATCAGAATTCTTGAAGGGCGTCACCGTCGACTTCAAGAGAAGGCAGAGATGCTTCGAGTTGAACTCGAACGCTCTCCTTCAGGTATCGATAAATATCTAGAAGAGTGGCGCCGCCATTCGTTGGAATCGGCAATGCGAGAGATCGCATGGCTTGAAGACATGATCAAAACCGAGAGGAAATAGAGTGAAAATCACAACTGGAAAAGGCGACATCCGCGTTGCCATCGTTGGTGTAGGAAACTGCGCTAACTCATTGGTTCAAGGTGTTACCTATTACAAGGACGCTGCTGCTGATCAAGAGATCCCAGGTCTCATGCATGCAACTGTTGGCGCTTATCACATCAGCAACGTCAAGTTCGTCGCTGCCTTCGATGTAGATGCGAAGAAGGTCGGATTAGACCTCGCAGATGCAATCTGGGCGAGCGAGAACAACACAATCAAATTTAGCGAAGTTGCTAAGACAGGTGTAGAAGTTCTTCGCGGAACAACACACGATGGTCTTGGTCGCTACTATCGCGAGACAATCACCGAATCAACAGCTGCACCTGTAGATGTTGTTGCAGTTCTTAAGGAAGAGCAAGTAGATGTTCTCATCTGCTACCTCCCAGTGGGATCAGAAGTTGCAGCAAAGTTCTACGCACAGTGCGCAATTGATGCCGGATGTGCATTTGTTAATGCTCTTCCAGTCTTCATCGCTTCAGACCCAACATGGGCCAAGAAGTTCGAAGATGCAGGTCTTCCAATTGTTGGAGACGACATCAAGAGCCAGGTCGGTGCAACAATTACACACCGCATCATGGCAAAGCTATTCCAGGACCGTGGCGTTCACCTAGACCGCACCTACCAGCTCAATGTTGGTGGAAACATGGACTTTAAGAACATGCTTGAGCGCGATCGCCTTGAGTCAAAGAAGATCTCAAAGACAAACTCTGTGACTTCACAGCTCGATCACGACATGGGCGAGAAGAATGTTCACATCGGACCTTCTGATTACATTCCATGGCTCGATGACCGTAAGTGGGCATATGTCCGCCTTGAAGGCCGTGCATTCGGTGACGTTCCATTGAACCTCGAGTACAAGCTCGAAGTATGGGATTCACCAAACTCAGCAGGCGTCATCATCGATGCTCTTCGCTGTGCAAAGATCGGTCTAGATCGCAAGATCGGTGGAGCGCTTCTCTCACCTTCTTCATACTTCATGAAGACACCTCCTGTTCAGTACACAGATGAGCAGGCACACGACAAGACCGAAGCGTTTATCGCTGGAACTCTTGATCGCTAAGAACACACTCTCTCGGTAATAAAAACGCCCGGCCTGCAGATGCAGACCGGGCGTTTTTTAACCCCTCACGGAGAGTTGAGGGTTAAATCGTCGCATCCTTAGGGGTGCGACGAAGGTGAATCAACCCTGCGATAGAGAGCAGGAGCATCATGACTCCACCAACTAGCGCTGCAATTGCTGAATACCCTGCGATGACGCCAAGAGTTCCGAATGCATACGCTTCGAGCAACATTCCACGAAGTGTGTTACCCATAAACAATGTCTGTCGGAGTTCTCCATACTTTGCGATCTCTTCAGGGGTACCGGTTCCACCGCGAACCATCCCCATATATTTTCCGGATGCTTCTGAATATGTCATAGGTACTCCAGCTACTGCGATTGCAGATGCCTTCATATGCTCCCAGATATATAGATCTGAGTAATCACGAGCCATCTCTCCAGTTGTAACTTTCTGCTCTGCCCACTTTGCAAGCTGATCCTTTGTCGCTTCAGGCATTGCTTCGGCTGCAGGAAATGAAATATTCTGATTTTCTAGTTGACTCTTAACTGAATCGTTAGCAAATGTAGCACCCCAGTTAAGGAGGCCAGCTGCAACAAATAAGAAGGCTGCGAGTGCAAACCCGACTGAAGTGACGATTCCATCAAATGTACGACGTTTCATTTATTCTCTCCTTGGTGCGCTTAATTGTTAAGCACGATCCAAGTAGATCTTGATTTATGACAGTGTTATATCGAATTAACAAGTGCTAGCACTCGCTACAAGTCAATGAGTGCAAGCACTCAATCAATGTGACGGTTGCATAGCGTGTTGCCATTGGCATCGACCACATAGTGTGAACACGCAACGTTTAGACGATCAAAGGCGGCATCTCCGTAGTGGGTGCGAAATGCTAAAGCGAGAAGAACTCGCACATTTGTATCGCCATCGGATTTAATGTTGAAGACGCGAGCAGCGCGACTGACGGTATTCTCAATTACTTTTTCGCTATGGGCTGTCTCTCGTGCAATCGATGCATTGGACTTGCCTTCACAGACCAGGCCAAGGACAAGCTGCTCAAAAGGTGTGAGCTCGCGTTGGGCGATGGTGATATCTGTCGACATTGAGTGTGAACCGTCCTCTCCGGTAGTTCGGATTCCTATTCTGCTCCTTTTTTTATGACCCATGTCGTAGTAGCCTCTACTCATGAGTAACATCACATGCACGACCAGCGGCAGCGTTCTCACAGTCGCCTTTGACCGCCCCGAGAAGATGAATGCCCTCACTCGGGATATGTACGCCGACCTAGCTCGCGCTCTCAATGATGCAGCAGGTGACTTTGCTATTCGTGCTGTTCTACTGACCAGCACTGGCGATCACTTCACAGCAGGTAATGACATCCGTGACTTCATGGAGCATCCTCCAACGACGGAAGATTCAACTGTTGCTGCATTTCTCGGGGCGATTCTCGAATTTCCAAAGCCGCTCATTGCAGCCGTCAAAGGAAATGCAGTAGGCGTTGGCACCACGATGCTCCTTCACTGTGATGTTGTCGTGGCAGACCCTGGTGCACACTTTTCAATGCCATTTGTTTCACTCGGTCTAGTTCCAGAAGCGGGATCTAGCCTTCTCTTTCCAGCACTTGTTGGATACCAACGTGCTGCAAAGATCTTTATGACGGGTGAGACCTTTTCGGCAGAAAGTGCCAAGGAGATGGGCCTCGTCGCAGAAATTTCTGCAGATCCAATCGTTGAAGCGATGAAGATTGCAACGCAGATCGCAGCTCAACCACCGACTGCAATCATCAACACCAAGGCGCTCATCAAGGCAAGTAAACACGATGCTGTTGCAGCTGTGATGAAGGCAGAGTTCGAACTCTTCTCATTGGCTCTGACATCAGAGGAAGCGATGGAAGCATTTATGAATTTCATGGCCAAAAAGGCTGCCGACAAGGAAAAGGGTGGAAAGTAATGACAATCCAGGGAAACCTTCAAGGCAAGAGAATCTTTATCACCGGTGGTTCACGCGGAATCGGCTTAGCTATCGCACTTCGCGCAGCAGCAGATGGAGCATCCGTTGCAATTGCGGCAAAAACTGCCGATCCCAATCCGAAGTTGCCTGGAACTATCTTCACCGCTGCTAAAGAGATCGAAGCTGCCGGGGGAGTAGCGCTTCCAATCCAGTGCGATATCCGCGATGAAGAGCAGATCGCTGCAGCGATTGCTCAGACAGCATCTGAATTTGGTGGCATCGATATTTTGATCAATAATGCAAGTGCGATCAATTTGACTCCGACCCTTGCAACTCCCGCGAAGAGATTTGACCTCATGTTTGATGTGAATGTGCGCGGAACCTTCTTAACCTCACAAGCAGCTTTACCTCACCTGAAGGAGAGCGCAGCTGCAGGACGTAACCCTCATATTCTGACTCTCTCACCACCGCTATCAATGAAGGCTAAATGGTTTAAGAACCATGTTGCATACACGATGGCTAAGTATGGAATGTCGATGTGTGTTCTGGGCATGGCCGAAGAGTTCAAGCGTGATGGCATCGCAGTTAATGCGCTCTGGCCTCGCACCGCAATTGATACTGCAGCCCTACAGATGATTCCAGGAATCGATACAGCAGCATGCCGTACCCCCGAAATTCTTTCAGATGCTGCCTATGTAATCCTTAATCGTGATTCTAAAGAGCACTCAGGTAACTTCTATGTCGATGATGAAGTCCTAGCAAGTGTTGGAATAACCGATCTCGAGAAATATTCTGTTGTGCCTGGCACCAAAGATTTCCTCCTCGATTTCTTCTTAGATTAAGATCGCCCTATGTTGATTGCACAGGAACCTCTTGGAATGCTTGCTGGTCTGCCGCTGCATCCCCTGCTGGTCCACGGTGCTGTGGTCTTGGTTCCATTAGTTGCAGTCGGCGCGTTGGTGATGTCTTACTTACCGAGCTTTTCACGTCGCCACGGCAAGATTATTTTGGGGCTTGCCGTTGTTGCTCAGGTCAGCGTCTTTCTCGCCAAAATGAGCGGCGAGGCATTCTCTGAGATTCTCAATAAAAATGTAGAGAAGCATGCAGAGCTTGGCGAGATAGCACCTCTAGTAACTATTCCAATGGTGGTCTTGATCTATCTTCGCTGGAGAATGGATCGCTCTGGTTCGACCTTTGGCTCTGTAACCATCAGACGATTAACTTCCGTAGCCCTGGTTGTCGCCTCACTTGGAAGTATTGTCTTTATCTTCCTTGTGGGTCACTCTGGTGCGCAGTCGGTGTGGGGTTGGATCGAAAAGCTCTAAAGAGTATCCAGCTCACGAGCGCGCTCACCAATGAGCCAGCTATCACTGCAACGATCGCAATATTTTGAAGCGCCGGATCATCAAAGGCCAGATCTGCAATAAAGATCGCAACGGTAAATCCGATACCTGCCGCACTTCCTGTAGCAATTATTTTCGAAAGCGGTGCTCCCACGGGAAGTGTTGCTATTCCACTTCGTGATGAAGCCTTCGTCGCCAAGACAATTCCCAACGGCTTTCCAATGACAAGTCCAATAAAAACTCCCCATGCGATAACAGATGTCATAGCTTGGGAGAGTGAGTCAGAGGTCAGGACAACGCCAGTATTTGCAAAGGCGAAAACCGGAACAACCACGAAGGTGGAGATTGGGTGGAGCTTTGCTTCAAGGTATTCAATATATGAGACTGAACCATCATCAATATCCTCCAAGTCCGCATCTGGCTTTTCGATATGTGGAGTAAGTAGCCCAAGAATTACTCCAGCCAGGGTTGGGTGAACGCCAGTTCGGTAGAGGCAGTACCAGAGCATGAGGCCGCAGAGAATGTAGATGTAGATCGAGGTAACACCAGTTCGCTTCAGAACGAGAATCAAGAAGATAGCGATAACGCCTGCGAGCAACCATGAATACGCGATCCCGGTTGAGTAGACAAGGGCGATAATCAAAATCGCTCCGATGTCGTCGATGACGGCAAGGGCCAACAAGAATGAACGTAGCGATAGCGTGACAACCGGCCCCATCATCGCGAGCAATCCAACTGCCAAAGCAATATCTGTCGCGACTGGTACGGCCCATCCTTCGGGAGCCTCGCGACCTGCAATCGCTAGATAGATTCCTGCCGGAAGTGCCATGCCGCCTATTGCAGCGATAAATGGCATCAATGCTTTTTTTACAGATGAAAGATGTCCCGAAACGAGCTCGCGCTTAATCTCAAGACCAACGACAAAGAAGAAGATTGTCATTAGCCCATAGTTGATGACCTTAAGAGTTGTAAGAGCTAAGTGAAATACTCCAACGTTGATCTCAAAACCCGTTGCCAGAACGTCGAAGTAACGATCCGAGAGAGGGGAGTTGGCGACGATCAACCCCAACGCTGCGGCAAGAATGAGAAGTGCGCCTGAAGATGACTCTTTATGGAGAAACTCCCTAAGTGGAGAAATCTTGCGCGTCATAGGCAGAGTCTATCTCTATGCGATTGAAAGGATGGGGAATAAGAAACCCCCGCCACTAGATGTGACGAGGGTTTCTTGCGATCTACGTTGATATCTTAGATATCGAAATAGAGCTCGAACTCTGCTGGATGTGGACGTAGCCGTACGTAATCAACTTCTTGCTTACGCTTCCACTCAATCCATGTTGAGATGAGGTCTTCGCTGAAGACTCCACCTTGGGTGAGGAATGCATGATCTGCTTCGAGGCTATCGAGAACAGCATCAAGAGATCCTGGAACCTGAGGAATTGCGCGAGCTTCATCGCCCTCGAGTTCGTAGAGATCCTTATCAACTGGGGCAGGTGGCTCGATCTTGTTGAGGATTCCATCGATACCAGCCATAAGCATTGCTGCAAATGCGAGGTATGGGTTTGATGATGGATCTGGGCAACGGAATTCGATGCGCTTTGCCTTTGGACTTGATCCTGTAATTGGAATACGGATACATGCTGAACGGTTACGCGCTGAGTAAACAAGGTTTACCGGAGCTTCATAACCTGGAACCAAACGGCGATATGAGT
>JACCDN010431560.1_pt1 | contig 43176 bp, 39 predicted proteins | sample 7441691 | NCBI WGS metagenome assembly JACCDN01 (sample SAMN15323439, study PRJNA562643) | freshwater metagenome | isolation source: river surface water | place: USA:Blue River Watershed | collected 2017-08-16 | reverse complement strand
TCGCGAACCAGCATCAGTCGACCCGCCTTCGAACGCTTGCCGGGGTCCGTCACCGGATCCTTCATCACGTCGCGCCAGGCTCCGTCCACCTCGACTGCCGAGCACTTGAAGGCGAACTTCATGGTGTCGCGATCCACCTTCTGCAGGAGGCCGCCGCCCGACCCGAAGGCCAGGTTGTCCGCCGACCAGCCCGTCGCCTCCATGGCCTCGAGGATCGTCCCGAGCATCACCCGGTCGATCCCGTCACCCTGGATCACGCGCACGTGCGGGTCGAGCACCTTGAACCCCTTCTCGTTGGTCCGCGTGCCGAAGGCCTTGCCCAGGATCTCGAGGACCCGCACCACCACCTCCGGCGGGTGGCCGCTGTCCGGCCGCACCACCAGGGTCCCGTTGCGGGCCAGCACCTGCTCGCGCAGCGTCCCACCCCACAGCTCCCCGCAGGCCCGGTAGACGTTGTACGAGTCCGACACCACCGCCACGAGGCCGTTCGGGAACGCCTCGAGCATGTTGCGGTACGCGTCCGCCTCGTGGTCGCGGCCCCACGACGTGATCGTGGAGTGCTCCGCCGCCGGGATCGAGAAGCCCACGCCCTTGGCATGGTACGAACGTCCCAGGAGGGCGAGCGCCGAGAGCGTGTCCGTCCCCTGGAAGTTCAGCAGGTGCGCCGCACCACCCAGGGCCGAAGCCTCGACCGAGGTCGAGCCGCGGAACCCGAAGTCGTGCAGCTTGAAGGCCGTGTCGCCCGTCGTGCCTGTCCGCTCGAGGGCGCGCGCGATCGTGTCCTTCATCAGGCGCGACTGCGTGGCCACCGTCGTCGGGTACCACAGCTGCGAGAGCAGCGTCTCGAGGTAGTTGGTCACCCACGGCAGCGCCGGATCGCTGTTCACCACCGTCATGAGCGCGTTGCGGATGGGGACCCGCGTACCCTCAGGGACGGCCCGGATCTCGACCGGGAAGCGGCCGCCATGGACCTCGAGGATCCGCTGCCACCCCGCCTCGTTGAAGAGGCTGGCGTCGCCGAAGTACTCGCGCGAGAGCTCGCGCGCCTCCGCGATCGCCTCAGCCGTCACGACCGACCCCACCAGGTACTCCTTGAGGACATGCTGGAGGCCGAAGAAGGTCGTGAACGGGAAGGGCCCGCCGCGGCTCTCCAGGAACGAGAAGATGCGCGTGGTGCCGGGCGGGTACTGCCTCCAGTGCGAGAGCTTGTACCCGTCGGTGAGGAGGAGAGGGTTGAAACGCATAGGGGTCTGCCTTTCTTGGACGGGTCCCACAAGGGGCCGCGTCCCGTGATGGAAGGGGCCTTGAGGGGATCCCTCCGGCTGGTCCGGAGGCGCCTCGTGCCAAGGCGAAGCGTCTCCGGAGCAGGGAAGGGATCAATCTCAATTAGTGTAATTTAAACACGAAGTAGGGATGGTGTCAAGAGGCTGGAAATATTAGACAAAAAAAGAGCGCCCGTCAGAGGCGCATGAGCCAATTGAGGCCTTAGCCGGCACAGGCGGTGACGGGCGCGTCTCCCGCCGGCCGGATGCTATGGGGGACGGGCAGGCGCGTAATGCGCCCGTACCCGTACCGCACCTCAAGAAGGTCGCCAACCCGGAGCAGGGTGTAGGTGGAGGGTTCGACATCGAAGTCCACGGAGCTGCCTTCAATGTCGAATTGCAGGACGTATCTCTCCGGGAAGTGGTTGGTGATCGGGATCGTCTTGTCGCCCAACTTCACCTCCTGATGTGTCGTGTATGCCGGAATGATTCGCCTGTGCTTGATCGCCGTCTGGATGACGTGCTTCGGAACGATTCCGATCGTGTCCACCAAGTTGAAGATCAGGGCGACCACGATCACGACCGCCAGGAGCATGAGGAGCAGAAGCCCGATCCCCATCAGACGATCGAAGCATGTGGACTGCGAGGAGGCAACCATTTCCAGGATTTCTTTTGCCAGCTGCATGAGGTCCGCCTTTCCGCTTGGCTTATTCGTGGGGCAACGACCGCCGATTTTCGCATATTTGCTCGGTTTTGTCAAACGGATGCATTCAGACTCATTCATGCGCGGGTCTTGCCCATCCGCCCAAATGGCCGTACGATTCCTCCGAATCACGCTATTTTTTAGCTTACTTCCATGCAAATCCTTCTCTTCGCCTTCGCGACCGTTGTCTCTACCCTCTGTGGCGGCCTCTTCGGTATCCGCCATCGCAAGCGTCTCCACGCCGTCATCAGCTTCACGGCGGGCGTCCTCATCGCCGTCGCCCTCTTCGACCTGATCCCAGAAATCGCCGAATTGAGCCGTGCCCAAGGGCTCCCCCTCATGTCCGCCATGGTTGCCGTCGCTCTCGGCTTCCTGACGCTGCATCTCTTCGAGAAGCTCGCCGTCATCCACCATACGCATGAGGACGCCTACGCCGACCACAAGCACCCCCTCGTCGGCTACGTCGGCGCCTCCGGCCTCGCCTTCCACAGCTTTTTGGATGGGGTGGGGATCGGTCTGGGATTCCACGTCAGCCCCGAGGTCGGCACGCTCGTCGCTATCGCCGTCTTAGCCCATGATTTCAGCGACGGCCTCAATACCGTGAGCCTCATGCTCATGAACAAGAACTCGATGCGTCGCACCGTGCAGTTTCTGTTCCTCGATGCCCTCATGCCGGTGTTGGGTGTTCTCTCAACGTTCATCTTTCATATCCCGGCCAAATTCCTGGTCTGGTATCTCGGATTCTTTGCGGGCTTCCTCCTCTATCTGGGCGCGAGCGACCTTCTTCCCGAGGCCCATAGCCAGCGCAGCTCCTATGGTCTCGTCTTCCTAACGGTCTTGGGGATGGCATTTATTTACGTGATCGCACGCCTGACATAAGAAAAATCTCTCGGGAATACGCTCTTTTTTGTGCGTGATAGGGGATATTCCTGGTCGATCCGTCCGGTTTGACGCCAGGCTCGATTCTAGGCAACGGTGTGTCGTATGGTGATGCTTGATCTCCTCAAGAAATATTTCGGCTACGAACAGTTCCGCCCCTTGCAGCAAGAAATTGTTGAGCATTGTTATGCTCGCCAGGACGCCCTTGTTCTCATGCCAACGGGTGGCGGCAAATCGCTCTGCTATCAGCTGCCGGCCTTAGCGTTCCCCGGCCTCACCGTCGTTGTCTCACCCCTCATCGCCCTCATGAAGGACCAGGTCGACGCCCTCAAAGCCAACGGCATCCAGGCCGCCTTCCTCAATAGCACGCTCACCCCGCAAGAGTCTGCGTATGTCGAGCTCATGGCAAAAAGTGGGCAATTGAAATTGCTCTACCTCGCGCCCGAACGCCTCGCCCTTCCCCAAACAAGCGCCTTTTTACAATCCCTCAAGGTCGACCTGTTCGCGATCGATGAGGCCCACTGCATCTCCGAATGGGGACACGATTTTCGGCCCGACTATCGCAACTTGCGCCGTCTCCGTGATGCGTTCCCAGGCGTCCCCCTGATCGCGCTCACCGCGACGGCCAACGTCCGCGTCCGCGACGACATCATCGCCCAACTGCGCCTGGAGCGGGGGAGGGTCTTCCAGTCCAGCTTCAACCGCACGAACTTGTCGTATCGCGTCCTCCCAAAAAAGAAAGCGTTTCCCCGGCTCTTGCAGGAAGTCCGCCGCCATCCCGGCCAGGCGATCATCATTTATTGCTTCTCGCGCAAAGGCGTCGAAAAGACGGCCGCCGACCTCCAGGCGAACGGCGTCCCGGCCGCCGCCTACCACGCCGGTCTCACCCCGCCGCAACGTACGAAAATCCAAGAGGCATTCATCCGTGACCAGGTTCCCGTCATTGTCGCGACCGTCGCCTTCGGCATGGGGATTGACAAGCCCGACGTCCGCCTGGTCGTTCATATGGATTTGCCAAAATCCGTCGAAGGGTACTACCAGGAAACCGGCCGCGCCGGCCGCGATGGCCTCCCAAGCGACTGTGTTCTTTTCTATTCCGCCGGCGACCGCATCAAGCAGGAGTATTTCATCCGCGAGATGCCCGATCCGGCCGAGCGCCAGCGCGCCCGCCAACAGCTCCAGGATATGCTCGACTACGGCGAACGTGCCAGCTGCCGCCGCGCCTTCCTCTTGAACTATTTCGGCGAGACCTGGGAGCGGGGGAGTTGCGGCGCGTGTGACCTGTGCGTCCCGTCCCTCAATGACCTTCCGTTGCCAGATCCGGCGGCCCCCGCCACCCTTACCCGTCCGTCCGGCAAAAATGCCGCCACGGAACCGTACGACCAGGCCCTTTTCGAACGCTTGCGTAGCGTCCGCCGCCGTCTCGCGGACGCCCGCTCCGTCCCGCCCTACATCATCTTCGGCGACCGGACTCTTCACGATATGGCCCGCCGCTATCCGCAGCGCCTCGAATCGATGGCGCAGGTCTTCGGAATCGGTAAAGAGAAATTAGCTCAATACGGCCAAGATTTCCTCGCAGAAGTGCAGGCGTACGCCCAGGAACACGGCCTTGAGGAACGTGTTTTCGAAGCCAAGCCGGCTCCCGTCGCCGCCGCGCCCGCGAAACGCGCCATCGGCGCCTCCATCCTCGCCACCGTCGAAGCCCTTGCGAACAAGCAGACAATCGAACAGATCGCTGCCGAGCGCCGCCTGACCGTCGGCACCGTCCTCAGCCACCTCGAGCAGGCCCTCGACCAAAAGATCCCGCTCGAGATCGCGCACCTCACCGTGCCTTCCGTCGAGCGCTTCCAGCGCATCGTCGCCGCCTTCCGCCAGATCGGTACCGCGTTCCTCGCACCCGTCCAGGCAGCGTTAGGCGAAGAATACGGTTACGAAGAGCTTCGCTTCGTGCGCCTGATCCTAAAGGTGAAACGACGCGCGGAAGAGGCCGTCGCCTAACGCGTTTGGAGCCCGATGCTTCTCTCTTGTTGACGACGTTCCTGAGGGGTGTACGCTCAAAAGACCGACGCTCGTTCGGCGTTCGGTCGGGAGATCCGCGATCGCGCATCCTCCGACTGAGCGTCGAACGCGGGGCTGTCTCGGATCGTCTCCGGACGCGCCTAGGGCCGCCCCCGTTCCCGCTCTTCTTCATTCGCTAGCCATCATCGTATGTCCAACCTCTTTGCAATCGATCGCGACTTGGAAAAGAAGGCCCCGGCCGATGACGGAGCCGAGACGGCAGGCACGGAAGAGTCCGAAGAGACGCGTCTCCCGACGCGGCCCGACGAGTCCCCTAAGAAGAATGCGACTGAACCCGGGGAAGATGAAGAAGAGGGAGAAGAGGAGGATGACGAGGACGAGGACGAGGAGGGTGAGGGTTCTGAAGGCGATGCCTCCGAATCCTCCTCCGCCCAAACGACCTCCGACCAGGAACAGCAGCAGCCTCGTCACGAAACTTAAAAGGAAAGACGGCCACGTGCCGTTTTTCTTTTCCAATCAAGGAAAAGCGCTTCATTGACACGGACCCGTCCACGGATCTCGCTTTCAAAATCGCCCCCAGCAGGACGTTTTTTCGATGCCTAAGCGAGCTCTACAAAAAAAAGGCGGTCCGAAGACCGCTAGCGACGGGGATAGTACCCCCGAAAGACCTCCTTCAGCTCGCCGATCCGTCCCGGCGTGAGGGTCCGAAGCGGCTGCGCGCTTTTCGGGGCCGGCCGTCCCCAGGGGGCGCCCGTGACCATCACGCTGTAGGCGATCCCGCCCTCGGGGCACACCGCGTGCCAGCCGTCGATGTCCGCCATCGCGTAGACCGTCTCCGGCGGCAGGACGATCTCAGCGGCGACCGGCGGTGGCACCAGGCCCGGCCCAGAACCGACCCGCATGCGATACCCCCGTCCCTTGAGCCGCATCGCCGACGCCCACGGGTGCGGATGGTAAAGCGCCTGTTCCGGCGCGCACGGATGGATCGCGTGCAGCGACAGCCGCCCCTCCTGCCACGGCCGCCACAGCCGTTCCACGAACGGGTGCTCATAATCGATGAACAGGCTCTGCCAGCCGTCGTCCTCCAGCAGGGAGGGGAGAGCGGCTTCGGCTGCCGCGAGACGCTCGAACAGGTTTTCCTCACGCATGACCAGGCTCCTTTGAACGGAAGGGTTGCCCGTTCACAAGCAACGATATACCCTGGGTATGGAATTGTACGAGATGTCGTACAATGACGACAAAACGAGATATTTTGGCTAATATAAGGTATTTATATGCAGAATCTCACCGACCACCTCAAGCGCCTTGGTCTCGGACCTTACGAGGCCAGCGTCTATGGCGCGCTCTTAGAGCGTTCGCCCGCCAGCGCCGCCACGATTGCCAAGGCGTGCGTCTTATCCCGTAGCACCGTCTACACCTGCCTCCATGCCCTCGTGGGGAAGGGAATCGTCAAGGTGACTCAGAAAAACGGCGTCAAGCAGTTCCTAGCAGAAGACGTGGATGTCCTGGACCGCATGCTCCTGGCGGAGGAGCGGGCCCTCGCCGAAAAGCGGACATTCTTCCAAGAGATCGGTCCGCAGTTACGCGCGTTGGGCTCTAAGGACGCCCAAGTCCCGCGCGTCGTCTTTTTCGAAGGCCAAGAAGGGTTGAAGCGCGCCTATATGGCGATGATGCGGCAAGCCCCGGTCGGTGCAACTCTCTGCCTGGCTCGCGACCCTTTCGTCTGGCAACCAGAATGGGGCTTCATTTTCGAACGTGATTGGCATGATCGGATGAAGCGCCTCAAGACGGAAAAACGGCTTACGACGAAGCTCCTCGTTAACGGTGCCGAACGGGAGCGGAACAGGGTATTTTATCAGCAAAAGAAAGGCCTCGAGGTCCGTTTTCTCAACCCGTCCGCCACGCTGCACGCCTTTGCCTTCTACCTGCTGGGTGATACCGTTAACGTGCTCTCCTTCGAGCGGGGGAACCTGCTGGGGATCACCGTCACGAACCAGAACATCGCCCGCAATTTCCAGGCCCTCTTTGAGGCCTGGTGGCAGGCCGCCGCGGCCTGAGCGGTAAGTTTTCCACCCTCCTTCCGTCATCTATGCCAATGGACGTCCAAGCCGCGTTCCTCCACGCCTACGAAACCTACGCAGACGCGATTTTTCGCCATTGCTATTTCCGTGTCTACCACCGCGAGCAAGCCAAGGACCTGATGCAGCAGACGTTCCTGCGGGTCTGGCAGGCTCTAGGCCAGGGAACCGAGGTCGAGAACCTGCGCGCCTTCCTCTACAAGGTCGCGAACAACCTCATCATCGATGAGGCTCGCAAGAAACGCGAACAGGTCTCGCTCGAAGTCTTGGAGGAAAGCGGGTTCGAACCGTCCAGCAACCCTCGGCCTGCGCTTGAAAAGGGGATTGACCACCAGGCCATCCGTCCCTACCTCGACCAGCTCGACGAGAAACACCGCGAAGTGGTCATCATGCGCTACATCGATGACCTCGCGCCGAAAGAGATCGCGGAGATCTTGGGCGAATCCGCGAACGTCGTGTCCGTGCGCCTCCATCGTGCCGTCGACAAGCTCCGCCGCCTTATCCCCTCCTATGTTTTATCGCTTTAGGTATTTCCGCCGCGCTCGCGCGCTGGCCCTCACGTCCGACGAGAAAGACGCCGCTCGCCGTGAGCTTTTAACGTTCATGGAGGCGCATCCCGTAAGAACGACCGCCGCCGCTCGTCCATTAGCGCAAAGGTCGAACTCTGTTCTCTCGTTCCTCTCTCCCGTCCTAAAGCCCGTGCCGATCGTGGCCGCTGCGCTCCTCCTCGTTGGAGCGGGCACTGCCTCCGCGGCCGAGGGCGCTCTTCCTGATAGCCCACTCTACTTCGTCAAAGTAAATGTTACGGAGCCATTGCGACGTTCATTAGCAATTTCCGCCGAAGCCAAGGCGGAAGTCGAAGCCAGCCTCACGGCTCGCCGTCTCGATGAGGCGAAGGCCCTTGCCGAACAGGACCGCCTCACGCCCTCCGTCCAGGCTGAGCTCGAAGCACGCTTCAAGGAGCAGGCGGACCGCGCTGAAGCCAAGATCCTCGCCGTCAAAGAAGAAGGGGACACACGCGCCGCCGCCGATCTCTCCGCTCGCTACGAGGCCAAGCTCCGCGTCCGCCAAGATGCCCTCGACCGCCTTTCCGAGCGTCCCATCGACGCCAAGGCGGCGATCGCTCCCGTCCTCGACACCGTCCGTCTCAAGACCGAGGCGGCCACGCGCCAACGCGAGCGCCTGAAGGTCGATATCGATGCAACGGCGAAGATTGATCAAAAACAGGAGCGCGTAGCTTCCGAAAAGTGGAAGGAGATCGCGCTTGAGGCGCAAGTTGATTTGACGGAGCGCCTCACCGAAGCGGAAAAAGAACGCAGCCACCTCGAAGCCGCAGTCATGGGTGAAGCTCTCATGAAGGTCGATGCCCGGCTCGCCGCCGCGAAACAGGCCGCAGCAAAAGGCCAAGCCTTCTTCCGCGCCGGCGCCTATGCCGACGCTTCCGACGCCTTCCGTGATGCAAAAGAGGCTCTCCGTGAGGCGCAAGCATTCGTCCGTCAGGCCCGCAAGGCCGAACAGGATGTTCCGCGCGACAAGCCGAAGGAAGAGCCCCTAAAAGAAGAGCGCAAACCGATCATCCGCCCGCGTCGCGACCTTCCCGTAAAGATCTTGCCCGAGACAAAACAGGATCCTGACTTTACCCCTCCCGCTGACGTTTTCTTCGAAGGGGAGATCAAGATCGACGCCCCGGACCGCTCCAAAGCGGAACTGGATCAAAAAACCCCTTAAGCCCAGTAACCTTCTCTCTCATATGCGTATTTCTCTCCTCTCTGCGGGAATCGTCCTGACGGCGGCCCTCACCCCGGTCGCGACGTTTGCGCGCGGTCCGATCGTGACGCCTTCAGTCATCGCCGATCTCGACCTTTCTCAGAAGCTTGATCTTTCTCGGAAGAAAGCGGAAATCCTCGTTGATAAGCTGAATCCTTCGATGCTTGAAAGGGTCCTCAACAAGAAGTTGCCGGCCGCTGAGCACAAGCAGATCACCGTCGTCGGAACGGTTTCCTCCCTTTCCGGGACGGACATCGCTCTCAAGGTTGGTGAGAGCCTCTTCAAGGTGCGCACGAATGCCGATACGAAATTCGTTCCACGGTCCGGTTCCGCGATCGCCTTCGCCGACCTTCGTGTCGGTGACCGCGTCACGGTTCAAGGGACCGTCCAGGCTGAAAAAGATATTCTCGCCACCCGCGTTCATGACCACGCCGTCCGCGTCCAACGCGTGACTTTGACGGGCACCGTCACCTCTATCGCCACCGACAGCAAGAGTCTCGTGATCAAGACGAAGCAACGCGGGACCCAGACCGTCCTCCTCGACGAGAAGACGAAGATCCTCAAGAACGGTGACGCGACCACGGCCGCCAGCCTCACGGTCGGCGCAGAGGTGATGGTAAATGGTGTGCGGAATCGCGACAACGAGAACACCCTCGCCGAAAAGATCAACATCCGCGTTCCGCTCGTCCGTGTCCATGTTGAGGGAACGGTGAGCGCCATCGAAGACGGCCGCCTCCGCGTCCTCGCGACGGATGGAAAGACCTACAATGTCGACATTCGCGCTTCGTCCCTCGTGTTCAGCCAATACCTGCGCATGAACAAGAAGGCTCTCGCCGTCGGTGACCGTGTCGACGTGTGGGCTCGCGCCGAAACCGGTTCACTTGATTTAAAAGCGTACTTTGTCCGCAACCTGTCCCAGGTCAACGCCACCTCGCGCGTAATCGGCTTACGCGACAATGGCACCACGGTTGAGGCCGAGACCGGCGACCGGATTGTCCTGAAGCTGGGCAACGACTACGTCTGGAGCGCTGTCACCAACGAGAACACCACGGTTCTCGCCCCAATCAGCGGAGAGTCACTCGCCTTCAAGGCCGCTACGGTTGGCAAGACCGAACTCACCCTCACAGGCGAACCGCGCTGCCGCACCGCAACGCCCGCCTGCGGCACGCCGTCCGTCTCGTTCCGAGTGTGGGTGAACGTCGTTGGGCGGGCATTGTAAATAGCCTTGGATAAGCGAAAAAAATGGGCTCCGGCCTGTTTTTTCGTTCCGGATGTTGTGGATGAGGTTGACATATCGTAAAGAAGCTGGTAAAATAAAATACTGTTTTCGATCAAAGCAAAAGGAGCAACGTATGGAAGTCCATCCTCGTCTCGCTGAGCTCGGCTTTACCCTCAGGGACGGCTGCCTCGAGGCTACGGGCGTTAGCATCACGTCCGCAAGGTTCGTAGGTGCCCGCGCCCTCATCGCCATCAGTCCCGGTGACGTCATCCCGGTTGGGGGCGTTGCGCGGATCCATCTCCGCGCCGTTACCATGGGTGGGATCACGGTCGGAGACTTCGTCTGCGAGCCTGGGAAGCCCGTACCCCCGTCCGTTCCTGTTCCCATCGCTACGCCCAGGGCTCCTGTGGCACCGTTCTTCTCCAGACGCCCGCCTGCCGCGCCCCACCCCCCCGCCCAGCCTTCTCCCGCGGCCGGCGCCTACCGTGCCCCGGCCGTCGCGCCTATCGCGCTCGACGGTCGGCTCGTGAAGCTCGGGTTCAGCCTCGACGACAGCGTCCCCGGAGACGTCGTCCTCCGTGTCGACGCCCTCGAGAACGTGCGGGTCAACGTCCGCGCTGGCGGGGTCGAGATCGTCCTCCCCGGCGGCGAGACGAGCTTCGTCCCGGACGTCCGCTTCGAAGCCGGCACGATCACCGTCTCCGGCCCCGGTAGCGTCGGCATCGATCTCTCCTAGTCCTTCCCACGAAGCCATCACCGGCCTTCGTGCGATCGGCTATTTTTTTGTTCCGGAGGCCTGATAGGGTTTTTTTATGGACTCGGGTCGCTCGCGAACAACGTGCTTTCGTCAGGCGCTCCTCGTAATGACTGAAAGAGAATGACGGAAGGGACCAAGACGATATCGTCCGAGTTCTCATTTATTCTTTTTCCCTCTCTTCCTTTCCCTCCCCTGTACGTCCCGGGGCGGAACACTCTCTTTTTCGGTGAGAGTGTGTGAGCTTCCATCCCGGGAATAAAATGCGAGTTCTCGAACCGAAAAAGAGGGTATTCCGCCCCGGGACCGGCCCGTCATCGCGGGAAAGGGCCGGCCGTGGGGCGCAGCCCCACCCCTCTTGCCGGGAGGCAGACTCATTTTCTCAAATCAAAAAACAAGCGTATGCTAATAGCATATGCTAAACATCGCGATAAACGGCTGCGGCCGCATCGGCCGCCACTCCTTAAAGCTCCTCCGCGAAGTCGCTGATGCGCAGGTCGTTGCGATTAACGATCTCACGGACGCCGCGACACTCGCGCATTTGATCCGGCATGACACGGTATATCGCGCCTACCACCGCCCCGTCTCGTCGGAAGACGGCGCCCTCCTCATTGATGGCCACCGCATCCCCGTGTATGCGGAAAAAGACCCCGCCAAGCTCCCTTGGGGCGAGCTGAAGGTCGACGTCGTCCTCGAATGCACGGGTCGTTTCACTGATCGTGCGGGGGCGGAAGGGCACTTGAAGGCGGGAGCAAAGCGGGTTGTCTTGTCGGCTCCCGCGAAAGGGGATGAGATCCCGACGTTCGTCATTGGGGTAAATGATGCCGCCCTGACCGGAAAAGAGCGGATCGTGAGCAATGCCAGCTGCACGACGAACTGCCTGGCGCCGCTTATGGCGGTGATGCAGTCGGCGTTTGGGATTCAAAAATCGCTCATGACGACCGTCCATTCGTATACGGCTTCACAGGTTCTACAGGACGCGCCGGCGAAAGACTTACGTGATGCGCGTGCGGGCGCCGAAAATATCGTCCCTACGACGACAGGGGCTGCGCGGGCCGTTGGCTTGGTCCTGCCAAGCGTGCAAGGACATTTTGATGGGCTTTCCGTGCGTGTTCCGACGCCGGTCGTGTCATTGTCAGACTGCACGATGCTGCTTAGCCGCTCTGTGACCGTTGAGGAGGTGAACCAGGCCTTCAAGGACGCGGCGTCAAGTGAGGCGTGGAAGGGGTTGCTGGAAGTGACGGCGGAACCACTCGTTTCCTCGGATTTTATTGGCAATCCAGCCTCCTGCGTCGTGGATCTCGGGCTGACCCGCGTCGTGGATGGGGATTTGGTGAAAGTGGTGGGCTGGTACGATAACGAGTGGGGGTATAGCCATCGGTTCGTCGAGCTCGCCTTGATGGTGGGGAAGCGGATCGTCTAAGTATGCCCCTACGCTCTCTCCCGCATGACCTTAAGGACTGGCACGGAAAGCGCGTTTTGTTGCGTGTCGATTGGAATATCCCCTTGGAAGCGGCCGTTGATCCTGAGAGCGAGCTCAAGATCGCCCGGACCATCCCTACGATCCATCGTCTGCAGCAGGCGGGGGCGATCGTGGTTTGCCTGACGCATTTGGGGCGCCCGACCTCGGCGAAAGAGGCGGCCTTCTCGACGAAGAAGCTCCTTCCGTTCCTTGTCCGCCACCGGTTGAAGATGGAATGGATGGGCGCGGATGTTATGAGTACGAAAGGGCGTCATGATGTTTTAGAGGCGTTTGCGGCCGCACGTCCGGGCTCCGTCTTTTTGCTTGAGAATACCCGCTTTTACGCAGGCGAAGAAAAGAATGCGGTTGCCTTTTCGAAAGCGCTCGCGACCCTTGGGGATGTTTTTGTCAATGAGGCGTTCGGTGCGTGCCATCGCGAACACGCGAGCGTCGTTGGGATCGCGAAGCTCCTGCCGGCCTATGCGGGGTTGAATGTCATCGATGAGATAGAACATCTGCAGGCGATCCGCACCGCCAAAAAAACTCCAACCATCGGATTTTTCGGGGGGAAGAAGATTTCGAGTAAGCTCCCGGCCCTCGAAGCCCTACAGAAGAACGTCGACGCCCTGTATCTCGGTGGGGCGATGGCCGTGGCGTGTGAGGCGGCGCGAGGGAAGAAGGTCGGGGCTTCGTATATCGAGCCGGGGCAGGCAAAGGCGGCTCAAGCGCTCCTGAAGCGGAAGAACGTCCACTTGCCGGTTGATTACGTGGTCGTCAAGCGGATTGAAGAAGGGGCTAAAACCCGCATCACCGATGCGGACGGGATCGCTGCGGATGAGAATGTGGTCGATGTCGGGCCTCGGACGCTCGTCTTGTGGGCGGACGCCATCCGTAAGGCGGCGCTCATCCTGTGGAACGGGCCCATGGGAATCGCCGAGATCGACGCCTTCGCCGCCGGGTCCCGCGGGTTGGCGCGTTACCTGGGGTTCTTGCCGCATAAGGCCCAGGTCGTGGTTGGGGGAGGGGATACCCTCCCCATCCTGACGGCGGCGGGTGTCATAGATCGCATCAGCTTCGTTTCTACAGGGGGCGGAGCGATGCTCGACTTCTTGGGGCAAGGCGAGTCTTTGCCGGGGCTGCGTCCTCTTGTGGTGAAAAAAGTGGGTGAAAAATCTTAATCTTTTCTTTTTCTTATGGCCGTTTCTTACAAAGAACAGCCGGCACTATTGGTCCTTGGGGGGATCCTGCTGGTCGTCCTCACCGTGTTCGTAGGCGTGAAAACCTGGAACGCGGCGGTTGAACACAAGTACATCGGCAAGCCGGCAACGGTTCGTGACACGATCACGATTCAGGGCGAGGGCAAGGTCACGTCCAAGCCGACGCTCGCGTTCGTCCAGTTCGGCGTCGTCACCCAGTCGCCGACCCCGGCCCAGGCTCAGGCGGCGAACACGGCCAAGATGAACACGGTCACGCAGGCCATGAAAGACCTCGGTATTGATGAGGATGACCTCGAGACCTCCGGCTACAGCCTCAACCCCAACTACGACTATTCCAAGTCGCCGATGGTGATCCAGGGGTATATTCTCACGCAAAACCTGTCTATCAAGGTCCGTGATTTCGACAAGGTCGGCACGGTCCTCGAGCGTGGCGTGGCCTTGGGGATCAACCAGGTGAACACCGTGCAATTCACGATCGATGAGCCGGCCCAACTCCGCGACCAGGCCCGCATGGAAGCCTTGGAAGACGCGAAAAAGAAGGCGGATGCGCTCGCGCGTGCGCTCGGTGTCGATATCGTCCGCGTTGTCTCGTTCTCCGAGAATGGCTGGAGCGATCCGGGTCCGACCCCGATGTACTATGGCCGTGAAGCGGCCGTGTCCGCGATGGCCCCGGCCCCGTCGATCCAGTCCGGGACGCAGGATGTGCAGATGACCGTTTCCGTGACGTACGAAATTCGTTAGAGAAAAAAACGCCCGCCTCCGTTGCGGGCGTTTTTGTTTTTCGCGATATGGTATACTGGCCGCGGATATGTTCTTTTCGTTCTTTTCTCGCCCGACGATTGCGTCCGTCCATGCCCGTGAGGTTCTCGATTCACGCGGAAATCCGACGGTCGCGTGTCGCGTCACGTTACATTCTGGCGCTACAGCCGAAGCGAAGGTGCCGTCGGGTGCTTCCACCGGTTCCCATGAGGCCTGGGAGCTGCGTGATGGCGGCAAGCGCTACGGCGGAAAAGGCGTCTTGAAGGCCGTGAAGCACGTGAACGGGCCGATCGCGAAAGCGTTGCGAGGGAAATCAATTTTTCACCAACGCGACCTGGATCAGGCGCTCATCGAGCTCGACGGAACCGATAACAAGAAGAAGTTGGGCGCGAACGCCCTGCTCGCGGTCTCCCTCGCCTGCGCCGAAGTTGCCGCCGTCGAACGGCGCGCACCGCTTTGGAAGTCCTTGCGCGAAACCTTTTCCTTCATCAAGCCCGCTTCATTGCCCGTTCCTACGATGAACGTGCTGAATGGCGGCGCGCACGCGCACTGGTCAATGGACGTGCAGGAGTGCATGATCGTGCCAAAAAACGGCCCCTTAAAAGAGCGCATTCGTTGTGGGGCAGAAATTTTTGCCGCCTTGCGTGACGTCCTCGCCTCCGAAGGGTTTGCGACGACGGTGGGGGATGAGGGCGGATTCGCGCCCCGTCTCCCCTCGGTTGAGCACGCATTCGAGACGCTGGCCGCGGCAGTCAAGAAAGCGGGTTATAAGTTGGGGAAAGATGTTGCCTTCGCAGCGGACGTCGCCAGCTCTGAGCTCTACGACGCGAAACAGAAAAAATACGTCTTCCGTGGGGAGGGGCGCTCTTTTTCCGCAGCCGCCCTGCTGAAGCGCTATCTCACCTGGCAAGAGGCCTACCCATTCGAATCCATCGAAGACCCCTTCGCCGAAGACGACTGGAAGGCCTGGGTCAGCGCCCTCCCGGTCCTGGGCAAGAAAAGCGCGATCGTCGGCGATGATTTCCTGGTTACCAACGTCACGCGTCTCGAACGGGCCATCCGCGAGCAGGCCGCGAGCGCGATCCTCGTGAAAGTGAACCAGATCGGTACGGTGAGCGAAGCGGTCGACGCCATCTGCATGGCTCATCGCGCGGGATGGAAGACGTCGATCTCGCATCGCTCAGGAGAGACGGCGGATACGTTTATTACCGATTTGGCCGTCGCCGCAGGTTCCGAATACATCAAGACGGGCTCGTTAAGCCGATCGGAACGCGTGGAAAAATACAATCGCCTCATGGAAATCGAGGAGGAAATGGAAAACGGCTAGCCCAGGCTAGCCGTTTTCGTATACGAAGAGAAGGTCTTATTTTAGCGAGTAGGTCAGTGTCAGGCTCAACGCAACGCGCTTCTCGATCGACGTCGTATCGTCGTTATCTCCGTAATAGGAGGGGGTAAAACTGTTGACGGGGGTCACGTTCAGGAATGTCCCGCTATCCATCCGCAAGAGCTTGCCGAGGCGGTCACCGCTCAGTTTTTCGGCTTGCGTGCGCGCGTCCTCGGCCGCTTCCTGCACGAGGTCGCGACGAAGTTGGTCACGGTTCGACAGGAAGAATTCCGTCGAATTCTGTTCGATGAGCGCGCCTCGTGCCGTCAGGGCCGACGCAATGTCGCCCGACGCTTGGTTAAGCTCCTTCACCTGATCCGACTCGATGACGACGAATTGCGATCCACTGCGGTTTGCCGGGGTTTGTTCGTCGTAGTAGGAGCCGTAGGTGTTGTCTTGGTACGGTTGCCGACTCACATTTGGATTGCGGATGCCCGCTTCTTCCAATAGACGCACGAGTTGGTCGATGTCCGCGCGTAATTGGGGTTCAAACGAGGTTTGGCTCGTGCTGCTTGCCGATTCCTGTTGTCGGCGCACGAGGCGGAGAGACCATTTCATCCGATCGGCCATAACGATCCGGCTGGCATAGCCGGGCATGGTTACGCTGGATTGCGAGGCAGTAAAGCTTCGGTAATCGGTATATGCTTTGACGGCTCCGGCGCCGAAGACGCCCAAGCCGATGAGTAGGGCCGCGCACACCAGTGCTTTTCCGGGGAAAGAAGGGGGTTGTTGGTCCATATGGCGCCAAGGTACCAGCGGCGCATGTCTTAACCAACCACCTTGTCAAACCTTTCGTAACCGGCTTGAATGTCCGCATGTCCCCACGGTTCCACATCACCACCTACGGCTGTCAGATGAACAAGAACGATTCCGAGCGCATTGCCGGCCTATTGCAAGGGTTGGGCTTTGTCGCGACCGAAGACGAGGCGGCGGCTGACCTGATCCTTGTGAACACCTGTAGCGTTCGCCAGTCGGCTGAGGATCGCGTCTACGGTTCACAAGAAAAATATTTGGAATACAAGAAAACCAACCCGAAGCTGATCGTGGCCGTGACGGGCTGTTTGCCGGGTCGTGACAAGAAAGGGGAGTTCCGTAAGCGCCTTCCCGCGACCGACCTGTATTTCCCGACCCCCGACATGGTCCATCTCCCAAAATGGATCGCCGAACTCCGTCCGGATCTCGTGAATTCGGAAGCGTATGAGCAGGATTACTTGAAGATCCATCCCCTCCGCGCGCCCTCCGTGCAGGCCTACGTCACCATCCAGACGGGGTGCAATAAGTTTTGTACGTATTGCGTCGTCCCGTACGCGCGCGGTCTCGAACGCAATCGTCCCGCCAAGGAGATCCTTGAGGAGGTTCGCGGCCTCTTAGCGCGTGGCGTCCTCGAAATCACCTTGCTAGGCCAGACCGTCAATTCCTATCAAGCGACCGACCCGGAAACCTTTTCTCCCGAAAACCCCTATAATGATCACTTCGCGGCCCTCCTTTGGGAGCTTAACCAGCTCGCCGGCCTCGAACGCCTGCATTGGACCGCCGCCCATCCGCTTTCCATGACCGACGAGGTCATCGACGCCCTCGCCCTCCCGAAACAGGTCCGCTACCTCCATCTTCCCGTCCAGTCCGGCAGCAGCGAGGTCCTGCGCCGCATGAACCGCAAGTATACCCGCGAGCAATATCTCCACGTGATCCGCAAGATCAAGGACCGTTGCCCCGATCTCGCCCTCGGCAGCGACATCATCGTCGGGTTTTCGGGGGAGACGCCCGAGCAATTCGAAGAAACGCTCAGCCTCTATCGCGAGGTCCAGTACGATATCTCTTATAACGCGCAATATTCGCAACGTTCCGAAACATTGGCGGCGAAACTCTTTCCGGATGACGTCGCCGCCGAAGAAAAGCGCCGACGATGGGACGAGCTTCAAGCGTTGATGGAAGAGACGAGTTTGCGCAAGAATGAGGCTTTTGTCGGCAAAGAGGTGAATGTCCTCGTCGAACGCGTCAATCACGGCTACGCGACCGGGAACGCCGAATCGCTGAAGCTCTGTCGGTTCCCCACAAAAGACGCCTCCCTTGTCGGCAAGATTGTGCCCATGCGCGTCGCTTCCGTAAAAGCTTGGGTCTTAGAAGGGGAAGCGAGTCCCTCTTAGCGCTATGTCGCCCCGCGTCCTCTGCCTTATGGGTCCCACCGCGTCCGGGAAGACGGCGCTGGCTTTGATATTGGCGCATCGCTACGGCGCAGAGGTGATCAACGCCGACGCGCGCCAGCTCTATCGCGACGCGCCGATCGGCACCGGCGTCCCAGTGGGCGTCTGGCAGGCGACGCCAACCGGAGAAGGGTATTTCGTCGATGGCATCCGCCACCATCTATTAGCGATCAGCCCACCCGATGAGACCTGGACCGTTTCCCGCTGGCAGAAGGAAGCGCTTGCGGCCATCGGCGACATTCTTGCGCGCGGTCGACTTCCGCTTGTCGTCGGTGGAACGGGTCTCTATCTCCGCGCCTTGTGCGAGGGATATGTCTTCTCTGGCGAACCGGACCGCGCATTGCGTCGAGATCTGCTCGCTTCAAGCCCCGAGGAACGTCGCACTCGTCTCATCGCGCTCAATCCCGAAGGGGCTGCCCAAACGGATTTACAGAATCCCCATCGCGTCCTGCGCGCCTTAGAGCGCGCGCTTTCCGGAGCCTCCGTTCCCGTCCGCGTTCCGCCGCCTTTTTCTGCGCTCAAGCTGACCATGGACTGCTCCGCCGATGCATTAAAAGCCAACATCCAAGCCAGAATCGATGGACAATGGTCCGCTGGCTGGCTTGCGGAAGTTCGCGCCTTGCTGGCTCGAGGCATCTCGCTCGACAGTCCCCTCATGCAGTCCATCGGTTTTCGTACAATCGTGGGCGCTCTGTCGGAAGGCGTGTTTGATGAGGCGCATCTCAAATCCCAGGTCATCCGCGAGACGTGGCTCTACGCCCGTCGCCAACGCACGTGGTTCCGCAAGGAGCCGCATGTTCATGCGATCCGCGAGGAAACCGACGCGATTCCATTGATTGATTCGTGGTTGAACGAGTCTTCTCATCCATAATGGATCAAGGGTATACTCAGGGCATGAATTACTGGCTCCTGAAGAGTGATCCGGATACCTACGCCTGGTCCGACCTCCAACGCGACGGCAAGACGCGCTGGGACGGCATCCGCAATGCCCAAGCCCGTAATTTCCTCCGCGAGATGCGCGTTGGCGATCGTGCTTTTTTCTATCACAGCCAAGCTGAACGAACGATCGTCGGCGTCGTCGAGATCATCCGCGCCGCCTACCCTGATCCCACCACAAAAGAAGGGGATTGGTCCTGCGTCGACATCCGTCCGGTTGAGGGGTGGGAGGTTCCCGTAACCCTCGCCGAAATCCGTGCCAAACCAGCCCTCAAGGATCTCCTTCTTCTCAAGCAGGGCCGCCTCTCCGTGACGCCGGTGTCGGCCGTCGCCTGGAAAACGATCCAGTCGTTGCGTGCATAATGGACGTATGGCTTCTCCTGGACGTCGCGTGCCTGGTTTCTTGTTGAAGCTCTTCATCTGGAAGGAGCCGACCTTGCGTCATCTTGCGGATGGGTTACGCGCCCATCGCGGAAGCCTGCGTTGGACGGGCGTTTTATCTTGGCCATCGTCCGCCTGGCGGCATGGCCTCGCGATGGCGTTCTTAAAGTCCCTCGATAGGGAGATATTTTTCGAGGAGCATCTAATCCGTGCCCACGGCCTTCTTCCCTCCGAAGAGCGTTCCATCCATCGCTGTAGGGAGCATCTTCTGGCCTGGCTTGAGGCGGCCTCCTCCTGGCAACTGATCGTGCCTGCAGACCCATTTTGGGATGAGTCCGAGCTCATCCTTTGGCGGGGCGCTCTAAAACGCCTCGTAGCCCGTTCATTATCGTTCCTTTGGCGACTGTCCATCCGCCTTTCTCATCTGGAAGCCACGCTTGCTCGCGGCCTCCGTCGCCTTTCCTTCGCTATCGACAGTCGCCCGTAGATTCGCTAGGCTGAAGGCATGATTGATCCTGTCGCCCTTCCGCCCGTCCCCTCCGCAGAGCCCCCAAAATCAGACCAAAAGAAGGCGTTTCGCTTGATGGAACTGGTCCAGGTGGTCTGCCTGACCTTGGCGATCGTGATCCCGATCCGCCTTTTCTTGGCGAACCCGTTCAAGGTCCAAGGGGCGAGCATGGAACCGGCCTATTTTGATCACGAATACCTCATCGTCGATGAGTTGACCTATCGGTTCGATGAGCCGAAGCGCGGCGAGGTCGTCGTCTTCCATCCGCCGACGGATCAGAGCAAATATTATATCAAGCGCGTCATCGGCCTCCCCGGCGAAACCGTCGAGCTCGTGAACGGGATCGTCAAGATCTACAATCAAGACCACCTAAACGGCTGGACCCTCGACGAGGCCTCCTATCTCGACCTCGCCGATTACAGCGTCCAAGAGCGCGCCTCCATGACGATGCCTCCCATGACCCTCAAGGAAGACGAGTATTTCTTGATGGGCGACAACCGCCGAGCCAGTTACGATTCGCGGTTCTTCGGTCCTGTCAAGCGTCCGGCTCTCGCGGGCCGCGCCTGGTTGCGTGGCTTGCCCATCCAACGATGGGGGATCCTGACCAATGTGCCTGATTACCCGCAGCCCGCCCAACAAGAGGCTCGTTAAGTTGCACCGACAGCGGTTCTTTGTTACCCTTCAGCAGAATTAGCCTTTTTTCCTATGCCGATCCTGAAAAAATCCCCCAAAGACGACGCCAAGAAACGTCCGGAGGCCGCCGCTCCGGCTCCTGCCAAGAAAACCGCCCAACCGCTCTCGCTTTTGCGCGGCATGCGTGACCTGTTGCCCCCGGATCTCGTCTATTTGCGCCACATCCAGGCCGTGATCGCCAAGGTCGCCCAGGCCTATGGCTTCGCTGAAATCGAGACCCCGCTTGTCGAAGAAACCGCCCTGTTCGCCCGCGGCGTCGGCAAGACCACCGATATCGTCGAGAAAGAGATGTATACCTGGGACACCGCGAGCGGCGAATCCGTGTCGTTACGCCCCGAAGGGACCGCTTCCGTGACCCGCGCCTACATCCAACACGGTATGCTGAACATGCCGCAGCCCGTGAAGTTTTGGTACACGGGTCCGATGTTCCGCTACGAACGTCCGCAGGCCGGTCGTTTCCGCCAATTCTACCAAGCGGGTCTGGAAACCATCGGTGACGCCGACCCGATCGTCGACGCGCAACTCATCCTGATCGCCCACCTGGTCGCGAAGGAGCTCGGGATCGAATCGATCGTCCGCATCAACTCCATCGGCACGCCCGATGCGCGCGCGAACTACAAGAACGCCCTCGTTTCGTATTTCCGTTCGAAGCGCAGCAAGCTGTCCGAAGAAGACAAGAAGCGCCTCCTCAAGAATCCGCTCCGCCTCCTCGACTCGAAAGAGCCGGGCATGCAGGAGCTCAAGGCCGAAGCCCCGCAGATGGTCGACTGGCTCGACGAGGAATCTCGTGTGCATTTCACCCGTGTCCTCGAATACCTTGATGAGGCGGGCGTCCCGTATGAGCTCGATCCGTATCTCGTCCGCGGCCTCGACTATTACACCAAGACCGTCTTTGAATTATTCGCCACCAGCGACGACCAGGAACTCGCCCAAAGCGCGATCTGTGGCGGTGGCCGTTTTGATGGCCTCGTCGAACTATTGGGCGGACGTCCGACCCCGGCCGTTGGCTTGGCCTTCGGTCTCGACCGTCTCATGTCTCGCCTGAAGGATCGCCAGGCCTTGCCGCCGGTCGTCGAGCATGCCGACGTCTTCTTAGCGCAGCTCGGCGAGATGGGTCGCAAGCGCACCCTCCCGATCTTCGAGGAATTCCGCCAAGCTGGCATCAAGGTGGGGGAGGCGATGTCCAAATCGTCCATCAAGTCGCAGATGGAGCTCGCCAACAAGCTCGGCGCCAAGTGGGCGATCGTGATCGGCCAAAAGGAAGTCCTCGACGGCACCGCGATCATCCGCGACATGGATGCCGGCACGCAGGAGATCGTCGACGCCAAAAAACTCGTTCATGAGATTCGCAAGAAACTGGGAAAATAAGCGCACACAAGAACACCGCAACCGACCTGGCCTGATCGCCACCGTCGTTTGCGGTGTATTGTTTCTCCTTCTTGGGGCGGGCTGCGAGATTCCTGTCTCGTGGGAGTCCGCTTGGGAATCGCCTGCCGCCCCTACGACCACCACGACAACGGCCACTTGGCAAGAGGTCGCTCCTGGCGTCGCGCGCTTTGACCAACGCGTGGGCTCGGGTGATGCGGCGGCCCGCCTGATCCTCTGGCGGTTTTCCCCGGAAGCGTCCCTCACCTGGTCGATCGTCGCCTCGAGTACGGAGCCAAAAAGTGTCAGCAAATGGGCGGATGAAGATCCGAAAGCTCTTCTTGTCTTGAATGGTGGATATTTTCATGCCGATGGGAAGCCTTCTGGCTGGGCCCAGTCTTCCGGACATCTCCTAACCGGGCGCTCGTTCGAGGCTCAACGCAGCGGCCTCGTCTCTCTTGGCGAGGCGCCCGCGCTCCTTTTGGGGACGACGGCAACCGCGACGATCCGTGAAGACGGCCTCCAGTCCTATCCTTGGCTGATCGAGAGCGGAACGCTCGCCTTCACCCAGGAAACCGGCCAGTACGCCCGCCGTACCTTCCTTGGGATGGATGCGAATCGGAACTGGTACGTCGGGATCGTCCCTTCCGAATCGTTGACCTTACATCAGCTCGCGACGGTATTGTTTGAGGTCCCGGTTCAATGGCGACGCGTGATCAACCTCGATGGCGGCCCCTCGACCGGCCTCATCAGTCGTTTCCCTGGCGCGGAAGACCGCTTTGATTCGTTTTCCCCGATTCCCTACGTCATCGTCGCTCGGCCCCGATCATGATACGATGGGGGATGTATGCCCGACGTCCTTGCGTTCCTTGCCTCGATCGGTTTTCCGCTCTCGCAAGACCTGCTCTTCTTCGCTGGGATCATCGTTGTCGCGATCGTATACGGATTGACGCTTGGGCGTGATCGTTCGATCGTTCCGCTCTTGGCGCTTTACATCGCGTACGTCCTCACGCTTCACTTGCCGCTCGTTTCGCGTTTGAATCAATGGTTGAGCCTCCCGCCTGGGCCGACCTTGCCGCTGTTGTGGTTCGGTGCCTTCTTCTGCTTGGGGGTTTTCCTTTTTCGCCGTACGCCCCATATCCAGCCCCTCAGTCGAGAGACCGGCACCTGGTGGGAGGCGATCCTGTTTGGCTTGCTTCAGATTGGTCTCGTCGTGTGTTTCGCGGCGCACCTGCTGCCTTCTAACCTACTTGCCGAATGGTCCCCGCGTATTCGCGAGATCTTCGTCGGGGAGTGGGGGAGGACCTTTTGGATGACGTCGCCATTGCTGTTCTTGGTGTTCTTGCGGCGATCGTATGGGTATCCGAGTGATTTGTTGTTGTCGTAGATAAAAAATCGCATCAGGTGATGCGAAGGCCTCCTTTCAGATGCATGCGCGTAACGGGACCCGCCTTGTTCATATGTCGGTTCCAGGCGCGGATGAGTCGGCTTAGGATCACATAACCTACATGATCTGGCGCCGCCTCCACATCCGTTCACGGGCGTTTCGTCACGAAGTCCATCAGGTAGTATGGCGAAATCGAGCCACGTCTGGACGATCCGGAGACCGCTCTCATCCCGTATGCCATCCCGCTCGAGACGATCAATCCCAAGACGCTCCCGGTCGAGCGTCCGCGTCCCTGAGCCGTGCCCGTCCGCAGATCTTTCTGCCGGACGGGTTTTTTCTTTGGGAAAACCAATTCGTTCATTCGAACGAAAGAGCCTCGCGTGCGCAGGGGATCGCTGGCGGTGTATCATGGCGAAAGATTCTGTCGCGCCTTCCTCTCATGCCTATTTCTCCCTTTGAACGAACGCCTTCTTCCGGAACGGAAGACCGTTACTCCTTCGCCGCCCAGCGAGCCGGCTCCGAAATCAAGCACGAACGGTTTCGTCGCGAACGGCAAGAGAAGGGGGAGGATGTCCCCACGCCCGTGTTAGCGAGGGCGTTTCTTGAGCTTCGACGGGCGATCGCCGACACGGCCTCCAGCGAGTCGCATGCGGCGGACGCGGTCCCTGCGCTCACGGAGCTCTTACGCGACCATCCCGAAGTCAAGCGGGAATTTTCTGCACTGGTGAGGGGGTTGGTCCATGGCCAAACGACGGATGCGTACGGAAGGATCGTCCCTCTCGATATCGATGATCCGCACTGGAGAGCCCGCTCCGAGGGGTGGATCCAGGCTCTCTTGGCTGTCGCCGTCGAGGCGACCCCCGCACAGCGGGCGGAGATCCGGCGTTCCGCCGAACGCTATTTGCAGGCCTATGCCTCCGTTTTATATGCGCGCACGCTCGAGCGCTTCGTTTCTGGCTCCGTGCGCCGACGCGCGCACGAGCTGCGTGACGCCTGGAACCGCAAGGGCGCGCTACACGAGATCGAGCAGGAGGTTCGTCGACGGTTCGACCTTTCGCCTACGGAAGCCCGTCACCTGGTCGCCATGCACATCCCGACCGATCGCCCCACAGAGACGTTCAAAGAAAAAATGGCTTACTTGAGGGAAATATGGGAGCAGAACGCCAAGGAGATCCCGCACCGTGCCCTGATTGAATCGGTGGCTTTGACGGCTATTTCCGGGCTGGTCGATGCGAATCTCCCGAAACGGTCGGAGGCGTCATTTCAGGAGGATCGCTTTTCCTTGCAAGCCTACGTCGCGTACATGGTCTGGGAGGTGTCCGCCGATCTTCTACGCAGCGTCGAGGATAATGCTGCTAAGCGTGTCCGACACAGGTGGGACCGTGAGGTCGTCCTACGGAGCGTCGAAAGCAAGCTATTCCGTCGCGGCGAACACGACGATGTCCAGGACCCTGAGCGAGCCGAAGAGATGATCGAAGAAGGAACCGAAGCGATGCAGGACCTGCGTCACCTGGTCCTAGACCGAGTCGGGCCGACCGTCATCGGGCTGTGCACCACGCTTGCCGCGATTGCCCGCCTGCATCCCCTCGCCGCCCTCGCCGGGGCAGGATCCTTGCCGCTTCTGGCGTATGTTGAACTGGTTCGTAGTGACTTACAGCGCCAAGAAAGACAGGCAGAAAACGCCGCGCGCGAAGCGGCACGCGCGAAACAGCGCATTTATGGACATGACCTGGAAGGCATTCGTCTCACCACGGAAGCTAAGCGGATCCTAGATACCCTTACAGATTCCGAACGGTTAGCTAATGAGGATGTCCCTCACGAGACGCTATTGAGACGAAAGATACGGCATACCGCCGCAAAATATGCTGGCGCGCTTACCGCGGGCATCGTGACGCATCTCGTCCAAGAGACGGGAGCCGTGCAGGGAAAAGCGTCGCGGGAATTATTGCAGCAGCTTCGAGAGCTCGATAACAAGGCGCGCGCCCTCGTTGCCGAAACGAATGAGAAGCTAGATGAGCGTATCGAGAAGATCCGGGCCATGGAAAAAGCACTCGGTCCGAAAGAAGAATACGATGCTCCTCAGGGCTTGCGCGAGCGCGCCAGGCTCCCCGCCTCAAAGCTCCCTTCCTACGACATCTCCCTCGAAGGGCTCTGGTACGGTGTCCTCAAGGGGGTTTCCACGACCATCCGCGAAGGCGAGATGGTCCACTTGATCGGTCCGTCCGGCAGCGGCAAGTCAACGATCCTCAAGCAGATCGTCGGGACCCTTTCTTCCGCCTACGGAGAAGTCCGCATCGGCGGCCTTCCGCACCACGCCATCCGGCGCTACGGCGAAGATTCCCTGTATGAGATCATGGCTTACGCCGAGCAGCACCCAAAAATAAACCAAAAAGCCAGTGTTCGCGAGAACTTGCTTGCCCTCGTGCCCTCCCTTCGCGTCGATGATGCGGAGATCCGTTCCCTGTTGGGTTCGCTTGGGCTGGGCGAGCTGGCGAAAGAGCTTGATCAGCCGATCGAGCATCCGCTCTCCGGAGGCGAACTGACCCGCTTCGGCCTCGCCAAGGCCCTCATCCGCCGCCCGAAAATCCTCCTCCTCGACGAGCCGACGGGCCCATTGGACCAAAAGACCGCGCGCGGAATCTGGCGACTGATCGATGATCTCCATGCGACCCATCCGCGCCTGACGATGATCGTCGTCACCCACGACCCCGTCCGCCTCGAGCGGATCGACCAAGGACAGGGGAGCCGTTCCCGCATCATCCAGATGGAAGACCTCCACGCCCAAAGCGATGCCACGCAACAAAGAGGGCCTCGAAAGCCATCCTCGCCTCGTTCATAGTCATCTCATCACATGTCTCGCTCACGTCTCGGCGGTCTCCGTCTCGAACCCATTCCCTTCGACCCGGCATGGATCACGGAAGGTATTTCGGAGCGGCGTCGCATCATCCTTCAGGAGCGCTCTGAAAACCTCGATGCGTATCGCTTTTTCTACCCTTCTCTCGACAATCAGGTTGAAGGATTTTTGATTGAGCCGAAAGGGCCCGGACCGTTTCCCGTAATCGTCTATAACCGTGGAGGCAGCAACGATTTCGGCTCAATCACGGAACAATTTCTCCGCTGCGCACGTCCGTCCGCGCTGGCGGAGGCCGGCTATTTGGTGATCGCGACCCAGTATTCCGGCGCCGGCCGAAGCGGAGGAGTGGATGATTTTGCTGGTCCACAGACCCTCAACGATGTCCGTGAGCTCTATGGGCTGCTAGTGGCGGATCCGCGGGCCGACCATTCGCGGATCGGGATGTTCGGGGCCAGTCGAGGAGGAATGATGACGTATCTAATGCTTCGAGAAGCCCCGTGGATCAAGGCGGCCGCGACGATCGCGGGAGCCGCCGATCTCGTCGACACTTCTTTTCGCCCCGTCATGACTGAGCATTACGCCCGCATGTTTGGTGGCGCTCCCGAAGAATGCGAAAAGCGTTCGGTTCTATCGTGGGTACAAGATCTGCCCAAGCACGTCCCTCTCCTCCTGATGCATGGAACCGCAGATTGGCGTGTCAATCCGATCGAGTCTCTCCGTCTCGCGCAACGTTGCTACGAGGAGCGCATCCCCTGTCGCTACATTTCCTACGAAGGCGCTGATCATAGTCTCACGGAAGTCTACGGCGAATCCGTTGGTCAGCTCGTATCTTGGTTCGACACATACGTCCGCGACCTCGCCCCGCTCCCGGACCTCGTGCCGCATGGAGAATAGCCTCGTATTTTGCGAGGCTTTTTGCTACGATTTGACCTCATGACCCCCTCCGACATCCGCCTCGCCCTCGCCACCGTCGGCGGCGCCCCCAACAAACGCCTCGGCCAGCATTTTTTGATCGATAAAGCCGCCCTCGAAGCCGTCATGGATGGTGCCCACGTTCAATCTGGCGACAAGATTCTCGAGATCGGCCCCGGTCTTGGCGTCCTCACGAAAGCCCTGATTTCCCGCGGTGCCCACGTCCAAGCCATCGAAAAAGACCGCCGTTTTTCCGCTTGGCTCACCTCCCAGGCCTGGGCCACCACCCTTTCGATCCATGAGGGTGACGCGATCGCTCTTGATTGGGCGCCCCTGATGGGGGAGCGGCCCTGGAAGCTCGTCGCGAACCTCCCATACGCCGTCACGTCATTCGCGTTGCGTCTCGCTCTCTTCGCCCAACATCCACCCACGCACGTTTCCGTCCTCGTCCAGCGCGAAGTCGCCGAACGCGCCCTAGATACGAAGAAAACCTCGCTTTTATCGCTAATGGTCGGTCTCTCGATCTCGTCCGGCCGCATCGTCCGCCGCGTCCCACCGGGGGCCTTCTTCCCGCCGCCCAAGGTCGATTCGGCCGTCCTCGCCCTCGAAGTCCTTCCCTGGGAAGCTCGTTCGGCCCGCTGGGGCCTCCATCCTGAGCGGGTGATGTTCTGGGCGAAGCGTGGTTTTGCTCATCCTCGCAAGCGTTTAGCCTCGAACCTCGACCTTTCCGAGCCAACCTGGGACGTCATCCGTGCCGGAATTGTGGATAACCCCCACATCCGCGCCGAAGCCCTCTCCGTGGAGGCCTGGGCCGCCCTCGCAAAACGCCTAGAAACCCTTGAAAACCGCGCAATTTGACAGAGGAAGGGAGCGCCTCTTGACAGCCTGCTTCAGCTCCATTAAGATTGGCCCACATTCTGAAACGGCTTGACTTCCGCTTCGGACCGAATATTGACAACAGAAGAGTGACCGCAATAGAAACGATTGTCTTTTGACCTCAAGATTTCTACCAGGAGTCTTGGGGTATAGAATCATTCGCAAGAGTGATTTTACTGAGAGTTTGATCCTGGCTCAGGACGAATGTTGGCGGCGTGTCTAAGGCATGCAAGTCGAGCGGATTATTTCTTGTAGCAATACTTGAGATAGTTAGCGGCAAACGGGTGCGTAACACATTGGCAATCTGCCTCGTAGTCGGGCATAACCCATCGAAAGGTGGACTAATTCCACGATATTCTCCCACCGTTAGTAGGTGGAGAGGAAAGTCGCAAGACGCTACGAGAGGAGCCTATGGCCTATCAGCTAGTTGGTGAGGTAACGGCTCACCAAGGCTATGACGGGTAGGGGATGTGAGAGCATGATCCCCCTCACTGGGACTGAGACACTGCCCAGACACCTACGGGTGGCTGCAGTCGAGAATATTCCTCAATGGGCGAAAGCCTGAAGGAGCGACGCCGCGTGCACGATGAAGGCCTTCGGGTCGTAAAGTGCTTTTGCTAGGGAAGAAACATGACAGTACCTAGAGAATAAGGGGTTGCTAACTCTGTGCCAGCAGCAGCGGTAATACAGAGACCCCAAACATTGTCCGGATTTATTGGGCGTAAAGGGTCCGTAGGTGGTCGTGTGCGTCATGAGTTAAATCTCAGGGCTTAACCCTGGAACTGCTCGTGATACGGCACGACTAGAGGCCGGGAGAGGTGAGCGGAATTCACGGTGTAGTAGTAAAATGCGTTTATATCGTGAAGAACACCAAATGCGAAGGCAGCTCACTGGAACGCGCCTGACACTGAGGGACGAAAGCGTGGGGAGCGAAAGGGATTAGATACCCCTGTAGTCCACGCCCTAAACGATGAATGCTAGATATTGGGAGTATCGACCCTCCCAGTGTCGGTTAAAAAAGTTAACACATTAAGCATTCCGCCTGGGGAGTACGGTCGCAAGACTAAAACTCAAAGGAATAGACGGGGACCCGCACAAGTAGAGGAGCATGTGGTTTAATTCGACGATAAGCGAGGAACCTTACCTAGGTTTGACATGTAGCTGCAAGCCGCTGGAAACAGTGGCCGCCTTCGAGGGTGCTACACAGGTGCTGCATGGTTGCCGTCAGCTCGTGTCGTGAGATGTACCGTTAAGTCGGGTAACGAGCGCAACCCCCGTCCCATGTTAAATATTCATGGGAGACCGCCTCGGATAACGGGGAGGAAGGTGGGGACGACGTCAAATCAGCATGGCTCTTACATCTAGGGCTACACACGTGCTACAATGGTATGGAACAAAGGGTTGCCAAGCCGCGAGGCGGAGCTAATCCCAACAAAACATACCCCAGTTCGGATTGGGGGCTGCAATTCGCCCCCATGAAGCCGGATTTACTAGTAACCGTGAATCAGCCTCGTCACGGTGAATACGTTCTCGGGTCTTGTACTCACTGCCCGTCACATCAAGAGAGTCGGAAATACCCGAAGGCCCCGTTGAGGGGACGAAGGTAGAGCCGATGATAGGGATGAAGTCGTAACAAGGCATCCGTAGCGGAAGCTGTGGATGGATCACCTCCTTTCTAGGGAGAAATTGTCTCGCCTTTACGGCAGACAAAACAACCGATGGTCGATATCTTGATGAAAATCAAGATCCATCAAAATGTTCGCTTATACGGCCGAGCTTGTCTCGGTACGTAAACGAATTGCAGGCAACCGTTTCTTGTGGTCACTTTTCTGGAGTCAATGCCAAGTCAGGCAAAAAACCCTTATTATGAGGGTTTTTTGCTTGACAGGGGATTGGTTTTTCCATAGGGTGGTGACACGGAGGATTGACACATGGGAAGAAAAAGAAGAGGTCCGCGGCGGGAGACGAATGGCGTGTCGGTGTTCGGTCGCTCACCTGCGCCACCGCCGGCGGCTGGTGAGATCGTGACCCCGCTCCGTCCAGGTATCGAGATGAACCTGCTGCTGCTCGGACAGCCCGAGACGCTCGCGCGTGTTGGGGTCCCCGCTTCGGTGCGGGCCGGACGGGTTACCTGGGATGAGCTCGAGCCGGGGATGCCGATGTCGCCGGTGAGAGAGGTTTTGGACGGCTGGGGAAGGGTAGGATTTCAGCCGCAGGGCCTCCAGGCGTGGGCCATGTCTGTTCACTCGACGGCGCTGGTCGGATTCGCTCTCGACCTCAAAGACGGTTCGCGTCCTCACGCAGACGAGGTTTTCCGGTCGCAGTGGGTCGTGGTGGCTCTCCTGGCATCGGGAGAAGATCCGCGTCGCCTGCTGGCTGCCTTGAGCCTCCTGGTCAAGCCCGACCAGCCGAATGGGCACGTCACGGCCCGGCATGCGGATGGGTCTCCGAACCACCGTGTCGTGACCCACAAGGTTCGACGCGTCCTCATCGCGGAGAACCGGGCGATCGATCCGGGAAGCGAGCTTGCGCGGGCGGTGGAGGTGCGGATCGGGATCCCTGGAATCGATCCGGATATTCTCTGTGATGCGCTCTGCGAACTGCCGGCCTGCTTCGCGGGAACGTATGGGCATCGAGGGACGATCCCGATCGGCCCTGGCCCGCTTGGGCCTGCGACGGGCGTGTGTCCCGGCTGAGCGTGAGCGGTTCTGTTCGTGGGGAGACTGCCTGACCCTACTCGGTCGGGCTTTTTTATACGCGGGCTTGCTTGACAGCCGTCGGGGCGGCGGGTATGCTTTTACAGCAAAAACCCACGAAAAAATGCACGCATAGCTCAGTTGGTTAGAGCGTCACATTGACATTGTGAAGGTCCCAAGTTCGAATCTTGGTGCGTGCACCATAAAAACACCCTCGTTTCCGCGAGGGTGTTTTTGTATCGTGCGCGTCAGGCGGCCTCTTTCGCGGTTTCCATCTTTCGGCTGACGTTCCAGAGGAGGTCGAAGAGCTGTTGCATCATCTCGCGGAGGAGGGGGCTTTGGATGAGGATCGCGAGGCCTTCCTGCTTGCCGCTGAAGAAGGCGAGGGAGTCGTCCCAGAAGAGGATCGAAGTGCGGAAGGTGAGCTCGCGGGGGAGAAATTTGGCTTCGCGGAGCTCGCGGTGGTGGGTGGCTTGGGAGTACTGTTTTAGTTCGTGGGCCTCGACGCGGAGGCTTTTTAGGTGGATGCCGGCTTTGACGCGGCGGCGGGTGAAGTGAAAGCGCTCACCCAGGATTTCCTGGAAATCGCGAGCAGAGACAATCTCGTAGATGAGCTTGTTTTTGCTTTGGAGGGCGCGGTGGAAGAGATCGGTGCTGCGTTCGCGGGTGTAGATACGGACTTTCGCGGGGCTGAGCTCTTCACTGCGGAGGCTTTGTAGGAGGGGGATCGTGCCTTGGAGCTCCTGGATTTGGCGTTCGAGGAGGCGGCGGAGGGCGATGGGGTCGTGGGCTTCATAGACGTGGCGGGATTTGCGGGCCGAGACGGCGATGAGACCGGTCTTGGCGAGGCGTTGGAGGATGGATTGGGCCGTCGTGACGGGGATCTTCGCCGCTTCGGCGAGGGGCGTGGCGGTGGTCTTTCCGAGGGCGAGGAGTTCGAGGTAGACGGCCTGCTCCTTGTCGCGGAGGCCGAACCGTTCGAGGGTTTCGCGGATCTCTTGCTGTTGGCTGGGGGCGAGGTCAATGAGGGGCATAAAAACGAGGAATTTCGTAGAAAATGATACGTAAATAATAGCGTATTTTAGGGAAAAAGACAAATAAAATGGGAGATATGCCGCTTATAATAGCGATATATCACGTATATTTTGTGACAATGCTTCTTGTCAGGGGATGGGACGCGGCCTGTGTCTCTTTCCGCTGAAATGGAGGCATGTCATGAAGGTGCTCAAGAAGGCGAAGGATCGCGAGGATCTGATGCTGGAAGTCACGTGTTATGGCTGCGGGGCGCTCCTTGGAGTGACGCCGGGGGACGTACGGATGCGCCGTGACGGGGATGGGTATTTTTTCGACTGTCCCGAGTGCGGACATACGGCTTCCGTGAAGCCGTGGTGGCGGGAAGCGGAGCATGGCTCCGCTCGACGGGGCAGCTGCCGTCCTTGAATGGGCGGTTTTTCTGTTGTCTTCCGGCAAAGAGGGTGGGGAGGCAAGGGATGAGGCAAGGGGGAAAAGTAACAAAGGAGGATTCTAACCTCCGACGCCCTTCGTTATTTCGAAGAGTGTCTCGACGAAGCGATCCGGTCTGGCCATCGAGTGTCTAATTCGTTTTATCGTCGTTCTCTCCGCTGGTTATTGCTACTCCCTCACGATTTCTTTTGCGTGACTACCCGTGCGATCTCTTCGGGGGTTCCCGCGGCCGTCGGGCCCATGAGCGTCCCGAACCAGATCGTGAAGAAAACGAACCAGATCATCCCGAAAATCAAAGGAACGAGATAGAGCTCTCGGAAGATGCCGATACGGTTGTCGTTTGGGTCTTGTTTGGCGTAGTAGACCGTGACGGTCTCATTTTCTTTGAGGTTCAGGTTGCTGGAGGTGCGGGTGCGAGAGGTGGCGATGTAGGTGGTGGCTTGGACCGTGAAATAGACGCGGTCGCCGGAGACCGTGGAGAGGGATTCGAAGTCGCGACCGACGCGGGTGGCTTGGAATGTTTCGGGGAGAGTGGCGGTGCCGGTGGTTTTTTCGAAGGTGAGGACGATGCGGAGGGTGCGGTAGCTGAAGAAAACGAACAAGCCCAGCAGGATGAGCATGGGGACGAAGAACATCCATTCAAACGTGCCCTTGAAGGCGCTCATAGGGCGGGTTTTGGTTTGGCGGGTTGGTTACCGGCTTCGAGCTCGAGTTCTTCGACCACGTCGCCGATGCTGTTGGAGCGGTCAGCTTCGGCGAGTTGCATGATGGTCTTGGCGACTTCTTGGGGTTCCCCGATGTCCTCAAAGACGAAGCGGGCGTGTTCACCGGCGGTCTGGATTTCGATCTGGCCGAAGTTGAAGAGGGTGTGGAGGAGGCCGGCGAGGGAGGCGGTGGCGTCCTGCACCCGGTAGAGGCGTAGTTCGGAGACCTGGCGATGGAAGAGGCCAGACTGGGTGATGTTCAGGATGCGGCGGTTGGTAACGATCCAGACGTCGAGATAGTAATCGAGGAAGGCTTGGAAGAGGAAGAGCCAAGCGAACAAGAAAAAGAGTGAACCGCCCAACAGGATGATGGGGAAAAAGACGGGATCCTGAAGCAGGTCGGGACGGGTATAATTCAGGACGGAACCGGCGATGAACGGGAGCGCGATGATGGCGATATACCCGAAAATGACGCCCAACAGCGTGATCGGATGGCGACGTAAAAAGTAGATCAGGCGCTCGTCCGGATGGCAGTTCGGGAGGTGCGAGATGTCGATCATGGGAAAAGGAAGGTATCGCTCGCGGCGGGGGTCATCCCGAAGGCGATCGTCTGTGACCAGTCGACATTAAGCGCGAACAGGCCCACGCTTCCGATGACGAGTGCGCTAACGGCGATGAAAATGGCGCAAAAGAAGAACGTATGCAGGCCACTCACGCCGAAGCGAAGGGCGAGGGTGATCGTCAGCAGCGAGAGAATCAAAAAGATGGTGACGCCAGCCAACCAAATGAGGAGAATCCAGACGAGCGGGATCATGACGGGACCAGTATACCTTGTTCGGCCACCGGCGTGAAGCCGAGGTGGCGGAACGCTTCGGGGGTCGCGATGCGGCCGCGAGGTGTGCGGTTTAAGAAGCCTTCTTGGAGAAGGAATGGCTCGATCACCTCTTCAAGCGTCTCCATCTCTTCGGCGGCGGAGGCGGCGAGTGTCGCGAGACCGGCCGGGCCTCCTTGGAATTTCTCAATGAGGATTTGGAGGATGCGTCGATCGGAGGCGTCAAGGCCGCGTTGGTCGATGTTGAGGCGGTCGAGGGCCATGTCGGCAAGCTCTTTCGTGACCTCCCCCGTTCCGTGCACCTGAGCGAAGTCACGGACGCGGCGAAGCAGCCGATTGCCGATGCGGGGGGTGCGTCGTGAACGGATCGCCATGGCCTCGAGGGCGTCTGGGGCGACGGGGAGGTTCAAGAGCTGGGCGCTGCGGTCCAAGATCTCGACCATGTCTTCGCGGGTGTAGAAATCAAGATGAAAAATCGAGCCGAAACGGTCGCGGAGAGGGTTTCCGAGCAGCGACATGCGTGTTGTCGCCCCGATCAGGGTGAAACGCTTGAGATCAAGGCGGACCGTGCGTGCCGTCGGGCCTTTGCCGATGACGATGTCGAGGGCAAAGTCTTCCATCGCAGGATACAGGACCTCTTCGATGGCCCGGTTCATCCGGTGGATCTCGTCGATGAAGAGGATGTCCCCCGTCTCGAGACCGGAAAGGATCGCGGCCAGGTCGCCGACGCGTTCGAGGGCGGGGCCGCTGGTGATCTTGATAGCGGCACCCATCTCATGGGCGATCACGTGGGCGAGGGAGGTCTTGCCGAGGCCAGGAGGTCCGTAGAATAAGAGGTGTTCGCAGGGTTCACCCCGTTTTTTGGCGGCTTCGAGGAAGATTCCAAGGTTCGCCTTGACGGTGCCTTGGCCGATGAATTCGGCGAGGTTTTTCGGACGAAGCGCCAAATCGACCGCGCCTTCTTCGGGCGTGTGGCTTTGCGGGTCGACGGCGCGTTCGGGGGGAGCGGTTTGCGCTTGGATGTCGTCAAAAGAAAAGGCCTCCATGGGCCCACTACACAGGGAAAAAGAGGCTTCGTCAACCTCCTAAAAAAAGAACCCCGCACGCGGGGCGGGGTTCTTTTGCTAGTAAGCGCCAGCACGAACCGTCGTGCGTGTCGCTCCATCTTTGTTTGTCGTCACCTCGAGGCGGGTGAGGCCGCTTGGGGCGAGTGGGCGGGTCGGAAGGTCGGACCAGGTGAAATCCGGCCAGGAAAAGGTTGGAGCTTGGTCGAGTGCGTTACCGGTCGGACGGAAATCGTTGCCGATGAGATTCGTGAAGCCGGGTTCTGCTCCATTGATCACGTTATCGCGCTCAAGTTGGGCGACGTTGCAGGTCGGGTTCGTATCCGCACAGCCACCTTCCTGGCGGTAGATGCCGATATCGGTCGCGTTCCCATTCCAGATCACGTTGCCCTTGATCTGAAGGTTTGTGTCTGTGTGCTGCAAGCCACTGAGGCCGGTTCCTGCGGGCGCGGTGCGGGCGCGGCCGATCTGGAACATGTAGGGGATTTCCTGGCCGCGGGCGCCGTAGAAGACGTTGTTGTAGACGTAGACGTTGCGGTTCGGGATGGGGGCCACGACGTCGGGACTGAGGGAGCCCCAGGCGCCGGCGTCCATGCGCGTGACGCAGGCGGCACGGTTGCCGTCACATTCCTGCCCGCCATGGTTAGCTTCGAAGAAGTGGTCGCGCGTGCCGGCTCGGACCAGCGTATTGTGAGCGAACAGGATGTTGTAGCCGCCGTTCACGCCCATGCCGGCGATCCCGGTGTCACGAATCACGTTGTTCACGAAGGTGATGCCGTAGGCTTCGTAGTGGAGCCACGGGGATTCCATGAACTCAAGACCCGCGCCTTGGCCAGCCACGAAGCCGCCCGTTCCGCAGTTGAAGATCTCATTGCCTTCCCAGTGGATGTAGGCGGATCCGCCTTTCACGTAGGCACACCAGTCTTGGGCGTTGGAGATCTTGCTGCGCAGGACGTGGCCGTATTGGACGGCGACGAAGTCGATGGCGTTGTCATCCGCGCCCGAAATCTCGCTGTCCTCGATGTAGAACCGTTGCGATTGGTTGACCTTGATGGTCTCGTGGGCCGCACGGTTCCCGCCGCTCAGCCTCATGCCGCGGAGTAGGGTCGTGTCGCATTTTTCGCAGTGGAAGGCGTCGCCGGCCGGTTGCGGGATGATGTTGAAGTCGAGCGCGTAAAAGTGCTTGACACCATACATGTTGATGTCGCCCTCGAACGTGGCCGTGCCGCGTCCGTCCGCCGCCTGGAAGATGATGGGGAATTGAGCGGTGCCTTGTCGATCTTCCCAATAATGCGGGAGGTTGTCTTTTGGGTAGGTTCCGGCGACGAGCTGGACGCGGTACCCGGTACCGGTCAGGAGGCCCTTCGGGATGCGGCGCCAGGCTTCGTGTACATGCTTAACAGCCGAGGCGCGACTGTTGCCGTCGTTGGCATCATTGCCACGCACCGGATCCACCCAAATGTCGCGGAGCGTGGGCGAGCCGATGTTGAAGGCGTTGCCGACTGGTGCGGGTGTAGGTGTTGGGGCGGGCGTCGGTGTAGGTGTCGGGGTGGGTGTGGGGGTTGGGGTTGGGGTAGGTGTTGGAGCCGGCGTCACCACGGGCTTTTTCGTCACCTTGATCGTCAGGGCGAGCGTTCGGCGCGCGTTGGCGGAATCGGCTTCAACGAAGATCGTATAGCTTCCGGCGGCTAAGGCTTCACTGGCCTGCAGGAGCAGTGTTCCACGAGACGTTCCCTTCGCGATGATCAGCGGGGACGCTGTGAGACCGGTTGGGGCCTGCAAAACGCGGATGGCGACGTCTTCCTTGGTCTTCCAGCGGTTCAAGCCGAGCGGAATGAAGACGCCATTGCCTTGGCGGACGGAGAACTGGCTTGTATTTGCCCAGAGCGACAAGGTTTGGGCGGCCGGGCTCTGGACGTTGAGAGTAAAGTGCAGGCTTGAGCTGATATCACCTTCACTCCCGACGACGCGGAACGGGAAAAAGCCGAGCGGGCTCTGAGCTGTCGTGCGAATGCGGAGGGTGCTCGCACTGCTGAGAAGGGTTGGTGCGAAGGTGGCCGTGATCCCTGCGGGTAACCCCTCAACGCGCAACGGTGGGCGTCCCGTGTAGCCGGAGAGGCGTTTGAGGCGGATGGTCGTCGTGATGCTCGTGCCGCGATTGAGGGACAAGACGCGGGTGGCGGGTCCCGTCAACTGAAAGGAGGGGGTTGTGACGGTGGCTGCTTCGGCGATGGGTGCGGACGCACTGCGCAAGGCGACGACGCCAGCAAGGATGACTGCCAACCCGGCCATGGCCGCGAACGAACGCCCGAAACGGGCGAGGGAAGGGAGGTGAAGCATGTTGGGAAGGGTAGAGGATGGAAAAGACGTGCGCAATAAGCAGGACCTGACAAAGAATAGGAGACGGATGAGCCGAGAAGTTCTTACAGGTCCTGAAGACGAGTCGCCTACTTTTTCTGACGTCTTGGCAGAAGATGCGGTTGCTTCTATCCTATACGCATGGTCTGGCTCCTTGACCTATTTGATGTTCTGTTGCACGTCGACCTGTATTTGGTGCGTCTGGTCGATTATTTTGGGTCTTGGTCATATGTTGCTCTTGGCGGATTCATTTTCGTTGAGACCGGGGTCGTCATCGCGCCGTTCCTGCCGGGCGATGCCTTCATGTTCGCGGCGGGTGCCTTGGCTTCGCGCGGGGTCCTGAGTATGCGGGCCCTGTATCCCATCTTCGTCGTCGCGGCGATTATGGGGGATACGGCGAGCTATCTGATCGGCCGTTGGTGTCGACGTTGGCTCTCGGAGGAGCGTAGCATCCGCTGGATCAAGCCGGAGCATTTCGCCAAGACCGAGGCGTTCTATGAAAAACATGGGGCGAAGATGGTCGTGATCGCTCGGTTCATCCCAGTCCTGTGTTCGCTGGCGCCGTTTGTCGCGGGGGCTTCGAACATGCGGTACACGACGTTTCTTGGAGTGAATGCCTTGGGCGGGTTCTTGTGGGTGACGGCGTTCCTCTGGGCGGGCTACTTTTTCGGAGCGATCCCTCTCGTCAGGGAGCGGTTTTCGGTGTTTGTCGCGGGTGTGGCGCTGCTTTCGATCTTACCTCTCCTGATCGATCTTTTCGGACGGTTCCGGGCGCGCCGACGGGCACGACGGCAAGCGACTCCTCCGCTCGCCTAAAAACCCGTCTCTCTGGAAAAGAATGGCCCGCTATGATAGAACGGGGGCCATGCCCAGGTGGCGGAATGGTATACGCAGCGGACTTAAAATCCGTGGCCGCAAGGCATGAGGGTTCGATCCCCTCCCTGGGCACCACGTAAAAACTCGCGTTCTGGCGAGTTTTTACGTGGCTCACGGCAACGGGCGGCTCAATGTCCTCGACTTCAGCTGTTTTTTTCGTTATTCCAACCATTGACGGAATGCCTCTTTTTTGTTAATGAGAAGAAGTTCCTTGTGAAAGGAGGGACACATGATTCGACTGACCGATGTCGAGCTGGACCGTCTCAGGAACCGTGTCGAGGGGCTCTTTTCCGGCGCCTACATGGGGGATGTGATCGGGTTTCCGTGGGAACAAATGACCCAAGAGAAGATCCTCAAGGAGACGGACGGTCGTGGGGTCGAGGGGACGCATACGCCCTTCAAGCCGCGCTATCTCGATCCCCAGTGGGGGAATCGGCTCGAGTACCGGTCATCTGACGATACTGACCTGACGTGGGCCGTCGGGATCGCCCTGGAACGGACCAAGATGGAGCGGATCTCTTTCATCGATGCCCAGGCACAGGAACACGTGTTCGCGATGGAAAAAGGGGTTCCTGGCTGGGGGCCGACGCTCTTGGCGGGGTTGAGGCCGCTCCAGGCCTGGTCTCGGACGGCCGGGTTCGGTGGTCGTTCGCCCAGGGTCCCCGTCATTCCCAATGACCTCAACCAGTCGGGGACGGGTCCCCTCATGAAGGCTTCACCGATGGCCATGCCGGCGCTTTTCGCTCAGCTCGGCGATCCGAACCGGTTTCCCTATGTGGCGCGCGAGGTCCTGCGCGACCTGCATGCCCTCGGGCGGATGACGCATGCCGGGGATGCCGTCCTCGTGACGATCCCGTATGTGCTCCTGCTCGCGCAGTTTCTCAATCCACATCGAGCGGATGGGGAGCGTCGGGTCGACTTCAATGCGCTTGATCGCTGGCGATCTCTTCTCGTCCGTTCCGGTGAACCGCGCGGTGATCGGATCTTTGCGGATACGGCGGAGCTCTACCGGGTCATCGAGCTCTGTGACGTGACTTTCTCGGCCTTCTATGTCCGTCATCCGGAGCTGTGTACGGGGAGGATGGATGGGCTCAGGTCGCAACCGGCCGGTTGGACGTCGGTGGCCGACACGGACGCCCTGTTGGCGGCCAACGCCTTCAAGCCGAGTGAGATCGGCCTCATCAACGCGCAATACGCGCTCGCGCAGGCCGTGACGGTACGTTCGTTTACGCACTCCCTGCCCGAACCGGTCCTCGAGGTGGTCAATCGCGGCGGTGACACCGACACGCACGGCTGCATCACGGGGGCGCTCGCCGGCGCTTACCATGGACGGTCCGAAGGGGATCTCCCGACCTGGTGGAAGACGCACGATCGACCCGCGCTCGAGTTCGCTCATCGCATGTTTACGGGCTACGTCCTGTCGATGCTCAATAGCCCCTGAAGAGCCCTCTCCGAATGCATTCGGAGATTTTTTTATCTATAAAATGGCTCATTAAAGCCATTTTATTGATCCTCGAACAAGTCTCCCGGATCCGGCACCTGCCTCAGGACATCCGCTTCCGCAAACGCGTGCGTGCTCAGGATGGGCACATCCTCCGTATATTTCGTCATCTCCGAATTCGGAAGGGTCACGATCGAGCGCGTCCAGCGCGGTCCCCCATACGCTTCGGCGATTGTCTCATTCGCGATCCAGCGGAGATGATTTGGGGCCGTGATCAGGTACACGTGTGGCCGTGTTTTTGCCTTGATCAGTGTTCCTGGTGGTTCCGTCATGTCGCCACCACGCAGCAAATCGCTGAAGGCGGAGTTGCCGATCGTAGTTACTTCGACAGGATATGGATACCAGCGGATGGTTCGACCAAGTCCTTCAAGAAGATGGACGCGGTTGTTTTGGCCTAAGACATAGGCCGGTTCTTCTTCGTTGCCGCGGATTTGCGCGCCCGCCGTGATCGTGCGGCTGCCGTTGCCATTGCGCGTGACGGTGCCGCCGGAAAAGACAGGGGAGAACAGGTCTCCGGGCGCGGCGGGCGTGAAGAAAAAGAGGGAATCATCACCGCGCTCGATCGTCTCATCGTCGATCAGGGTTTCTGCGGCGACCGTCCGCCCGTTGGGGAGAAAGACGGGTTCACGTTTGTCGTTGAACCAGAAGACGACGCCCGCCCAGTTAATCTGGTGCTTGCTGCTTGTTCCAGCTAGGCGCAGCGAACTCGTCGCCGCTTCGATGCGCGTGAAGGCGATGAGGAGGGTCGAGCTGGCGCTGCTCGCGTCACGTTCGTCAATCGCGAAGGGCGTCGCTTCTGGTGTGAGCTTGTAGAGGAGCGAGCGTTCGACGACGAGGTCGGGTCCGACGTGGGCGATGAGGCCGCGTCCGCGCGTCGCAATCTCCGTCTTACCGACAAAACCGCCTTCCGCGAGGAAGATGGCAGTTCCCGAGATTTGCGTGAAAAAGCTGTTGGCGATTGAGGGGCGGCCCCCTTCCACCCGCACCCCATCCCCTTCGACGTCACGCAGCATCAGGTCTCGGACCCGCAGGCTCGTCGAGGAAGCGGAGAGGAAGAGCGCGCTCGAGCTCGGGCTCCCATCGCCAATCTGTTCGACGCGAAGCCGGTTCCAGCGCTGGGTGACGCAGGCGCCGGTGCATTGCAGGGCTGAAACGCTGTCGCGGATGGTCGTGTGGGTGATCGTCCCATATTCCCAGCGCTGTCCGTTGCCGTTAATGGCGGTTTTGCAATGGTCGAAGCGGAGATAGGCGAGCTCGAGGTCTTGGATGTCGCTCGTGATCCGTAAGCAGTCACCAGGCGTGACAAGTTCTTCTCCCGTGATCGAAATACCCTCAAGACGTACGTGTGATGCGGCGATTTCTGCAGGCTGTTGCGCGTCTTGAAGCGCGAAAATGACCCGGTCGCTGCTGCGCGCCGGACGAATCACGAGCGGATCCCGGGCGGTGCCGCCCTTGGAGATCCGTCCGAACTGCCCGTATCGGCCCGCTTTTAACGCGACGGTGCGACCGAATTCGGCGGCGTGCCCAGGCGTCAGGAAGGGGTGCGCTTCCGAGCCATCGCCCGTCGTATCCGACCCGTTCGGGGCCACCCAGGTCACGTGGGCGGGTAACGAAGAGGCGATGTACGCATCCGGCGTCAACACCTGGGTATCGGCAAACACCGCCTGCGGAAACAAGAAGGCGGCACAAGCGAGGAGGTACGCATGCCGGAGGGTCATACAGGAGGAAGGGGATGATGGTGGCCGTGCGATCCGTGGGTGGTTTTTTCGTTGCGCCAACCGGGTCTGGTCACCGCCCAAGCGGCCAGGAGCGCGGTGATGGGCACCGTAAAGATGAGGCCGATCGTGCCGCAGAGGGAGCGGATGATCTCGTCGACGACGGTATCAAAGTTCATGAATTTTAGCCAAGATTGGCCGTATTGCTTGTAGAGGAGGAGGGATGACAAGGACGCGCCGACGTAGGCATAGATGAGCGTGTTCGCAAGCGCGGACATGTGGTCGCGGCCCACGACCATGCCGGACAGGAAGAGCTGCTTGAATCCCAGGCGTGGGTTGGCGCGATGGACTTCTGAAACGCCGGAAACGATGGAGACGGCTACGTCCTCTAAGATGCCCACCGAAGCGATGATGATCCCCGCGAACAACAGCCCACGCGGGTCCAACGCCGGATTCTTTTGGAAGAACAGCCGGTCTTCTTCGGTGCTGAGCCCGGACAGGTGTGTCAGGTCGACGAAGAGGACGGAAAGAAGATAGGCGACAAGCGCCCCACCCATCGTCCCCGCGGCCGTGACGAGAGCCTTCTTGTTCCAGCCGGTCGCGAGCCCACAGGAAAGCAGCGTGAACACGCCGCCTAGGAGGATCGCGACAGGAACCGGATTCCACCCCGCCAAGAAGGCCGGAATGAGGACGTACGCGATCAGCCCGATCGAGATTCCGATCGAGAACGCAACCTTCAGCCCTTGCCAGCCCGCCAGCAACACCAGCATGAGGACGAACAGCACCATCAGCAAAATCAATGCCCCACGCCGGTCGAATCCCTCAATATAGATGTCCCAGGCCTCCGGCGTCTCGCCGCGTTGCAGGAAGGTCACGATCGTATCGCCCGCGGCCGCACGGATCTGGTACGGGTTGTTCCCGACCTGGTTCAGGATCGTCCGTTCTTCGCCCTTGAGGGGTCCGGACAGGAATTTCAATCGATAGGCTTCAACCTGCTGGCTCGTCGTCGAACTCGTCTGTTGTGTCTGCTGTTTGATCTCGACGACGGTCGCACGCTCGTAGATCCCCTCTGTTGTGCCGTCCGCAACGGTTTGGGCGGCAACCGCGTCGCTTCCGGACCCAAGTAAGGCCAGTGCAAGCCCGGTCGCCAACAGTAAACGACGAAGGATCATATGGAATCCAGGCTAGCAGAACCCGTATCCCACGGATAGGGGGTTAGGTAGACCCTTTCTTTCTGTGCCCAGAGCTTCGCCCAAGTGAGGATATGGGCCAATCCACGCACATCATCCTCGTTATATCGAACCAATGACTGTGCCAGCACCGGGTCTTGCGTCTCTCGCCAGGCCTCGTAAATGTAGATCGAATCGCGTCCGTGCCGGATGTCCTCGCGCCACCGGTACCCCAAGAACGAGGCGACGGTCTTGAGGCTGTAGAAGAAAAGCGGCATGACCAAGCAATCACGCACCAGTTCTTTCACGTCGATAAGGCGATCCAGGAACTGCATGAGCCACGGATGTTCGCTGGTCCCATAGCGCGCAGCGAGAGTGGTGAGACGGGTATATTCGTAATCCCCGTAGTGGTAAACCCGATAGTTTGGGGGCAGGGAAGGCAGGAGAGCGAGGAACCGCTCCCAAAGCGTCTGCTCCGACGAGCCATCAAACCGGTTGAGGGATTCGCTCGTCCAAGAGCCGTCTTTCTGCTGGATCCAAAATCCGTACAGGTAATCCTCATCGGTGCCCGGATGGCTTTCGATGTCGAAGAAGACCGCCGCTTCTCCTGAGGGGCTCGGCCATGGCTCACGAACGATCACCGAGCCATCCACGAGGCTGCGCGCCTGTTTTTGCAAGCGTAGTAGGCCGCGCAGGGTCAGGCCGGGCGCCGCTCCGTCGAGCTGTAAAGGATCCATTTCTGCTGCCTGGTGGACGGTCTCGATCCCTTGCGCGCGCAGGCCGGCTGTTTGCTTTTGCGAGATGCTAAAGAGGAGGGCGATGTCGTCACGTGAGATGGCGAGCCTTAAGCAGGCTGCTCCCCACGGCGAAGTGTCTTGGCACCCCTTGCGATACACGGGCTCCGGGCATTCCCCTTGGATGGTTCGGCGGGTCCGCTCAATGAATTCGCGATATTCCTCCATCGATTCCGTTCCGTCTGGGGAGAGCGCCACGCCATCCCGATTGAGACAGGTGAGCGAGGTCGGGGCCGTACCCTGGAGCTCGCGCAGCAGGTCCGCATAAAAAAACAGGCGGAAGATCTCGTCCTTGCGGAGATGGGTCCCGCGACGTACGTCCACGGGAACGTAAAGATACTGGCCAAGCGCACTTCGCCCTTCCACGCGGAGAAGGGCGGTCGGCTC
>JACCDN010153636.1_pt1 | contig 43195 bp, 41 predicted proteins | sample 7441691 | NCBI WGS metagenome assembly JACCDN01 (sample SAMN15323439, study PRJNA562643) | freshwater metagenome | isolation source: river surface water | place: USA:Blue River Watershed | collected 2017-08-16 | reverse complement strand
GATTACTTTGATGGTGACCTCAGAGCGATTAATTCAATCAATGTGAAACAGCCAGGTGGAGATTTCTCTCAGGCGGCATGGGCAGCAATGCGTAAGATCAAAGTTGGTTCAATGGAGTCTTATGCAGATCTTGCTCATCGCGCGGGAAGTCCCGCGGCAGTGCGCGCTGCGGGAAGCGCTTGTGCCAAGAATAAGATTGCGATCATCATTCCCTGTCATCGCATCATCAAATCAGGCGGCGCTATCGGCGCTTATGGCTGGGGAGTCAATAAGAAGATATGGTTACTTGAGCACGAAGGCGCGCTCGACTAGCCGAGAACTTCAAGCATAATAACAATAGCTTCATCGCATTGAGCGCTATCGAAATCTAGATGGGTCACAAGACGCGCATAACTCTTTCCGAGTGCGCTAATCCATAGACCTTTCTCCTTGCAACGCGCTGCAAAGTCAGCGGCCGTCATTCCTGCATGAGATAAATCTAAGCCGACAATATTTGTCTCTACATGATCTGGGTTGATGAGCGTTGCATCATGGGCTGCAAGTGCAAGCGCCATCTTCTTCGCCAAGGCATGGTCGTCAGCCAAGCGATTGATATTGTGATCGAGAGCGTAATGACCTGCTGCAGCTAAAAGGCCAACCTGGCGCATGCCTGCGCCATATCGCTTGCGCCAGATACGAGCCTGCGCAATAGCGGCCTTGCTTCCTAAAGAGATAGAACCGACTGGTGCGCCAAGTCCTTTAGAGAGGCAGACGCTGATGGTGTCAAAGTGCTGACCGAACTCTGAGAATGGAGTACCTGATGCAACATGGGCATTCCAGATACGAGCGCCATCGAGATGCATTGAAATTCCTCGGGCACGAGCTTCTTTACTTAAGCGAGCTATCTCTGAGATTGGTTGCACAGTTCCGCCACCAAAATTATGGGTATTTTCAACTGCAATCGCTGTTGTAGAGACGAGATATGGTCCGGCATTTTCATGTGCAAGAGCAAGTGGAGTATCGGCGTTGAGAAGACCGCGTTCTGAGTGCCATGTGCGAGTAGTTATACCGCTAAAGACTGCTCCTGCGCCGAGCTCTGCACGAACGATATGCGCACGCTCTTCAGTAAGTAGTTCTTCACCAGGGTTAACGAGTGTGCGGATGAGAAGTTGATTTGCCAGCGAACCGGTGGGGGAGAAGAGGCCTGCCTCCATGCTAAAGAGTTCTGCGACTCGTTCTTCAAGAGAGTTGACCGTTGGATCATCGCTATAGACATCATCGCCAACGAGAGCTGATGCGATTGCATCCCGCATTCCTTGTGATGGACGAGTGACAGTGTCAGAGCGAAGATCAATTGCCATGGCTAACCTCTATATCTCTCGGTTTTACAATTGCGAACATTGCTGCGAGAACTAGGACGCCTCCAAAGAGGGCTTGCAACCTAATTGTCTCTCCGCCGAAAAGAACAGCAAAGAGAGCCGCGAAGACGACCTCCATAGTGAGAATCACAGCGACTTTCGTTGATGAGATGTGCGCTTGCGACCAAGTCTGAACCATAAATGCGATAGCGGTTGCAAATATCGCAGTGAAGAAGACAACTGGCCAGCCAGATCTGCCGGCAGGGGCTTCGTACCCTTCGGCGAAAGCCAGCGCGCCAGTGAGAAGCGCACAGCCGGTGAGTTGAACAACGGTCATCGCATAGCTATCTAGCCCATTGCTCCACTTGCCGAGAGCAACAATGTGAGCGCCAAAGGCGATTGCGCTGACAAGTACGAGCGCTTCACCATATCCAACAGACCAGCCATGCAGAGATAGGAGCGCTAGACCTACGGTCGCTGTAATAACACAGCCCCAGGTATATGCATCAATCTTCTGTCGGAGAACAATCCATGCGATCACCGGTGTGGCTACAACATAAAGTCCGGTAATAAAGCCGGTGATAGCTGCGCCTGCTATTGCCAAGCCGAGAGTTTGGAAAATGTAGCCGGTTCCGAGAAAGACTCCAGCTAAGAGTCCTTTACGAAAAATCTCTGGGGTAAATTTCTTGAGAACCGATGGCTTGAGGGCAATCATCGCAATAACAGCGACTGCAAATCGGGTAAAGAGGAAGCTATTTACATTCTGCTTTGCAATGGGATCCTTCATGACTACAAAAGCCATACCCCAAGTTGCCGCAACGCCAAGGAGCGCCCATGGCGCCAGTTTGATGAGGCGATCTTGCTGTGATGTCATCCGCGAAGTTTCTTCAAGAGTGCGATTTCTTCGCCGTGCTCTGGCTCCATTCCTGGAGTTTCGAGAATCAGAGGAGCATTGACGACGGCAGGATGCTTGAGGAGCTCTTTGAAAGGCGCTTCTCCGATGAAGCCCTTACCAATATTCTGGTGGCGATCCTTGAGCGCACCGCAGACATCCATCGAGTCATTGGCGTGAATTAATTGAATGCGTTCGATTCCTGCGACTTCAACGAGGAGATCAAGGGTCTCCTTCATTCCGCCCTTCTTTGCAATGTCATGACCTGCGGCGAAGACGTGACAAGTATCGAGACAGATTCCAACCTTTGGATGGTATTCAAGCGCCTTCAGATATTTTTCAAGATCTTCTAGCCGCTTTACAAGTGATTGTCCTTGGCCAGCTGTTGGCTCAAGTAGAAGCATCGGAGCGTTATCGCCGAGCTTTTCTAGAATCGGCATCATGCCTTTATTGATCTGCTTCCATGCTTGATCTACAAACTCTTCCTTAACTGCAGAACCAGTATGTACGACGACTCCAAGTGCGCCGATTTCTTCACCGCGCTTTAAAGAAAAGGCCGTTGAGGCAAGTGAATTCTTGTAAGTATCTTCGGTGGGAGATCCAAGGTTAATTAAGAATGGGGCATGAACATAAACCTCGAGGTCGAGCGCATCTGCCTTCTCGCGAAAGAGAACATCTGCCTCATGGTTGGTTTCGGGCATCGCCCATCCGCGCGGATTTGAGGTGAAGACTTGGATCGCTTCAGCGCCTGTTAATTCGGCATAGGCGATAGATCTCTTAGCCATTCCTCCTGAAGTTGGAGTATGAGCACCGATACGTGGACGTGAATTCTTGGTTGCAGGCACCGGCCTACCCTACTGTGATGGTTACCGTACTGCCACGTTTTACCTTGGTTCCAACCTTTGGCGTGATATTTGTGACCTTCTTGACCGTCTTCTTGCCAATCTTCTTCACTACAACCTTGAGTCCGAGATCTTGTAGGGCCTTGACAGCCTTCGCTTCCTCAATGGAGTAGATGTTAGGGATGTACGCATATTGCGTTCCCTTAGAGATTACCAGTGAAACCGCACCACCCTTATTTGCAGTTCCGCCACCTGCCGGATTCTGCGAAATAACTTCACCAGTTAATCGAGTCTCACTAAATGCATAAGTTGCCGTTACTGCGAAGCCCGCCGCCGTTAACTCGTTGAGAGCTTGTTCGCCATTCTTACCGATATATGAAGCCAGGGCGACTTGTTCGATTCCTTTAGAAACTGTAATCGTTACAGTGGTATTGCGTTTTACCTTTGTTCCGGCAATCGGGGTCACCGAGATGACAAATCCTTTTGGAACGGTGGAATCAAATACTTCGATGATTGGTGCGACCTTGAGTGGAAACTTTCCAATCGCAGTTTGTGCAGCTTCAGGCGTGAGTCCTTGAACCATTGGAATCACATAACGTTCAGGGCCTTTAGAGAAGACGAGCTTTACCGTGCCTGCTTGATCTACCTTCTCACCGCCTGGTGGAATTGATTCGATAACGCGATCTGCCTCAATATCCTCGCTATAGCGACGCTCAATCACAATTGAGGTGAGACCTAATGGCGAAAGCGCTGCAGTGACTTCGCTCTGAGTTGCGCCAACCGTTGAAGGTACGACCACTCGTGAACCAGGGCCGATAAGAACCCACCAGCCCGATATTCCGAGTGCAACGGCGAGACCAGCTGCGATATAGCGATTTCGACGTACCCGCTTACTTACCTTCTTCCGTTGAGCAACCTGTGCCGTGGTCTCTCTTTCAACGGCAACAGGTTCGGACTTTTCAACTACAGGAACTTGAGTGGTTGCTTCCTTGATACGTTTACGAAGTGACTTCACTTCCCGCTTAGGGCGCATGGGTTGAATAGGAATATCTAGCTCTAGGCTGAGCTGATTCTCTTTTGGATTGAGACGAGAGTTAATAGCAGCAAGAAGCGCATGGAATTCATTGGCATCGCGAGGGCGCTCATCAGGATCTGCAGCTGTCGCGCGATAAATCAAATCATCGAGCTCAGCAGGGACATCTTTGATGATCGTACTCACACGTGGAACGCGTTCATTGACATGCATATAAGCAATCTGAATTGGCTCTGCACCGTCAAAGGGTTTCTTGCCTGTGAAAATTTCGAAGGCGGTAATTCCAACGGCATAAACATCAGATCGCGAATCCGCAATACCGCGTTGCACTTGTTCGGGAGATAGATAAGAGACGCTTCCTAGAATCACACTGGACTCAACTGTCATGGTCGTGCCTAGCAGGGGACCCTTTGCTAGCCCAAAATCTGCAATCTTGATACGTCCCTCTTTCGAGACCAAGATATTTTCTGGCTTGATGTCGCGGTGGACGATACCTTGGCGATGAGCTGCAGCGAGAGCGCTCAATACCGGCAAGAGGAAGCGAATGCCGTCGCGATATGAGAGTCGTCCTTGCTGATGTAAATATTCGCGCAAGGTGTGGCCTTCAACAAGCTCCATCACAATGAAGACAGCAGGCGTTCCGCTCTGGTTCCATCCTTGATCTTGAACGGCCACGATATTGGGATGAGAGAGAGCGGCTGCAGCTTTTGCCTCGCGAATAAAGCGCTCAACAAATTGTTCATCTTGTGCAAGATGGGGATGCATAATCTTGACCGCAACCTTGCGATCGAGGCGAGTATCAAAGCCCTCGTAGATGCTTGCCATTCCACCGTTGGCTACTTGGCGAAGGAGCTGATAGCGCCCGTCGATGAGTTCGCCGCTGAGATCTGACACGTGCGGATTCTAGTTACTGAGGACGAAATCAGCTGCGTTCTGTGAGTCGTTCTCCTGAAAATGTTGCTCCTGTGAAATGAGCCATTTCTGCATCTGCTGGGAGATGCCTTCACCATCTCGTATCAGCACTCGCGCTAAGCCAGCGTGAGCTTCGATATCTATCCAGATAGAAGCGCTCAAGAAAGGACGGACTGCGCTCTGCATTGATCCGACGCCTTCGAGGATGAGCAGCTCTGCCTGTGGAATCTCTTCGGCTGGATCAAACTCACCTCTGCTCCAGTTATAGCGAGATAGAGAGATCCGCTGACTTTTTTGATGCGCTTTACAGGCGCCCAACAGCGCATCTGTTAGGTGGTGATCAAAGGCGCAATCCCAACCGTTATAGAGATCATCCATATGAAGAATGGCGCACTTATATTTGAGAGATAAGGCTGCGCTCAGATGATTGGCAAGCGTTGTCTTTCCTGCTCCAGCTGGACCGTCTATTGCGATAATGGGGCGATCAGATGATTTACAGAGATCGAATAGCGCGGCGGTGAGTTCCATACCAAGATCTCCATCCCAATGCAGCCATGATCGTAAAGGCGATGTAGAGAACTGTAGTGAAGAGAAGTCCCTGTGATGCATAAAGCGCAACATAACCAGCATCGACTACGAGCCAGAGAAGCCAATTCTCATACTTCTCATAGACCATCAGGATCTGTGCCGCCAAACTACCAAATAGAAGAAGCGTGTCTGGAAGCGCTGCCGTTGCACCAAGATCGGTGAGCACAGGCACTAAGAGAGCTGTTGCTGCCATGATTGCCACAATAGTTATGAGACGCAGTTCAAGCGAGAGCGCCCCCGGTTTTGCTCCTGTCGCCTCCCATCCAAACCATCCAGCAATTGCAGCTGCAATAAAGATAAGTTGAAGTGCAGCGCTTGCATAGAGATCAAATTGAAGGAAGAAGATTCCGTAGAGAGCGCTGCTTAGCGCCCACCATGGCCAGGTGATTCGCTTGCCTGTGATTCCTAGTCCAACGCCGACGAAAGATGCAACTGCTGCGATGAATTCGAGATAAGAGACTTCATAGCCCCAGGCGGTAAAGAAGATGGATGACATATAGATCCTCAAACATTCTCAGTTCGCATTACCGAACTGGTCTAACGGTCGAACTCGTTATTGAGTTCCTCTCAGCCACCGTGGCTCCCGTGGATAAAACTCTAGCGCATTCGAAGGAAAAGAGTCTGAATAAATGCGATTCCCGCAACACGCGCTCTGCGCCACGTTGAGGTAGTTGCTCTCTTATTGAAGATGTCATAACCATTAGCTTCAATCTCATCGACAATTCCGCAATAGAGCTCACTTGCGGCACGAATACAAGGGCGAGAAATTGGATCGAGGTATTGGATTCCCGCCTCTGCCTTTTCTTGAAGCTCCCTTACTCGAGCAATCTGATACTTAATTGCCTCAACTATCTCTGGCGTCAACTGACGCTTGAGCAACATCTCTTCCGACACACCGAAGCGAGCCAAATCATCGAGTGGCATGTAGATGCGTCCTCGATCAATATCTTCACCGATATCGCGGATAAAGTTAGCCAATTGAAATGCCGTGCCAAGAGCTGTTGCCGCTTCTACCGCACGTGGATCGCTATATCCAAGAATCGGAAGCATCTCTAGTCCAATAACAACCGCAGAGCCATAGACATAGGTCATCAAATCGTCATAACTCTTGTATCGGGTGACGGTGAGGTCCATCTCCATTGAGACCATAAAAGCATCGAAGTACTCGTGTGGAATCGAATACTTCTTTACGGTATCTACCAATGCACGTCCGATGAGGTCGTTGCTCGATCCTGCTCGAAGATCTTCAAGAACTGAGTCGCCCCAAGTTCGAAGTGCCACTGCCTTCTCTTCTGGAGTCAGAGTTGATGCAAGATCATCAACAATCTCATCGGCATAGCGAGCAAACCCGTAAAGTGCGTGGACCGGTGGGCGCTTTGCCGCCGGCAGTAGAAGGGTTGCTAAGTAATAGGTCTTGCCATGAAGTGCATTGAGGCGTTTGCACTCGTCATAAGATTGCTGAAGCAGATCTGACATTTACTTAACAGGTCCCACAATGCGCTCTGCAGCCAGACGTCCCGAGATGAGAACCATCGGAACGCCAACGCCAGGCTGGGTTCCACTGCCTGCGAAGACGACATTGTCGAAGCCCGCTGCAATATTGCGAGGGCGGAAAGGTCCGGTCTGGAAGAAGGTGTGTGCGCTTGCAAATGGTGCACCGCGCTCCATGCCTTGTGCCTGCCAATCGAGGGGAGTGGTCATATGTTCGACCTCGATCGCATCACCAAAGCCGTCATAGCCTCGAGCTTCAAGGACGCGGATCATCTCATCGCGATAACGTGATTTTTCCTTGGTCCAATCAATATCAGCATCAAGGTTAGGAGTTGGGAAGAGTACGTAATATGACTCTTTACCGGCAGGTGCAAGAGATTTGTCATCGTGTGATGGCACGGTCACCAATACAGATGGATCCGTCATCAAAACCTTTTTCTTAATGAGCTCATCAAAGACGCCATCCCATGATTCACCAAAGTGGATGTTGTGATGTGCAATGTGGTCATAGTGCTTTGAAGATCCAACGAGAAGCGTCACGCAAGATGGTGAGTACTTCAAGCGCTTAATGCTGAGAGGTTCTTTGCCGAGCAAATCTTTCCAGACAACTGGTAGATCTGGGTTCATAACAATTGCATCGCATTCGTACCGCTCACCCTTATCGGTTATTGCAGCCGTGACTCGTGATCCTTGCTTCTCAAGTGAGGTTACAGAAGAGCCATAAACAAACTTCACACCGTGCTTTGCTGCAGCTGCCGCAAGTGCACGAGGAACGGCATGCATTCCACCCTTAGGGAAGAAGACTCCATTGACAGAATCCATGTACGCAATGACTGCATAGATAGCGAGTGCTTGCTGTGGACTAACACCGGCATACATCGCCTGGAAGGAGTAGACCTTCTGCAGGCGAGGATCTTTGAGGAATTGATTCACCTTAGGCTGAAGGTGTCTAAACCCACCGAGCGCAATAAGACGTGCAAGATTTGGTGTCAGCAAGTTAAGTGGTGAATCAATATTGCGATCGATGAAATCGTTCATTTCATACTTATAGAGCTTGGTAACGAAATCTACATAGTCGCGATATCCGGCAGCTTCTGTTGCAGAAACTTTCTCGCGGATTTCCTGTTCCATTGCTGCAGTATCTGCATGGACATCAATCTGTGAACCATCTGCATAGAAAGCTCGATAGAGAGGGGAGACCGGCATCAGCTCTAGCCAATCCTTCATATCTTCGCCGACAGCGCTAAATGCATCTTGGATCAATGAAGGCATGGTCAGAACGGTTGGTCCGGTATCGAATGCGTAGCCATCTTTATTGAGCAAGCCATTGCGACCGCCTGGAACTAATTCGCGTTCAATCACAGTTACATCGCGACCTGCGCCCGCCAGACGTAGCGCTGCGCTTAATCCAGCGAGACCGGCTCCGACGACAACAACTTTCTGAGATGGACCTTTGATGCGTGCAACCATTAGGCGCTCCGTTTTACCGCGCTCAGCGCGATGTAAGTGAGAAGTTCTCTCGATGATGGGTGGATTGATGGATCTTCGATTGCTGCAAGTGATTCGTTGGTCAATTTCTCAATGAGATTCTCGACCTTTTCAACCGCCCCAGATGAAGTGATGAGAGCACGTAGCTCTTCAATCTTTTCAGGGGAGATTTCAGGTTGGCCTAAATGAGCAAGTAGTTCTTCGCGGCCGCGGGCGTCAAGTGATTCAAGCGTCATTGCTATAAGTACGGTGCGCTTTCCTTCGCGCAAATCATCACCTGCGGGCTTGCCAGTGATTGCAGGGTCACCAAAAATGCCAAGCATGTCATCACGAAGTTGGAAGGCTTCGCCGAGTGGAAGGCCATAACGTGAGAGGGCGCCGAGTAGCGCTTCATTATTTGATGGCGCACCAATAACAGCGCCAATATGAAGTGGGCGTTCAATTGTGTACTTACCTGATTTGTATCGGGCGATACGCAGTGAACGCTCGGCGCTGTAGGTCTTTTCGCCGGCCTCGCGTACATCGAGATATTGCCCCGCCATTAATTCAACTCGCATCTCGTCATGTATGAGATGTGCGGCAAGAAGTGATTCGGTGGAGATTCCAGATGTATTGAGCATTTGATCTGACCAGACGAGGGCAAGATCTCCAAGTAGAACTGCCGCCGCTTCGCCAAATTGAGTTGCGAGCCCATTCATGGCCGCTGATTGATGAAGATTTTCAAAATGGCGGTGAATTGCTGGCTTACCGCGGCGCGTATCAGAGCGATCCATCAAATCATCGTGAATCAAGGCGCATGCCTGAAGAAGTTCGAGACTTGAGATTGCACGAATGAACTCGCGAGTTGGCTCGGCACCTGATGCAATTAATCCTGAATAGGCAAAGAGCGGGCGTAAGCGCTTGCCGCCATCGAGCAAGAATTCATCGAGAGCATCGCAGACTGGCACGAGTTCTGAGGCGATGGATGTGAGGTAGCGACGTTGACCGGAGAGAAAGTCGGCCAATTCGCCTCTAATTTCTGCCCGGACTGTTTCGATTCTCGCTTTGACCTCGGTTGCCACGCGGCAACGGTACCCTGACACCATGGAGATGCGCATGACGAACCGTTGGACTAGCGGTCAGCCGACCTTCTCCTTTGAGTTCTTCCCACCGAAAGATGCCGAGGGTGAGGCACGTCTCTGGTCTGCGATTGAGGGCCTCGAATCCATCGCTCCAGACTTCATATCTGTGACCTACGGCGCCGGTGGTTCTACCCGGGATCGCACGATTCGCATTACTTCAGAGATTTCAGCTCACACAAAGATTCCTACCGTTGCGCACCTAACCTGTGTTGGCTCTACTCGCGAAGAGCTAATTGAGATTCTTGGTAAGTATCGAGAGGCAGGAATTCATAACATTCTTGCTCTGCGGGGAGATCCAGTTGGTGGCCCTCGTGCACCATGGGAGACAGCTCCCGGCGGATTCGACCATGCAGATCAATTAGTCACATTGGCGGCAGAGATGGGCGGCTTCACCATTGGAGTCGCAGCTTTCCCTGATGGCCATCCTGCATCAGCAGGGGATATGAATCGAGATATTGAAGTCTTGCTCGAGAAAGAACGTCGCGGCGCAACTTTTGCAACTACCCAATTCTTCTTTGAAGTTGAGAAGTGGCAATCGCTTGTAGAAAAACTTGCAGCTAAAGGTTCAGCGCTACCAATCATCCCTGGTGTTTTACCAGTGACGAATGTCAAGCAACTCAACCGGATGGCAGAGCTCAGCGGTACTCCAATCCCAGGACATATCTCTGATGCTTTTGCACGTGTGGAAGAAAACCCAGAAGATGTTCGCAAGTTGGGAGTGGAGATCGCCACGGAGCTATCGCAGCAGCTCCTTGATGCCGGTGCCCCTGGTATTCATTTCTACACCATGAACACTTCAACAGCTACACGCGAAATTTTCGAAGGAATCAAAGGCAGAGGTAAATGAATCTCTTAGCGTTCAGAAAACGATGGAGCGAGCTCCATGGGGGAGTTGAGATTCAGGGCGTAATCAAAGGATGGCTCACAATCTCATTTGCGATTGCAAGAGTCCTTAATTTCTTTCGGATCACTCCTAATATTGTTACAACTGTTGGATTACTTGCATCAGTACTTATTTATTTTACCTCTTACACATCCCAACTCATTGCGCTTGTAATCTTCTCGCTGATTTGTGATGGTGTTGATGGCTCACTTGCAATATATGGTGATCGCACCAGCAAATTTGGTGAACTTTATGACTCTATCGCCGACCGACTATCTGAGGCGTTCTGGCTCATGGGCGCAACATTTGTTGGGGTTCCAGTCCGCTGGGCAATCGCAATTTGGGTTCTTGGTGCAACACAAGAGTATGCACGCGCCCGTTTAGCATCTTTGGGCTATACCGAGATCGGTGTCGTGACGCCAACAGAGCGCCCAGTACGCGCGATCTTTGTTATTGCAGTGACCCTGACTTTCTGGTTTGGCTATGACGTCGGCAAAGAAATTGCGATTGCCTTTACAGCGCTCTCAACTATCAGTGTGTTGATTGTGATGCGGATGGCACGTTCAATATTGCGTTAGCAACTATTTCAGCGCTTAAGCCAACGAGCGGCAAGCCACCACCAGGATGGGCAGAGCCTCCAACGAGATAGAGATTCTTAATGGGAGAGCGATTCTTGGCTCGCAAGAATGCGGCGCGAGGACCATTGCTTGATGTTCCATAGATAGATCCGCCAGGTGCATTTACTGAGTTCTGTAAATCAAGTGGTGTGCGGATCTCTAGCAGGTCTAGCCGCTCGCGGATCGGAATACCTTGTGCCTCAATCTGATCGATGATTGTGTGAGCATATTTCTGTGCGAAATCTGAATCGCTCCAATCGAAACCCTCTGCACTATCTTCGCTGTGACGTGGTGCATTTACCAAGATAAAGAGCGCTTCATGACCTTCACTCTTCACCATAGTTGGATCATGAGGAGCGCATATATAAATTGTGGGCTTCTCAACTGGGGTCTTTGTGGTGAAGATAGATTCAAACTCTGCATCGTAATCTTCCGGAAACAAAATTGTGTGATGCGAAAGTTTTGGCGCACCACTTGGTCGCAAACCGAGCAATAGAGAGAAACCGGCGAGTGAAGGCTCTAACTTTGATTGAGCTTTTCTAATTCTCTTGACCTTACGAGTATTTGCAGTAATCAGCCTGTTATAGGTAAAGCCAGCATCGGCATTGGAGATGACGATATCAGCAGGAATATCTCGACCATCTGCGAGGGTAATTCCTGCCGCCTTACCGCGCTTGAGATTGATTGTCGAGACAGGTGAGTTGAGGTGGATTGTGACACCAACTTTTTCGCAACGCTGAGCAATATGCTCAGATAAAGTACCGATGCCACCCTTTATATGCCAGGCGCCGAAGGCCTCTTCGATAAAGGCGATTGTCGAGAGAACGGCTGGTGCTTTTCGTGGATCAGAGCCGCTATAGGTTGCATAGCGATCCATAATCTTTGCCAGATATGGATTAGTTAGTCCGAAGTCACGAAGAGTCGCACGGGGTGCGATGATGCGAAGATCTCGAAATATATTGCGACGCTTTAAGAGCGAAAGCGGGCTCTTGAGCTCTGATTCAATAAATGGTTCGCGAGAGACATCCCACATCCGTTCTGCGCGATTGAGGACTGCATCCCACTGTGCTGCAGAATCTTCACCGAAAGATTCGGTGATCGCTTCGAGCGTTTTCTTGCGCGAAAGATTGGTGAATTCGACTGACTTGCCATCATGGAAGCGGTAATCGAAAGATGGATTGACCTCTTCTAGCTCGAGAATCTGTCCCATGTGCTTGCCTGTGCGTTGAAAGAAATCACGATAGACCGCTGGAATCGTCAGGAGTGATGGGCCAGTATCAAATGCGTAGCGGCCAATCCATTCGGTGCGACATTTGCCGCCAGTGCGATCAGATGCTTCATAGATAGAAACGCTATGTCCAGCGCGAGCCAAGCGCGCTGCTGCACACATGCCGCCGATTCCCGCACCGATAACAATGATTTCTTTGGGCTCTTTAACCTTGCCGACCTGTCCGGTCATACGGTGCGCCCCTTCCATTGAGTCTTTCCGCGATTACTCCATGAGAAGTAAAGCAGATAGATAAATGCAATCACTGATGCGGGATGGAGAAATGAGTCACGAATTCGAGATCGTGAAGAAATGGCACTGATAATGCGAGTACCAATAATTGAAGTCAGTGCGGCGATTGCTAGAAGGTCACCATCAAGGGCGTATATGAGCGGAGTAATGGTTGTAGCTGCCATGAAGAGTGCAGCGACGAGAGAGCCCGGCAGAGAGCCAAATGCTCGATGGAGAGATTTTCCATATCCTGCGCGAAGTTCTGAAAATGATGAGTACATCCGGGTCGATGCGATGGAAGAGCCGTCAATGACAGCGCCTTTAAAGCCGCCATCGACAAATGCCCGGCCGAGTTCGATATCGTCGAGGACATGTGTTGCCACGGCAGTAAATCCACCAATTGCCCGTAACGATTCTGCTTTCATGGCCAGAAATTGCCCGTTGCAGACCACAGTGGATTTCATCGGAAATTTCTCAGCACCTCTAAGAATTAAAGTGCTCATCCACGACCATTGGAGAAGCGGTTGGATCAACCGTTCCGACCAGGTGAGTGCAATCTGACGAGGATAAGGGGATACGAAATCAAGAGAGTGTTCTTTGAGAGTGGCGACTGCCTGCGCGATAGCGCTTGGAGTAAATGAGACATCAGCATCAACTGAAACTACAAAATCAGCATCGTGTGCATATTTGGATTGATAACCAGCATGGAGCGCGCTGACCTTGCCGATCCAGCCAATGGGCGGTGGAGGAGCTTGAATGACAGCAACTCGATCTGATTGATGTGCGAGAGCAATATCTAACGTTCCATCGTCAGAGCTGTCATCAATGACAAGGACCTTGAAATGTGGCAAACCAATTTGTCCAGCGAGTTCAGAAATTACTCGTTCCGCGTTCTCTGCCTCATTGCGCATGGGTAGAAGTACGAGAACAGATTCTGTTATCTCCTGATCGCTCTTTGGCTTTCGAATGGTGGCGAAGTTAATGAGTGCGAGAGCAAGGAGCAGAGAGTTGAGGAGGAAGATGGAGAAGATCATTGAATTTAAGCTTCGCCGAGCCAATTCTTATAGATAAAGGGCGTTGCAAATGCGCCAAAGAAGGCAGCTCCCAAGAACGCTAAACCAGGGCGATCAAAGAAGAAGAGATTGCCGATAAATCCCGAGAAGAGAACCCAGGTGAGGAGAATCGTTACAGCGCGAAGACTCGCGCTCTCTTTCCGTCGCTCGAAAGGAAGTACGAGATTACAAAAAGCGACAATTGCACACCCAGCAAGTAGCCAGCCAAAGAAGTTAGAGAGCGGAACATCTGGCACGAAAGGGACATGTGCCCCATCTACTACCCATGTCCATCGTCCTGCTGCAACCATTTGCGGATCAAGAAAGAGATCCCAGCCGGCCAAGAGAGCGCCACCGTAGATGAATGTCCACTTCGGTGTCACTCGACGAGCAGCGACGAGTGCAGGATGCACCATCATCACCCAAGCAAAGGGAACAACGAGTGGAACGCCTGCAATTGCGATACCAAGAGTTGGACTGTATTCATAAACGCCAAAGGGCCAACCGCTATGGACGCCGAGAAGTTCAATAAAATATCCAAAGAGCGCAACTATCACGAGATAGCGCCACGCATATCTAAATCCATAAGAGAGATATGCGTGGAGAACCATCGTCGTTGCACCTACAAGAACAGTTGCGATGGTGATTACTCGAAGCAGCTCACCATTAGTCAGTGGGTAAGCCATTTGAAGAAGAATGAGGAGAGCTAACGTTGCGCCAAGAGAGATTCGAGCGCGCTGGGAGATTCCGTGGCGGCGCCTACGAGGGGTGTAATGCCTAATGGACATGGGGGAAGTCTGCCGTATTAATGAGGTCAAAGCGGGCAAAGAGTTCTTCGCTATACCAATCAAATCGCTTCGTATCCTCAATTACCGCACGATGAGGAGCGTTCTTGTATGCGAAATCACGGAGCGCTTGGGCCGATTCCCATAGTGAGAAGGTCCCTTGCAGGCCGATAGGCGCCTCCCCAATACCGATAGAGAAGATGAGTCCAGGGGATTGATGGAGATCAACCACGACTGGAGGTATGGAACGCCAAAATCGAAGTGATTGCGACCATTTCAATCTTGCTCGAGTGATGGCTACAACAGGCCCGCCCCCATGCTTCTTTCCAGATATTTCGAAAGGTTCGCGCTTGGACCATTTTCCGTGAGAAGAAATTGGTTCAAGTAGATACTTATCAACTGCGAGCGAACGTTTGCTCCAGCGCTTAATGAAACGAGATCTATCAATAAGATCGAGATTATCTGCAACAAAGAGAATGGCCCACTGCTTCAAATCAGCATCGGTCGGAGTGAATGTCCTGCCGGTGCCAGTGCCCATCAGCTTTGCGAAGGAGACACCTTGCATTCTTCTAGCAGCACGACGGCCAATCGCCATCTGAAGAAAGGCAAATGGGATTGCGCTCTTCTTTACCGTGAAGATATAAATAACAGTCTTCATTGTATGAATTTCATCGCTGATGGAGTGAGTGAGTAATAGGCCCACTTTCCCCGCTGGGTGCGCTCAAGCAATCCTGCATCCACTAAGAGTTTGAGGTGATGGCTCACAGTGCTTTGAGAGAGACCAGTATCTGGCGTGAGATCGCAGACACATGCTTCAGAGTCACCACTTGCCGCCACTGCCATCACAAGATTGAGGCGCGTTGGATCACCGAGCGCCTTAAATTGCTCTGCCATAGCCACAATGGCTTTGGGAGACTTGCTCACGTTTAGCATTTTCGCCACGCCACTAGCATACATTGACAATCTTCGATATGAGAGTACTCTAAACATATCGATAATCTTCGATGTGAAGGAGTTAGAAAATGGTAGATGTAGTCATTGAAAGCAAAGATGTTTGTTGCACAGAGGAAGAAGCCGCTAGCGGAGCATGCTGCGGCGCAGATTCAGGAAAGTGCTGTTAACAAATGTCTATTTCAGTAAACCTATCCAGTCGAGAGAGTAAAAAGAGAAGCTTTTTGAAGCTGCTGGGGCTCTCGGCTGGGTGGTTTACTGCCTATCGACTCAATAATCGTATTTGGGATTGGCTACTCTTTAATTTTGCAGATTTAGACCCCGAGTCAAAGTTTACTCAAGCGGTCCACTTCTTCATTTTTGATTCGATCAAGATCGCCCTATTGCTCATTGGAATCACATTCCTAGTCACATTTCTGCGAACCTTCATCACAATCGAGAGGACTCGGTCATTTCTCGGTGGTAGACGTCAGGGTGTAGGAAATGCCATCGCTGCATCAGCTGGAGTATTGACACCCTTCTGCTCATGTAGCGCGGTCCCCGTATTTATGGGATTTCTCGGAGCCGGCATTCCAATCGGCGTTACCTTGAGCTTTTTGATTGCAAGCCCGCTCGTTAATGAGATTGCAGTTGGGCTTCTTTTTTCCTTATTTGGATGGAAGATTGCAGCTCTGTACCTGCTCTCCGGTTTGGTGATTGCCATATCTGCGGGTTTTATTCTTGGAAAAATGAAGGTCGAACGATGGGTAGAGCCCTTCATATACGCAAATAAAGTAAATGCTAATGCCGATTTTTCATCACCTCTATATGCGCTTCAAGATCGCATTCGGATGGCAGGGGAAGAATCAATCGCCATTCTTAAAAAGATATGGCCATATCTTCTCGTCGGCATAGCGGTGGGCGCAGTGATTCACGGCTGGGCACCGACTGAATTTTTTGCAAAGTATGCAGGTGAAGGAAATCCATTCGCCGTCATCATCGCGGTGCTAGCCGGCATTCCACTTTATTCAAGTGCTGCCGGGGTAATGCCAATAGTCCAAGCGCTCCACGATAAAGGCCTACCTATGGGCACTTTACTTGCCTTTATGATGGCGGTTGTCGCATTGAGCTTGCCCGAGATAATTTTGCTCCGCCGCGTGCTTTTGCCGAAATTACTAATTACATATCTCCTTGTTGTGGGATCGGGAATTATTTTTGTTGGTTATCTCTTTAATGCAATTCTTTAGGAGCAGAAATGGAAGTTAAAGTTTTAGGACCAGGCTGTAAGAACTGTGTCACTCTCGACCGAATCACCCGAGAGGTAATCGCCGAAATGGGCATTGAGGCAACTTTTGAAAAAGTTGAAGATTATGCAGCAATCTCATCATTTGGAGTGATGAGCACTCCGGCCTTAGTTATTGACGGCAAGGTTATTCTTAGTGGACGAGTGCCAACAGCTCGCCACCTTCGAGAAATTCTAGAATCTCTCTAGCCGAGCATTATTGAGAATTATTCTCAATGAGATCCCATTTATTGCCGAACTTATCTTTAAAGACTACAACCTGACCAAAGACCTCTTGCCGTGGAGTTTCGGTGAACTCAATTCCTTGTGTGAGATATCGCTGATAAGTCTCTGCGAAATTATCGGTATAGAGAAAGAATCCAACCCTCCCACCGGTGGAGTTCCCAATCGCCGCTCTTTGCTGAGCGTTTGATGCCTTCGCTACGAGGATTTGTGCCCCCTGCGTACTAGGTGCAATAACAACCCAGCGCTTCTCTGGAGTTAATTGAGAATCTTCAATTAAAGTGAATCCAAGATCATCTACAAAATGCGCAATCGCAGAATCGTAGTCATCGACAACAATTGCAATCATGCCCAAGGTGGTTGACATTAATCGCCGACCTTCATTGACGTGGCCTCGGTTGATTTAATCAATTCAGAGAAGCTAGTTGGAAAGACTCCATGAGGATGGCCGGCCGCAGCCCAGATAACGGGATAATCGTTGAGCGCCTCATCGATCAAGGTGATATCTGGCTTATTGATCCAGCCAAGCGGACTGACACCGCCAATTGAAAAACCGGAGAACTCCTTAACAAAATTGGCATCAACTCGACCGAGCTCTGAGTAACCAAGATTGCGGGCAACGAGATCGGTATCGACTCGGTGGCGACCGCTTGTGATAATCAGCAGCACTTCATCATCTGGAGTTTGAAAGATCAAAGATGAGGCAATCTGACCGACTTCAATTCCAAGGGCTGAGGCGGCATCCTGTGCGGTACGAGCTGTCTCACCAAGAACGGTGATGGGACCAGCAATTGAGAGTTCTGCCATGGCGGCAGCAACTCGTTTTACAGCCGACTTCTCAAGGATGTGCTCCATAAGAGAGAAGGTTAGGGGATAGGTTTCGGTAATGACCACAGCATTTGCGCGAGGCATCAAAGCTCGAAACTCACTGTGGGCCTCATTCTTTATTATGGGAATCGCCTCGATGGCATGGGTCGCACGAATCCCTGAGATTAAAGATGCCGTGGGCGTGAGCAATGGTGAATTTGGCTTTGTCTTCATCGGCGCCACGCTCGGATCGGTGCTCGGTGCGCAGATAGCAGGTCGAGCAATACATACATTTGGCTCTCGTCCCGTCATCAATCTCTCATCGTTCTTGCTTCCAGCTGGCCTCATTGCGATGGCTTACTCGGCAACAGCGATGCAACTCTTCTTTGCGCTGATGTTGATGGGATTTGGGTATGCACTGACAGATATGTCGGTTAATACCCAGGCGGTAGTAGTAGAAAAGATTCTCAATCAAAAGTGGATGTCATCTTTTCATGGCATGTGGAGCCTTGGCTCATTTGTGACAACAGTTTTCGGCGGAGTTATGATTTCTATTCTCACTCCGAAAGAGAATCTCATTGTCGTTGCAGTAATTTCTTTCATAGCATTTATCCCAGCAAATATTTTTCTCTTATCTCCGCATGAGGATGAACATGCCGGCGATGGTTCTGAAGTTACCGAGGCGAAGATTCCATTCTTCGGAAAATCTGTATTGCCGCTCTGGGCGTTAGGTCTCGGGCTGATTGCGGGAATGGTGGCCGAAGGCGCTGCCAGTGATTGGGGAGCAATCTTGCTCCGTGAAAATATGAATATCCCAAAGGGAATATATGCATCCGCCTTTGCTTCCTTCGCACTGGCGATGATCACCAGCCGATTCTTGGGAGATAAAGCTTTAGAGAAGTTTGGCCCACGGAATACTGTTCGTTATGGCGGACTTTATGGAGGAGCCGCTTGGGGTCTTTGTATTTCGATTGCAATCCCGCTCTCTAGCTACGCAACAATTCCGGCGTTAATCATTGTCAATATTGGATTTATCTTTGCCGGCTTAGGAATTGGCCCAATGTTTCCGGCCTTTATCTTGTCGGCTAGTCGCCTTAAGGGAATCGCACCGGCTGTTGCGATTTCACGCGTTGGAGTTATCGGAATCGCCGGTTTCTTTATCGGCCCGACAATCACTGGAATCTTGGCTGAGGCAACATCACTCTCATGGGCGATGGCCTATCCGGTAGGAATGATGATGCTTGCAGGGTATATGTCTCGTGCCATTGACGAGGATTAAAGAATCCAAGTGTGAACGATTGTAAAGATTGCAATCGAGAAGAGCAGAGATGCAAATGCTTTACGCAATAATTCAGGTGATGCGACCTTTCCAAAGTGCGATGAAAGTGTGGCAACGATAACCGCGCTGATTGCCATTGTTGCTGGAATATGCCAATCGACATCTCCCCAGACCTTGTAGTGGGCCAGAAATGCAATCAAAGAGTTGAGCGAGATAATCAATAGAGATGTTCCCGCTGCGATTTTCTGTGGCGTACCAAAGAAGAGAACAAGAACAGGGATCGCGAGGAAACCCCCGCCGATACCGAAGATTCCAGTCATCGAGCCGATGAGTAATGAGAGAAAGATGAGAGTAGTTACCGGCATTCTCTGATGTTGATCCTTGATGGGGGAGCGCAACATCGAAAATCCTGCCACGGTGAGGATGAGTGCAAAACCTGTTGTGATGAAGTCATCAGAGAAAGAATCGGCAATTGATGAGAATCCAATATTGGTAATAAGTCCGATTCCAGAGATGACCAGGGCATCTCGATAGAGAATCTCTTTACTGCGCATCTTGGGAAGTGCACCGGATAGCGCTGCGAGAAAAACAACAGCTAGTGCAGCGGTCGTTGCCTGATGAGGAGTGAAGTCAAAGAGGTAGATCAAGATTGGAACAGAGAGCATTGCTCCACCTGCTCCGACAAATCCAAGGACCCCGCCAATAAATGCCCCAGCAAATAGCGCGCCGACGATTTCCATGCCGCCATCCTCTCAGAAATATCTACAAGAAATGTAAGAGGTCCCCCGATTTCTCGAGGGACCTCTTACTTATTGATTAAGTCAGGTTATTAATTAACCTTCTTGGTGCGGCCATCTGCCGCAGGTACTGCGATTGTCTTTGCATTCTGCACTGCTTCTACAAAGACATCAACCAAGAGGTCGCGAACCTTTGCAACTGCTGGTGAGAATACGCCGACATAGCCGTCGCCTCCCTGTACGAGGTAATCAACTGTTGCGATTGTGTAGACAGTTGAATCCTTTGCGATAGCTGTTCCATCGAGCTTAGTTACTGATACGACACGTGAGCCAACCGGCTTGCTGCTATCGAATGAGAACTTAAAGCCTGAGATCTGTGGGAAGCGACCATCTGCTGGGTATGCACCGCCGACGCCATTTTCAAGCGCCTTCCAGAGAGTTGCACCAGTAATTGTTGTAGTTGAGATGGAGTTTCCGAATGGGAATACTGTCATCGCATCTCCAACTGTTACATCCCAAGGACCTGTAGCTGAAGTCGCTGGACGTGAGAGAGTCTTATCCAACGGTGAGTATGTCTTCGCAGGGAAAGTATCGCGAATTCCACCGCCGTTGATGAGTGCGAAGTCCGTCTTGTACTTTGCACGGATTGCATCAGTTGTGAAGTTTCCAAGTGGAGTCTCACCTGAGCGCTCTACAGCAGGTGATCCACCACGTGGGAAGAGACCTGTAACTGTTCCAATCTTGACATCAAGCTTTGGAGCGAGTGCATCCTTGTACTTCTTTACAAGCGCTGCTGCTGTTGCATCTGGCGTTAACTTTGCAGCCTCTGCCTTTGATACGTATTCAACAGCTGATCCCTTAACGCGACCTGTTGTTGTATTGACGCAGAGAGTTGTACGTGTGTACTCGACGCCAGCGTTACGAACTTGAGCAACGAGCGTTGCAGATGAGCGAACTGATGCCGCTGGAATTGCTGTTGAGTATACGAGGTGGCTGTGGCCACCGTAGACAACGTCTGCACCCTTGATTTCAGATGCAATCTCATTGAGGCGTCCTACTGCAACGCCATCAACGTTCTCTGTCCAACCTTGGTGAACGAGAGCGATGACAACCTGTGCACCTTCAGCGCGAGCTGCTGCGATTGCCTTGTTGACGCCAGTTGCACTTGGATCGATAACGATTGTTCCAGATGGACCGGTGAGGTTTCCTGGGAATACCTGCTCTGCAGTTGACTCAGTATTTGCGCCTACGATTGCAATCTTGACTCCATCACGGGTAACGATTGTGTATGGCTTTGCAGACTTTGAGCCTGATACGAGATCCTTCAATGAGCTGTAGTTAGCTGCAACCCACTGGAAATCTGATGCCCCGATAACCTTCTGAACATGTGCGATATTGCGATCGTGCTCGTGGTTACCAAATGTTGAAGCATCAAGCTTCATCAAGTTGAGCGCTTCAATTGTTGGGATTTCTTCAAATGCAGATGAAATCTGTGGTGCAGCTCCAATATTGTCACCTGATGAAACAGCAACAGTGTTTGGATTGATTGCGCGCTCGTTGTTCCATGCTGCTACAAGTCCAGCTGCACCGATGCTTGTTGAAGATACATCGATTGCTCCGTGGAAGTCTGAGAGCTGCAAGAATTGAAGTGACTTGAAGTTAGCTGAGATGTTCTTGATCTTTGCGCCATCAAAGCTTTTATTCGCCTTTGCTGCAGCAGAAATTCCATATGCACTTACCGCTTGAACGACAGGTGTGAATACCTTCTGTCCTGCAAGCACTGGCATTGTCACAACTGACTTTGCATTTGCAGAGACAATTACTGGACATGATCCTGCACCTGCAGAGACGATGTATGAAGTGATCTCTGGAGCTGCAGTAGTAGATGGTGTCCAGCGAACTGTTACGCCGCCAGCTGATTCATATGCGACAACATTTGTTGGCGCCGTTGGAGCTGCATATGTTGCAGCCTGTGCGATAGGTGTCAGAACTGTTGCGGCGAGTGCTGCAACAGCTGAAGCGGCCACGAGTGCGCGCTTAAGGGTGAGATTGGTTTTCATGGTGCGAAATCTAGGGTCTAGGTAGGCATAGCCCGAGAGCCACACGCCCTCACGCTCAAATGACGCTCAAAGTTCACCGCTGTGTAATAAGGAGCCACGCTCAACCCTCAAGGGCGACTCAAGCGTTGCCCTTGTCGGTGGGGTGGGCTATTTTTCGAACATCTGTTCGAAAACCTCAAGGCTCATAGAAGAGCCAGGAGACCATAAAGGAGGCTCACGTGGCGAGCGAAGTAATCCCCGCAGGAGAAGTCCTTATCGATGGACCTACTACTCCTATCGAATTCACCTTCCGCGGAAAACGTTTCCGTATCCATGCAATTCTCTCCCGTTGGTGCGAATCCGGTGGCTGGTGGAACCGCGTCAGCGATGGCAAGTATCGCCCTGATGATCAAGCCCGTGCGCTCTGGCGAGTCGAAGCGGCACCGATTGGTGCGCTGACAACATTTCAACTCGAGCGCGATGAAGCGACAGGACAGTGGATCGTCACAACCATTTAGTTGTTGTCGATATATCTCACTACAAATCCCATGAGCTTTATTCACCTACGCACTACAAGTGCATATTCATTTAAGTACGGCACAACGATGCCCGATGATCTTGTTGCGCGCGCTGCCGAATTTGAGATGCCCGCACTAGCCCTTACCGATCGCGATTCATTTGCCGGCACCATCCGCTTTGCAAAGAGCTGTCTTGCATATGGCATCGCTCCGATTATCGGCATCAATCTCCAGATAGACCTTATTAACTCCGAGAGCGTCGGAGTTAAGGCAGATCGCAAGAACTTTCCACGAGTCACCATCCTCGCCGGCAGCGATGGGGGATACCGCAATCTGATGCATCTCTATCGCGGTATCACATTTCACTCACCTGATCGCATCCCTGTGATCACAATGGATATCCTCGAAAAATTCGCCGAACATAGCTCGCAGCTCTATCTCTTACATGGCCCAGAATCACCGGTATCGCAAGCCATCGGCCTCCATCGCTTCGATCTTGCAATGGAGATATTTAATAAGACTCGCCCTTTCTTCGCCGATCAAGCCATCGAATGTGTATCGCACCTCATTGCTGGCAGCGGTCCGCGCTCGACTGCACATGCTGCACGTTCTCTAGTCTTTGCTCGCGAACACGATATCGATGCAGTAATTACCAATGCAGTCAGAATGCGCGATCGCAGCGATGGGCCAGTTGCCGACATCCTTGATTGCGCTCGTCAATTAGTTCCACTTGATCGCCGCCATCTCGAACGTCGCAATGGCGAGGCATTTCTCAAAGATAGTAATGAGATGTATCGATTGGCGGCAGAGATCGCACAAGCTGCTGGCGAAGGTTCACCGCGCTTACTATTAAAGAGCACTCGCGAGTGGGCTGAACGTTCACTGCTATCACCGCAGCGCGATATCGGTTTAGGTGATATCCATCTACCCGAAGCAGATGTTGTAGGAGCGGCAAGCGCTGCCGATATGCGGCGTGTATTGCGCGAACGTAGTGAAGCTGGCCTCCATTGGCGATATACCGATAGCGATCGTATCCGTGTGGCACGTGCGCGCCTCGATGATGAACTCGCAACGGTGGTAACGTTGGGATTCGAGTCCTACTTCCTTACCGTCGCTGACATCACTGATATGGCACGTAATAAAGGTATCCGCGTTGCAGCCCGCGGATCTGGTGCAGGTTCGCTAATCACTCACTTACTAGGAATCTCAGGCGTCGATCCCATCGAACATGGTTTATTGATGGAGCGCTTCTGCTCACCGTTACGTCGCGCACTGCCTGATATCGATATCGATGTCGAATCCGCACGTCGCCTTGAAATCTATGATGCAGTCTTTGCGCGCTATGGTGCGCCTTCATTTAATAGCGCAGAGGCGATCTCACGTTGCGCCACCGTTTCGATGGTCGAGACCTACCGTGCCCGCCATGCCATCCGCGATGCCGGAGCCGCACTTGGTCTACCTGCGGTCGAGATTGATTTACTTGCAAAGTCAATGCCTCATGTGCGCGCAGCAAATATTGAGGCAGCGCTGGCATCGCTACCCGAACTAAAATCTCTCAATACCAATACACCGCTGATGGCGATGACGATTGCCATGGCAGCCCGCCTCGATGGTCTGCCACGACACCTTGCGATGCACCCGTGTGCAATTGCGCTATCGGATGCCACCTTGCTCGATCGCACACCGCTACAGATCAACGCTGGCGGTTATCCGATGCTCGAATTTGATAAAGATGATGTTGAAGATATCGGGTTACTTAAACTCGATGTCTTAGGTGTTCGTATGCAATCTGCAATCGCCCATGCGGTTGAAGAGATTAGACGCACTGCAGATCCGCAATTTGATATTGATGCTGTTCCGCTCGATGACCCTGATACATATAAGTTGATCCAATCAACACAGACCCTCGGCCTCTTTCAAATCGAAAGCCCGGGTCAGCGCGAGCTTGTCGGAAAGTTACAACCACGCACCTTTAACGATCTCATTATCGATATCTCGCTCTTTAGGCCAGGGCCGGTTAAGAGCGACATGATTCGCCCCTTCCTTGAGGCCCGCGGAGGTTTTACCGCTCCGCAATTAATTCACCCTACCTTGGCGCCGATATTGGCCGAGACTGAAGGCGTTGTTGTCTTTCACGAACAAGTAATCTCAATCATCTCGGTGATGACAGGTATCTCACTTGCAGCAAGTGATGAGAAACGTCGCGCGCTCGGCAGCAAAGAGGGGCAGCAAGAAGTCTGCGATTGGTTCTTTCCTGCTGCAACCGAGAATGGGTATGAACTCGCAACGATTACAAAGGTCTGGGAGATCTTGCGCGCCTTTGCATCTTTCGGTTTCTGTAAAGCTCACGCTGCAGCATTTGCACTTCCGACCTATCAATCAGCATGGCTTAAGACGCACTATCCCGCTCAATTTATATCGGGGGTTCTTACCCACGACCCAGGTATGTATCCCAAAAGGTTGATGCTCGATGAGGCGCGGCAGATGCAGATTCCTATCGCTCCACTTGATATCAATCGATCATCAGCTGATTACCGAGTTGAGATAGCAGGGGATAGAGCCGCAATTCGTATCGCGCTCTCTGCAATCTCTGGTGCAAGCGCTCGAGAAGTCGAGAGCATCATTGCCGGACAGCCTTATATCGATCTCGCAGATTTTTATCGCAGATCAGGTGCAGCTCTTCCAACAATTGAAACTCTCATTCTTACCGGCGCATTTGATGCAGTACATATCCCACCACTACGCGAAGGCAGCGATATCGCGCAAGAGAAGATCACGCACCGTGACCTCTTACTTCATCTTGCTGATCTGCAGAAAACATCAGCGCCATCGCTATCAGGTGCGCAGATGTCACTTGGTTTGGCACCTCCGGTACTCGAGGCGAGCGGCCTACCGGCAATGAGCAAAAGCGAGAAGGCGGCGAACGAACTCTCTCGCCTCGGTATGGATATCTCCGAACATCTCTTATCTCCCTATGCCGAATTCCTCAACGCTATCGGTGCAACGCGATCCTGCGATCTTTTAAAGCAACGGAGCAATAGCGAAGTTCTTATTGCTGGGGTCAAGGTCGCCCTCCAATCACCACCGGTGCGTTCGGGAAAGCGAGTTCTCTTTCTCTCACTCGATGATGGTTATGGATGTAGCGATGCCACCTTCTTCCCAGATGTACTGCAATCGCGTGCAGGTGAATACGCTCAAACTCTCTATGCCACCTCACTTTTCTTAGTGCGCGGTGTTACGCGTCGCACTGGAGAGCGCGGGATATCAATTCGCGCCACAGGTGTCTGGGATCTACGAAGCGCCTATCACGATTGGAATCTCAAGAAAGGTAGTGTGGCGATATGAGCACAATTCTGCATGTAGATATGGATGCCTTCTACGCATCTGTTGCAGAGCTCGATCATCCTGAGTTGCGAGGCAAGGCAGTTGTCGTTGGCGCCGGTGCTCGTGGCGTTGTTCTCTCTGCAAATTATGAAGCTCGCAAATTTGGAATCCGTGCGGCGATGCCGGTTGGCCGGGCGCAGAGAATGGCCCCACAAGCAATCTTTATCGCACCTGAACATCATCGATACTCCGAGATATCAGATCGTGTCATGGAGATCTTTGGCAGGTATACACCAAAGGTTGAACCCATCTCACTCGATGAGGCATTTCTCGATGTCACAGGTGCACAGAAATTATTGGGCACAGGTCGCGAGATTGCGATGAAGATTCGCCAAGAGGTGCACGAGCAAGAAGGAATCACCTGTTCTGTTGGCATCGCATCCAATAAATTTATTGCAAAGTTGGCATCGCAACATTGCAAACCAAATGGGCTACTCGAAATTGCAGATGAGCGACTTATTGAATTCCTTCATCCACTTCCCGTCGGTGCAATGTGGGGTGTAGGACCTAAGACAGGTGAGGCGCTCCAGCGACTAGGACTTCACACCATCGGCGATATCGCCAACACTCCACGTGCAACTTTGATCCGGGCTCTCGGTGATGCAACGGGCGCTTCACTCTATGAACTTGCATGGGGTCGCGATATGCGCGATGTCAGCAACGACGAACCCGATAAGAGCATCAGCAATGCAGAGACCTTCGCATACGACCTCGATAATCCAGAAGAGATATTGCGAGAGTTCTTGCGGATGACCGAGAAGGCGACCGCTCGATTACGCGATCGTGGCCTTTTTGCGAAGACAATCGGAATCAAAGTCAGATTCTCTGATTTCACCACTATTAGTCGCAGTAAGACCCTGCCGCTGCCTATCGATAGCACCCAAGATATCTATGAGGTAGTCCGAACTCTTTATCTGGCGCTCAAGATCAACGGGGCGCGGCTGCGCCTGGTAGCGGTCTCCTTGGAGGGGCTCCATGAGGGGGCACATGAGCAGATGCTCCTTGGATCGCGCGATAAGGGGTGGAGAGATGCCGATACCGCGATAGATAAGGCGCGTGCCCGCTTTGGTAGCTCGAGCGTACGTCCAGGGCGGTTAATACGACCATCCATTGTTGATAAAGGCGCTCAGGATCAAGGTGACGGATAGCCCCAACTGTTCTATTGTGGGGTTATGGCGCTATCAGATCGCGAACGACGCTTACTAGCCGAGATGGAGGCTGCACTTGCCTCTGATGATCCACGCCTGCAATCAACCCTCTCTGGGGGAGATACAACAACCTTGATTCGTAAGGCCCCTGGCTCACTTCTTCTCGGTGGTGGCCTCATCCTTGCTGGAATTGCAATCCTCTTTACCGGCCTCATCGCCCAGATCGCCCCTGTCGGCATCGCAGGCTTTGTTGTGGCGCTCGCTGGCTTGCTGATGGCTCTTCGCTCAGTGAGCGTAAAGACCCCTCGCGTGGCCCGCCCTAAGCGCTCGCTCAATGATCGACTCCAAGAGCGTTGGGATCAACGTAACTTCGAATAACTCCACCTTTATCTCCACCGAACCCGGCCCTCAGAGGCCGGGTTTTTTTATGCCAAAAAGCGGTGGAGGGGCGTGGGGCGAAAGTGTAAAAAAATGGGTAAGAGTGGTGTAAAAAGGAGGAAAGTGGTGTAAAGTGGGGAATTGAGCGGGAAATTCACGCTCATACCTTGGGGAAGGTGGTGAAAATCAATGTTCTTGGGAACCCATGAACCTCGTCTCGATGAGAAGGGACGCTTGATTCTTCCCGCCAAATTCCGCGAGGAGCTATCGCCAGGCCTTGTTATCACCAAAGGTCAAGAGCGTTGCCTCTATGTCTTTCCAGCAACTGAATTTGCCCACATCACAGAGACCCTTCGCCAAGCACCGGTAACAGCTAAGTCTGCTCGCGATTATCAACGCGTGATGTTTGCCGGCGCACACGATGAAATTCCTGACCGCCAAGGCCGCATCACGATCCCGCAGGGTCTTCGCACCTATGCCGGACTTGAAAAAGAGTGTGTCGTTATTGGCGCCAATACCCGCGTCGAAATCTGGGATAGCAGCGCATGGGCTGAATACCTCGCCGATCGCGAAAAGAGTTTTGCTGATGTATCTGAAGAAGTTTTTCCGGGACTTTTCTAGAGCATCAGCAAAAAATATTTCACAACTGAATAGAAGAAAGTTAGAAAGAAATAAAAAAATTGAATAGGCCTCGCTCATCTGTGGCCACCGCCGACCTAACAGTTCATTCGATGGTTAATGCAAGTTTTCCAACGGAACTGAACATCTAGTGCCGACAGCGGCGTCTCTTCCCCGACGCCGCTTTCGATTCAATACAAATCCGTCGGCCGGCGGTGACCAGAGATGAGTAGGGATTAAGAATTGAGTAATGAAATAAAGCTACTTTAAGAATTGGGGGAGTGATGCAACATATATCAGTGATGCGCGATCGATGCGTTGAACTACTTACTCCCGCCATCATTGCTGTAGAGAATCCAGTTGTTGTCGATGCCACCCTCGGCTTAGGTGGACATACAGAGGCATTGCTTGAAAAGTTTTCTCACCTCACTGTCATTGGAATTGATCGCGACCTCGAGGCGCTGGCAAAGGCAAAGCTACGCCTTGCGCCATTTGGAGATCGCTTTAAATCCGCACATTCAATCTTTGATCAATTCTCAGATGTCGTAGATAGCTTTGGCTACTCAGAGATTAATGGAGCACTCTTCGATCTTGGCGTCTCTTCCATGCAACTTGATGAAGGTTCTCGTGGTTTCTCATACTCCCACGAAGCTCCACTGGATATGCGAATGGACCAAAGTCGAGGAATTACAGCCTCTGAAATTGTAAATACCTACCAGCCTGGTGAGCTTGTTCGCATCCTTCGTATTTACGGTGAAGAGAAGTTCGCCACTCGCATCGTTGAAAATATCGTGAAGGAGCGCGCTATTGCTCCTTTGAACTCAACATCTCAATTAGCAACCTTGGTTAAAAACAGCATTCCGGCAGCGACTCGTCGTACTGGCGGCAATCCTGCAAAAAGAACTTTTCAAGCGCTTCGCATCGCAGTCAATGATGAACTTGGCGCAATTGAGAGAGCCATACCTCAAGCACTTGAGCGCATCGCGGTCGGTGGCCGTGTTGTTGTGATGTCATTCCAATCTCTCGAAGATCGAATCATTAAAGAGCAGTTTGCAGAAGCATCTACATCAAAGAGTCCACGTGAACTTCCCATCGAACTCCCGCAGTATGCAGCGAAGTTCAAGCTTGTCTTCAACTCAAGCGAGAAGCCAACAGATGCCGAGATCGAAGAGAACTCACGTGCCGCTTCCACGCGACTTCGTGCGATCGAAAGGGTGGCTGCCTAATGTCAACTGCTCTGGCTCGTAAATCAATTTCAACGACTTTAACTTCAGGTATCAAACGCCAGGTTGTAGAGACTACAGCGAAGGTTATTCAGGGTGCTTTCCCGCAAGTTTCTGTGGCACAGCAAGCAAGTCGAAAGTACTTTGCGATCTTTGTTTCCAGTATTAGCGTCGCAGGGTTCTTAGCATTGCTTGGCATTAATACCCTTCTTGCGCAAGATGCATTCACGCTATCTAATCTCAAAGTAGAAGCAAAGATGGTTGCAGATCAACGTGATGCCATTACGCGCTCTATAGATTCTCACTCGTCACCGGAGGCGCTGGCTCAGGCAGCTGCTGCCCTGGGTATGAAGCCATCCGAAACTCCTATCTTTCTCAATATCACCAGTAATCAGGAGGTAACACGTGGGTGATCTCCAGCTTGCGAAGTCTCGTATTCGAATTCTTGCGCTCGTATTCACGGTCGCTATTGCGCTCTTAAGCCTGCAACTCTTCCGTGTTCAGATAATTGAGGCATCAAATTACAAACTTCGTGCCGTTGATGAGATGGAGACTACCCGCGTAGTTCAAGCTCCTCGCGGAGAGATCACAGATATCAATGGGGTTGCATTCGCACGTAGCGTCTCTGCAATCAGCATCGTTGTAGATCAAACGCAGATTAACGATCCAGCTCGTACAGCGACATTTGTTGCACCAATCTTGGGTCTCTCAGTTGCAGATGTTCAGGCAAGCATTACTGGCACTCGAAAGTATTCGATGGTTCTTAAGAATGGACGTCCTGCGCTCTGGTCAAAGCTCAGTACTGCAATGGAAAATTACAACGCGTCTCTTGATGGAAAGCAGCTAGGGGAGCGCATTATCGGATTCTTCCCTGAACGTTCTTATATTCGTGAATATCCATCCGGTAAGTTAATTTCATCGTTGGTTGGATTTGTGCGAGCAGATGGCGTGGGAGCTACCGGTCTTGAATCGAGTATGAATTCAACAATCTCAGGAACTGCAGGCCGCTACTCATATGCGCGCGCTAATGGTGCTGAGATTCCTGGTTCTCAAAATGAAATTATCGCTCCAAAGCCAGGCACATCTGTACGCCTCACAATTGATCGTGATGTGCAATGGGTGGCAGCAAAGGCGATTGCAGATGCAGTGAAGAGCACCGGTGCAGTTAATGGAACAGTAATTGTGATGGATCCTCGCACGGGTGCGATTATTGCTCATGCAACGGCGCCTACTTTTGATCCAAACAACACAAAGGGTATCTCTCTAGATTTAATGCGTAATCCATCCGTGCAGGATGTGTACGAGCCTGGTTCAACTGGAAAAGTAATGACGATGGCGGCGGCGCTCGAAGAGGGAACAGTGACACCAACAACAGTTTTCTCGGTGCCTTACGGATTACACCGCGCTGGCAAGACTTTTCATGATCACGAGAAGCATGCGACTCAGCAATTGACTACAACCGGCATTCTCGCAGTTTCTTCCAATACTGGTTCGATCAAAGTTGGTGAAACCCTTGGCAGCCAGAAGCTTTACGACTATCTCACTAAATTTGGAATTGGAAGCAAGACAGGTTCTGGCCTTCCAGGAGAATCTGCAGGAATTCTGCGACCGGTTAAGACTTGGTCAGGTACAACTGCGCCAACTGTAGCCTTTGGTCAGGGATATTCAGTAACTGCAATGCAGGCTACAAGTGTCTTTGCAACAATTGCCAATGGGGGAGTTCGTGTGTCTCCAACTGTAATCGCAGGAACAAGCGATGCATCAGGTCACTTCACTCCTGCAGGTAATCGTGAAACTGTAAGAGTGATCAGTGAAGATGCGGCAGCAAAGTTGCGCACAATGATGGAGAGCGTTGTCTCGGCAAATGGAACTGCTCCTAGTGCAGCAATTCCTGGATACCGTGTTGCAGGAAAGACTGGCACCGCGCAGCGAGTCGATCCAATAACTGGAAAGTACAACGGATATACCGCTTCATTTATTGGTTTCGCTCCAGCTGATAGCCCTCGATTTGTTATCAATGTGACGCTACAACGTCCACGTAACGGTCACTATGGAGGCGCACTCTGTGGTCCGGTATTTAAGAAGGTTATGACATTTGTTCTGCAATCTGAGCATGTCGCACCTACCGGCACAACAGTTCAGCCGGTTGCTCTTACTCAGTCACAGCTCAAGACATTTAAGGCAACCCAAGTGAGTGCGAAGAACTAATGATTCGTCCATTTAATGAGTTCACTTACTCATTGAGCAAAGCGGCCGATCTTCTCGGTGCGCAGAAAATAAACTTCTCTGATTGTAATTTCACTGGCCTGACCCATGTCGACTCAGAAATTCAGCCTGGAGATATCTTCCTTGCCTTTCCTGGAGCAAAGTCTCATGGCGCTCAATACATTGAGTCAGCAAAGTCTCGCGGTGCTGTTGCAGTTTTGACTGATCAAGAAGGCGCCGCATTCTCGCATGGGGTTCCAACCTTAGTCGTGCCTTACGTTCGTGAAGCGGGCGCTGTTCTTGCATCAAGCTTCTATCGTTCACCGATTCGTGATTTGCAGAGCATTGGCATCACAGGTACAAACGGAAAGACCACAGTGTCGACGCTGCTCTACCAACTCTTCACGGCTATCGGTCGAGAGAGCGGACTCATTGGAACAGTCGAAACTCGCATTGGCGCAGAGTCAATCAAGAGTTCGCGTACGACACCAGAAGCCGCTGATCTCCAAGCCTTAGTCGCGACGATGCGGGAGCGCCATTTACGTCATCTAGTAATGGAAGTTTCCAGCCACTCGCTCGATCTCAAGCGAATGGTCGGTTCACATTTCTCAATCGTCGGATTCACCAATCTTTCGCAAGACCATCTTGATTATCACAAAGATATGGAGAGTTACTTCGCTGCTAAATCGAAACTCTTCTCAACAGAGTATGCAGATTTAGGCTTCATCAACATTGACGATGCTTACGGTCTTCGCCTCTTCCAGTCAGAGAGCATCCCGATGATCTCACTCTCTCGCAGCAATCAGAGCGCAACATGGCACTTCACTTCAATCTCTCCAACAACTAGTGGAACAGATTTCACCATCCGCGGCAAGGACGGCATTCTCATCGAATCATCCACTTCCTTACGAGGTGGGTTCAATCTCGATAACTTACTTCTTGTAATCTCAATTGCATATGAGTGTGGAGTTGATCCGCTGGAGATGGCAGCGCTTCTTCCAACCTTAAAAGGTGCTCCAGGACGTCTTGAGCAGATCTCATTGGGACAGGGTTTCAACGCGCTAGTTGATTACGCTCACTCGCCAGATGCAGTCGTGAACGTCCTTCAGGCGCTACGGGAATTTACCTCTGGCCGGGTTATTGGCGTCTTGGGATGTGGCGGCGATCGTGACTCTAGTAAGCGTTCTTTGATGGGGGAGGCGCTCTCTCAAGGTTGCGATGTTGCAATCTTTACCAGCGACAATCCTCGGAGCGAAGACCCAGCTCAGATACTTACGGAGATGACTCAATCTCTCTCCATACAAGAGCCTTCATCTGTGATTGTCGATCGAGCGGCTGCAATTCGTTATGCAGTATCGCTTGCAACTCCAGGTGACACTGTCGTCATTCTTGGTAAGGGTCATGAAAGCGGCCAAGAGATTCAAGGAGTTGTGGCGCCCTTTGATGATCGACTACAACTGGCATTAGAAATCGAGTCGAAGCGATGATTCCAATGAAGGCGAGCGAGATCGCTCGTGTAATAGGCGGAGAACTTCATGGCTCGGATGTAGAAGTCTTGGAGCGAGCCTTCCTCTCTTCCAGTCAATGTATCGAGGGCTCAATCTTCCTTGCGATAAAGGGCGAGAATGCTGATGGCCACGACTTTGTAACTGATGCATTTTCGCATGGTGCAATTCTTGCCATCACCTCAAAGGCAGTCTCCGAACGTTGCATCGTAGTTCCCGACGTGACAGTGGCAATAGGACACTTGGCATCTCATGTCCGTAGTACATTGAAAGCATTGACAGTTATCGGCATTACCGGTTCGCAGGGAAAGACCACGACCAAGGAGCTTCTCTCTGCAATCTTAAGTTCAGTCGCACCAACAATCTCCCCGCAAGGAAATAACAATAATGAACTTGGCGTACCTATCACTCTCTTGCAGTGCAAGGCAGATACCAAGTACTGCATTGTTGAGATGGGCGCGCGACATCAAGGAGATATCGCAGCTCTCGCTACAATTGCAAAGCCGGAGATCGGCGTTGTGCTCAAGGTTGCAGCGGCTCACCTAGGTGAATTTGGCTCACTTGAAATTATTGCCAAGACAAAGTCGGAGATGATTTCATCGCTATCGCCCAATGGAATTGCGATCTTAGGACAGTACGATCCAATGACTGTGGCGATGGCATCCCTCCATTCAGGAAAGACAATCACATTCGGAGAGACACCATCTTCTGAGATTCGTGCAACTGATATTGAAATTCGTGAAGGGCGCCCTCACTTCGAATTAGTAACTCCAGAAGGGCGCTCGACCGTAACTCTGCGCCAGTATGGAACTCATCAGATTGCAAATGCACTCGCAGCGGCAGCTGTCTCATATGCGCTCGGATTAACTACAGATCAAATAGCAGGTGCGCTCTCAACAGCTGAGGTTCATGCGCGTTGGCGCATGGAGGTGAGAACGCTTGATGATTTGGTCATCATCAACGATGCCTACAACGCAAGTCCTGATTCAATGGCCGCAGCGCTCCATACGCTGGCACATCTATCGCAAGAGCGGGGCGGTGAATCCTGGGCATTCCTTGGAAATATGCGCGAACTCGGCGAGTCATCTACCCAGGCTCATGCAGAGATTGGCACCCTTGCTTCCAGTTTAGGTATCGACCATCTAGTGACAGTAGGAGCTCCCGATTACGCAAAAGGCATTACAGATGGCTCGCAGATTGCGATCCATATCTGTCGGGATAAATTCGAGGCACTTTCATATATTCAATATCTCAACCGAGGGGATGTGGTGCTCTGTAAAGCCTCGCGTTCAGATGGATTAGAAGAAATTGCAGAGAAGATCGAAAATGTTTGGAATGCAAAGTTGAGAGATGAAGGAGTCGAAGAATGAGAGAGATTTTGATGGCAGGAGGGCTAGCCCTCTTCTTCTCCCTCTTCGGAACACCGCTATTGATCAAGGTGCTCGTGCGTCGCGGCTATGGTCAATTTATTCGCGATGACGGGCCCTCTTCGCATCACATAAAGCGTGGCACGCCAACCATGGGCGGCATCATCATTATTTTCTCAGTCATCGCCTCTTACCTCATCGCTCACTTAATTTCGGGAAACAAAATTAGCGTCTCGGCGATGCTCATCATGGGGCTAGTTGTCGCTATCGGCTTCCTTGGATTCCTTGATGACTATATGAAAATTTCACGCCAAAACTCCGGCGGAATCAGCGGCAAGCAGAAGATTTTTGGTCAAGTCCTTGCAGCTTCAATCTTTGGTTACCTCGGACTTCAATTCGCAGATAAAGATGGATTTACACCACTAAGCCTTCAACTCTCAACTGTGAGAGATACATCAATCACTCTCGGGGTAGTTGCGGTAGTTATCTGGATTGCATTTATGGTGACAGCTACAAGCAATGGAGTAAACCTCACCGATGGTCTTGATGGACTGGCGACCGGTGCTGCAGTGATGACTTTTATCGCCTTCGTATTGATCGGAGTCTGGGAATTTGGCCAGAGCTGCGCAGTTGTCGCAACAAGTAATTGTTATCAGGTTCGTGACCCACTTGATCTCGCTGTTCTCTCTGCGGCTTTTGCCGGTTCGTGCACCGGTTTTCTCTGGTGGAATGCATCTCCCGCAAAGATTTTTATGGGAGATACCGGTTCACTCGCACTCGGTGCAGCGCTTGCCGGAATAGCTGCGTCACTTCGAATTCAACTCCTCTTGATTCCTCTCGGTGGACTCTTTGTCATCATTACTCTCTCTGTTGCGCTCCAGGTGATCTACTTCAAACTAACCGGAGGCAAGCGCCTCTTTAAGATGGCTCCGCTACATCACCATTTTGAACTTCTTGGTTGGGGTCAAGTCACGGTAGTTCTACGTTTCTGGATTATCGCTGGCCTCTGTGTAGCAATGGGGCTTGGTCTCTTCTATGCCGATTGGGTAGTTGGGTAATCAGAGAGAAGATGGCTACCAAAAATATTTATAGCTCACTCTCCGAAAAGAGAATCCTCGTTGCAGGTGCTGGAGTCACAGGGCTCGCAGTTGCTAGTGCACTGATAGGGAAGGGGGCAGTTGTCACCTTTACGGATGAGAAAGTTAATGTGGTCGAAGGATTCGATGTCCTCCATCCAAATGCCGTCGAAATCAAAAACTTTGATGCAATTATGGTTTCCCCGGGATGGCGAGAAGATCACCCCATCGTTGCTGCGGCTCGCAAGAACGGTGTTGATATTCTCAATGAGATTGATTTGGCCTGGTCAATTAAGGCCACAAAGGCACCGGCTCAGAAGTGGCTAGCGCTCACGGGCACCAATGGAAAGACAACAACGGTCGAAATGGTCGCGCACATTATGTCGACGGCAGGTCTAAAGGTGCGAGCATGCGGCAATGTCGGAACGACTGTAATTGAAACAATAACTAGCAATGAAGATTTTGACTATTTAGTTCTAGAGCTCTCATCATTTCAATTGCATTGGCTCAACGATGCGCAATTCACGGCTTCAGCGATTCTAAATATTGCTGATGATCATATTGATTGGCATGGATCCTTTGATGAATACGCCCGTGCAAAAGTCTCCATTTTAGATAAATCCACTACAGCAATCCTCAATGGTGATGATGGCGAGGTCGTTGGCAGAACTTCACATTGGCTAGGAAGAAAGATTTTCTACTCGCTAGATACTCCAGGACCAGGGGAGCTCGGTGTGGTTGAAGAGTTGCTCGTGGACCGCGCCTTTGTTGCCGATGTGCAAGAAGCAGCATTGATTGCAGAGCTCACCGAAATTCTGCCAACTGTTCCACATCACATCTCAAACTCGCTGGCGGCAGCCGGCCTTGCTTCCACAGTAGGAATCTCGCGCGAAATAATCCGTGAGGCACTGAAGAGCTTTAAGACAGGTCGTCATCGCGCTGAAGAGATTGCTGATCACGATGGCGTGAAGTGGATTGACGATTCAAAGGCCACAAATCCCCATGCAGCCGCTGCATCGATCCTCTCTCATTTCTCAGTTATCTGGATTGCCGGCGGATTAGCTAAGGGCGCAAAGATGGAGCCATTGATCGATCGCATCTGGAGCCGTTTGAAGGCAGCGATTCTGATTGGTGAAGATCGTGAGCTCATCGCCAGCGCCTTGCGCTCAAGTGCCCCAGATCTACCTTTGTACTTCATAGATCCTCCAGCAGATTATCAAAAGGGCTCTGAAGACAATCACTTTATGGAGTCAATCGCGAGATGTGCCGATGAAATTTCCACTCAGGGCGATGTTGTCTTGCTGGCTCCAGCATGTGCTTCGATGGATCAATTTATTTCATATGGCGATCGTGGAGATCGATTTGCTCGAGCAGTAAAGGATGTTGTTATCAATGACCACTAAGGCAGCAAAGAGCACTCGTTTTCTCAATAGCCCGGTAAATCATTTCTACATGATGATCATCAGCACCGCAGTGCTGGTAGTACTCGGTCTCATTATGGTCTTTTCGGCATCATCAATTCATGCAATTGACACAAAGGGATACGCCTTTGCGGTCGCCCTACGCCAATTTGTCTTTCTTGTTGTAGGCGTACCTTTTGCTATCTTGTTGGCAAGTCGTCCAGTTGAATTCTGGAGCCGATTTGCAAAGTTAGGCTTATTTTTCTCTATTGTGCTGGTTACTATTGTGATGATCCCTGGTGTTGGCAAAGAGGTTAACGGAAATCGAAATTGGATTGACCTCAAAGTTGTTGATATTCAGCCGGGCGAATTTACTAAATTTCTTCTGATTCTCTGGGCTGCATATCTGCTTGCGCGGAAAGAATCAGCTGAGAAAATTAAATTCAATGTAATTGCCCTTCTGGCTCCAGGTTTTGCAATCGTCATCTTGGGAATTCTTAGAGGCCGAGACCTAGGTACAGCTGCCGTAGTCGCAGCGATATTCTCTGGATTGCTCTTTGTCTCTGGAGTTGATCTTCGGAAGATGGGCTCTGTTGCAATTGTCCTCTTCGCTGGTTTGGCGATTGGAATAGTCACCTCTGATTATCGACGCGCACGTTTCTTAGTCTTCCTCGATCCGTTTGACCCCAATGATTACAAGAATTTTGGATGGCAACCTGCACATAGCCTCTTAGGCCTTGCTACCGGAGGTGTCTTTGGAGTTGGTCTGGGAGGTAGTCGGCAGAAGTGGGGCAACCTTCCTGAGGCTCACACAGACTTTATTTACTCAGTAATTGGAGAAGAGCTTGGTCTCGTTGGAACTTTAGGAGTTCTCATTCTGTTGGGAACTTTGGTCTATTCAATTTTCCGTATCTCCCTTCGAGCAAGCGATCCATTCTCCCGGTATGTATGTGCTGGTGTGGCGTGCTGGATCGGCATCCAATCAATTCTCAATATTGGAACTGCTATCAGTGTTCTCCCGGTCGTGGGAGTGACTCTTCCCTTAGTCTCATATGGCGGTTCTGCCTTATTGACCACCATTTGCGCCTTAGGATTTGTGGCAGGCGTTTCCTTAAGGGATAAAGAAGTAAAGAAGGAACTCGTTCGACGTTTTGCCAAGAGTTAAGGAGAGAGCGGCTTCAATGAAGATTCTCTTTGCGGGCGGCGGAACTGCTGGCCATGTCGAGCCCGCGATTGCCGTTGCTCGTGCATGGAAGAGCGCCCACCCTCAAGATGAGATTATTTTCTTAGGAACGAAGCAGGGTTTAGAGAATTCGCTCGTACCAGCAGCAGGTTTTACGCTCCACCATATTCCCAAAGTGGCTATTGCGCGCAAGATTTCACTATCCCTTTTAAAGGTTCCCTTTCAGTTAATTGCATCAATATCTGCAACTCGCACCATCCTTCGTGGCGTTGATTGTGCCGTGGGATTCGGAGGGTACGTTTCTGGCCCGCTCTATATCGCTGCAGCGCTCAAGAAAGTTCCATTTCTTATCCACGAACAGAATGCGCGCCCAGGTTGGGCCAACCGGTTAGGCGCCCGTCTGACTAAATATCAAGCACTGAGCTATCCGGTGAGCAATCGTGAGTTTGCTCGAGCAGAGCTCACAGGACTTCCTTTGCGCGCCGATGTTCTTGCATCGCTATCTGGTGCAGAGCTCGATTGGGGTAAGGCACGTGCTCGAGCTAAAGCGGCGGTTACAGAGCGCTATGAACTCAATCCAGAGCAACCATTGATCTTTATCTTTGGCGGCTCACAGGGGTCGCAGGCGATTAATGCAGTCATCAACGATGCAAGAGAGTTTTTGGCAAATCACAAAATCTCGCTCCTTCATGGAGTGGGAAAGAATAATTCGGTGCCTGATCACAGCAACTCTTATCGAGCTCTTCCGTATATTGATGATATGGCCGAGTGCTATCTCGCTGCAGATTTGCTGATTGCTCGCAGCGGAGCCGTTACCTGTGCAGAGGCACAAGCGCTCTCGCGTTACTCACTCTTCATTCCACTTCCAATAGGCAATGGCGAGCAGGCGTTAAATGCAGCGACATTGGTCGAAGCCGGACGAGCAGAGATTCTCGAGCAAAGTAAATTCACAGCGCCGTGGCTTGAAGCAAATCTGGAGCAATTGCTTCTCAAAAGTTCGACTCGCTCGCCTGAAGGTGATGCCTCTGGCGCTGATGCAGTAGATAAGATTGTGAAGATAATCGAGAGAGCGGTAGGTAAGTAATGGCAATCAACGCCACCGCCACCTTTTCCGGTAAGTCACTTCTCGGTAAGCGAATCCACTTTATTGGCATTGGCGGTTCAGGAATGAGTGGGCTAGCGCGGATTGCACTTGCTGATGGAATTTCTGTTTCAGGCTCTGACGCGAAGGATTCTTCTGTTCTCACCGCACTTGAAGCTCTGGGAGCAAAGATCTACAGAAGCCATGAGGGCTCACATGTTGATGGGGCAGATGTTGTCATTTACTCCACTGCAATCACTTCGAGCAATCCTGAGATCTCACGTGCACTCGAACGCTCAATTCCAATCATGACCAGAGCAAACGCCCTCGCGCTTTTGATGCATGGGCTAACAAGTATTGCCGTCGCTGGCACGCATGGGAAGACAACGACCTCTTCCATGGCGACTGTTGCATTTCAAGCTTGTGGCTTAGATCCCTCTTTTGCAATTGGTGGAACGCTGAGCGCATCTGGTTCAAATGCACATCGCGGTTCTGGAAATTATTTCATCGCTGAAGCCGACGAATCCGATGGTTCCTTTATTGCATATCACCCACATGCCGCCATTGTGACCAACATTGAACATGACCACGTCGACTTCTTTAGCACAGCAGCTGAGGTCACCCAGGTTTTCGAGAATTTCGCTCTCACAATTCCAGCAGATGGATTCTTGATCTATTGCAAGGATGACCAGGGTTCTCAGGCTCTGGGGGAGAAGGTTTCTCACTGCACCACGTACTCTTATGGAACAGACCCAGCATCAGATTTAAAGATCGATCAGATCGAGCTCTTAGCAAACGGTTCTCGGGGTCGAGCAATTTGGAAGGGAACTGTGATTGGGCATATCGAACTCACCGTTCCAGGAAAGCATAATCTTCTCAACGCTGCCGGCACCCTCGCCCTGGCCATGGCGCTCGAACTCAATCCTGCAGCTTTCTTATCAGGGCTTCATTCTTTTAGAGGTGCCGGACGCCGCTTCGAATTAAAAGCGACAGTCAACGGAATTCGAATTATCGATGACTATGGACATCACCCAACAGAGATCGCAGTGACCCTTGAAGCAGCCCGTCGCTATGCAGATACCGGCCGGGTCTTGGTCATTTTTCAGCCTCACCGATACACCCGAACAGAGGCTTTTCTTGAGAAGTTCGCCGAATCGTTAGATCGAGCAGACGATGTGACGCTCCTTGAAATCTATGCTGCTAGCGAGAAACCAATTCCCGGTGTGAGCTCAGAGCTCATTGCCGAGAAGATGAAGAATGGAATATATCTTCCTAACTTCGCAGATGCTTCAGAGCGAATCATTGAGATTGCTAAACCTGGAGATGTAATCCTCACACTTGGCGCTGGTGACGTTAACTCTCTTGCTCCAATCATCGCTGACGGCTTAGCCAAGCGTTTCGGGTAACGTGCAATGCCAGTAAGAGTAAAGGTGGTGACATCTCTCACCATAGTTTTCGCAGCAATGACATACCTCTTTGCCTGGTCGCCAGTCTTTTCAGTCCGAACAATCTCAACCGTAGGCGCTCCCAAAGAGGTCAGTACGGCAGCGCTCATAGCAAAGAGCGATATCTACATTGGAGAGAAGCTTTCGAGAATCGAACCGCGTTCAATCGAGCGTTCTCTTGGTGAACTTTCTTGGGTGAGTAAAGTCTCGGTCGATAGGAACTGGATTAAAGGTGTTGTCACTATTGAAATAGTTCCGCGAATTCCAGTGGGCATCTATAAGGGGAAGGCGATTGATAGCTCCGGAACCCTCTTCGAATTACCAGGGAAGAACCCTGAAGGTCTACCAGTGGTGAGCGCTGCCACCCCCGAACTAGGACTAGAGGCGATAGCCCTCTTCACCAATCTTCCAGCCGAAGTGAGAGAGAGAACGATCTCGGTGAGCGCTCCAAATGCCAACGCAATTTCTTCGTGGCAAGAGCAGAAAAGTCGAAAGCTGAAAATCACATGGGGTTCTTCGCGCGATTTAGATCTTAAAGTCACTGTATTGCAGGCACTTCTCGAGTTACCTGAGAATAAAGCGATCAAGCGCGTGGATTTATCGGCCCCACATGCACCTATTGTGAAGTGAAGTAGCGCGCAAAAACTCTCTACAGTAGGTAGAGGTATTTCTTCGTGTTGGTTTTTGATTACCTACGCTCAAAGACATACCTTGCCACCATCAAAGTGAATAGAAATGTGACTCTCAAGAGAGGGTTTACAGTTCTTAAGGAGGCACAGGGTGGCTGCACCACAGAATTATCTCGCCGTAATTAAAGTCGTCGGTATCGGCGGTGGCGGAGTAAATGCGATCAACCGCATGATTGAAGTTGGACTCAAAGGTGTCGAGTTCATTGCAATCAATACAGATGCACAACATCTATTGATGAGTGATGCAGATGTAAAGCTTGATATCGGTCGCGCTTCTACAAAGGGCCTCGGTGCAGGTGCTGCTCCTGAAAAGGGTCGACAGGCAGCGATTGATCACACTGAAGAGATTGAAGAGATTCTTCGCGGTGCAGATATGGTCTTTGTTACTGCTGGTGAAGGTGGAGGAACTGGCACAGGTGGTGCTCCGATCGTTGCAAAGATTGCGCGCGAACTCGGTGCACTCACTATCGGTGTTGTCACTCGTCCTTTCTCATTCGAAGGAAAGATCCGCACACGTCAAGCTGAAGAGGGAATCGATTCTCTTCGCGAGCACGTTGACACACTCATCGTCATTCCAAATGATCGCCTCCTTGCAATCTCTGATCGCAATATCACTGCGATGGATGCATTTAAGAGCGCAGACCAGGTTCTCCTTTCTGGCGTTCAAGGAATTACCGAGATCATCACACAGCCTGGTTTGATCAACTTGGACTTCGCAGATGTGAAGACAGTAATGACAGACGCAGGATCAGCTCTGATGGGTATCGGCTCTGCTCGCGGAGATAATCGCGCTGCGCGTGCTGCAGAGCTTGCAATCTCTAGTCCACTGCTTGAAGCCTCTATCGATGGCGCTATGGGAGTTCTTCTCTCTGTTGCAGGTGGCTCTGATCTAGGTCTCTTTGAAATCAATGAGGCTTGCGAACTTGTTCAAGCAGCGGCGCATCCAGATGCACGCATCATCTTCGGTACAACTATTGATGATGCTCTCGGTGACGAAGTACGAATCACCGTTATCGCAGCGGGTTTTGCTGGGGGAGAGCCAACTAAGGTAGAGATGCCTTCGATCAATGCGGCGACACTCTCTGGCGTTGCAGACCCAATTCCATCGAATGATCCACTCTCAGTTGCGCTCGATCTCGACTCTTCGGCTCCTCGCAAGCGCATCACATTTGAAGAGCTTGTCACAGAAGATGAGATTGATGTCCCTGATTTTATGAAGTAATGAAGTCTGCTTGATGAAATATCGCTTTACCAAACGCACCGGAGGCAATAGCCACGGTGCGTTTGCATCTCTCAACCTGGGTACCCATGTCGGAGATGAGATCGGCAATGTTCTCAAGAACCGCGAAGCCATCGCCCGTGAATGTGGACCTACTCAATATATGAACCAGGTTCATGGTGATCGAATTGCGCTGATTGAGGAAGTGACAGATGAGATACCAACAGCTGACGCACTGGTTACGGGGATACCGGGCATCACACTGGCCGTGATGGTTGCTGATTGCATTCCGTTGCTTTTATCTTCTCGAGAATCCGTTGCCGCAGTTCATGTGGGTCGCAAAGGTTTGGTCAATGAAGTTACACGAAAGACCATTTCTTTGATGCGAGATATGGGAGCAACTGAAATTACGGCAATTATCGGTCCGGCAATCTGTGGTACCTGTTATGAGGTTTCAGAAGAGATTCATCGCGAGGTGATCTCGCTTCATCCGCAATCAGATTCTCGTACTTCTCAAGGGACCTTTGCCCTCGACCTTCCACGAGCGCTCATAGAGGTCCTCAAGAGCGAGGGAGTAAAAGTTATTGATGAATCAATCTGCACCCTGGAAGATGTGGAGTTTTATTCTTATCGCAGAGATGGCGTTACAGGTCGCCAGGCAGGGTTGATCTCATTGTGATTGACCGTGCCCAAGAGGTTGAAGCAAATCTACGTGCTGTTGAGGCAGAGGTAGCTTCGTATTCACCAACGCTCATTGTGGTGACCAAGACCTATCCGGTGGAAGATGTTGAAATCCTCCACAATCTAGGGGTCCGTAACTTCGGCGAGAATCGAAGCAGTGAAGGTTTAGCGAAATCTGCCAAAGTCGAAGGCCGCTGGCACTACCAGGGCGAGATCCAG
>JACCDN010387681.1_pt1 | contig 43216 bp, 33 predicted proteins | sample 7441691 | NCBI WGS metagenome assembly JACCDN01 (sample SAMN15323439, study PRJNA562643) | freshwater metagenome | isolation source: river surface water | place: USA:Blue River Watershed | collected 2017-08-16 | reverse complement strand
CTACGCCATTTGCTTCCTTCAGATTCTACCTCACGATAGACACCCTTGCATAGGCTCGTTATTCCCATCGACGGGGCTAACAGCGGACTTACACCGCCTAGATGTGCGCCATGTCTGGCGCACATTAATTAAAAGATAAGCCAGTACAATGGCTTATCTGGTTGCTTGATGCTGTTCTTAAATAATAATTTTAATTAGTTTAATCTGTTATCTTCTGTACATTTAATTCGTGAATCTCACTTTTATCATTGCTTTTTTTTGGAATACTTACCCAAAGCATCCCTTTTTTAAAAGTAGCCTCAGCATTACTAGGATCGACATTTTCAGGTAGAGCAATTTGCCGTTCAAAAGAGCCATAGTTTATCTCACGCATTAGATAGTTTTTACCATCATCTTTACTTGAGGTTTCTTTACTGCCAATAACTGTCAAAATACCATTCTTAATTGAAACCTTTATATTTTTTTCGTCAACTCCAGGCATTTCAAATTCAACTTTAAAGTGATCCTCATCATCAACAATATCGCAATATGGCGCTAAAGCCCGATTAGTATATTCAACAGCATCGATAGAGGTAGCTGGCGACCCGCGATATACTCTACGAAACAAATCATTAAATTCCTTCTGGATATTTAAGAAAGGTTCAATATATGTTTCTCGCCCATGTTTATCAGACTTTTCGTTTAAATTTAACCAGTTCGATAATTTTGACATGATACCATTCCTCCAGGATTTGTTTTTAATTATTAATAAGTACAACTTTATCCTAATATTGTGTAGTTAATAAGGAATAAGCCATTCTTAATGTAAGATAGATAGTATCATGCTTAAGATAATATAGTATATTGATTTAGTTTGTAAAATTTTGACATAATGTATTATTTAATGATCTTTCGATTATAGTTAGATATTTATTAGGAGAGATTTGTTTGGATTGGAGGTTTTCTAAGCTGTCGAAAAAGTTCAATAAACCTCTTTTCTCTTAAAAGTGAGCATCTTTCTGATTGCAATTGTAATAGTTGTTCTATCTGAGTAACCAATTTATTTTTACTTGGTAGGGATAAATCTGTATTAAGTTCAAGTTTCAATAATAAATCAACAAGTACATATTTTAAAAATTTCAGGTTATCATTAAAGCTGGTAGTATTATTTTTAACTCCCGATTTGTTAGCCATACAGGATAAAACTAGACTACTTACCAAGTCAAATCCACCACCAAATAGCGTCCGGTATAGCGGCCTTAAAGTAATTTTAGGCGCAAAAAATATACTCTCAATGGAATCGGCGATCCCGGCAAAAACCTCTGGGATAAAGTAATTTTTACGCCGTAAAAAATCTCGTTCAATAGATTGGCTTTTTGCAATAATCAATGCTCGTTCACTAAATAAAAATGTTATAGATCCGAGTAGTTTTAATTTTAATGCGATACCTAATTTCGATAAATAGATGATGCGTACTACCCGCATAAGAGCTATACTATTATAATATTTGCCAGTTCCTTCATCAGTTATCCGGTTTATCACTTTGCTTAAATATGTAATTGCTATATTTTCTTGATTTTGGCTATTTGCTAATTCAGCGATTTTATCTAGCCTTGCAATATAGGTTTCTTCGTCAGATAAGTAATCACGTGAAAGAAAAGGACCTGAGCGAAAAAAATCTGCTAAATTCTTACCTTTTACAATTAAGTTTGTTGCAAGGAAATTTCTCTCTTCACCTGCTTTAATTACTTTTAACATAGGTTTATATCTAATCTCTGCAGTTGATTTCTTCAATCTAGCTATTATTTCGACTTGGTTAGGAAAAGATAACGAATGTACTAATGACAGCAATTTCTTGCTAAGCTGATATTCTTTAGTTTTTTTTGGGGCGCAAAGAATTATACTAGTAGATCTTAGAGTTACATATTCGAGTACGAATAAGAATGCAAGTACAGCAACAAGAATATACCAAGGCAAGCCGACAAGCAAACAACTCACGAAACAAATTAGAAAAAATATAGCCACCCTTAAGCCTATCTTAGTATACTTTTTAACTTGCGGATCTGCCTTAAATAATTCATACCAATGTGAACTTCGGTCATTCTTGGCTTTTTTGATTAATGAAGTCAAATATTGTAGCTTATAGGCTTTTCTTCGCTTGTCACTATCTGCTAGTATAAAAGGTATAATTCGGAATATGGCAGCTAAAGCAGTTTGGCGGTCATTAAAATCTTTACGGCACGCTAATAGCCTAAAATCCCTCTCAGACAGATTAGCCAAGGATTCAAAACTAGTAATATTAATATTATGCTTTTTAAACCATTCTAAGTCAGTATATCTTATGTACTGATAACTACAGTCACACCAGCATTGAATGGTTAATCTTGTATATTTCAACGGGATGTTTTCTACTATTAGATTTAGAAATAGCACCTCTTCTACTTCAGCTGCAAATATCATATATAGCAATAATGGATTATTCTTTGAATATTCGCGGATAAGATTGATTAATAATTCAAATTCACCCTGTTTTAAATAGTTAACAAATTTATCAATTATTTCATCAAGGATTAGATTCTGATCAGTACCAGGATTAAAATCAAGTTGTGGCTCATTTTTATATAATAAATGCTTTTCTAAATTGATTACTTGATCAAGAAATCTTAAATTATCTAGGGAGCATATTTTATTTCCACTTTTTAGAGTCTGCCTTGACCTATTATTAATAGCCTTACTAAATGGGCTTGCCAATGAATAGCAAGCCCAGCCTGTAGCCGAACTTAAGGCCCCGCCTGTTGAAATTTGATTTTTCTGAGCAAAAGGATCAAAAATTTTTTCCACTTTTGCTAAGTTTCTAAAGCTATAGGCAGCTATTCCAAGAAATAAATTTTGATAAAATAATGGACGACTAGAAGACTGTTTAACAACTTTTTCCAATTCAGTATTTAATAGCATAATCAAGTCATCTTTTTGTTTGCGATTAAGCCTTAAATTTAAAGAAACTCCAAGAACTATATTTTGTAAAGAGTTTAATATTACTGCCTCATAATCTATATTCAATTTACCCTGCATTTGCTGATAGTTATTTAATTTTAACCTATTGATATAAACATATATTTCAGTGTAGGATAGGCTCTTAATTTTTACAACTTCTTCATTTTTTTGATAGATCTCTATAACTATACGAGCTAGCTTAGGTAGCTGCAAGTCTTCTGCTGCAATAGAATCTAACTTAGTTTTGCTAATACCAAAAGCTAAGATTAAAACATGAGTAAGTAAATTACCGCGAATAGCTGTAGTTTTTAATTTAAATGCAATTTGCTGAAGCATTTTTTGTTGACTTTTATCTAAATTTAATAGATAGTCAGTTAGCTGAGCAAGCTCTCCTGTTCCAAGCATTTTTTTTAGTTCTGATTTTATCTCATAAAAGAATTTTAATTCGTCTGTCGGATCAACTAATAACTCCTTAACGGCTGTATAACCTTCTTGACAAGGTTTTTTAGCACTATTTAGAATGTTTTTATACTCTTTTGAACTTTGTGTTTCCATTGTAAATAGATTAGCAACTAAGCCTCCCCTCTTAATGGCAAAAAATTTTGCAATATATTTTTGTTGATAAAAAGTTAAAGCACAACCTTGCCTATAATATTCTTTTATCAATGCCAGAAGATAGCGCTTTTTTATCCCAAGAGCTTGGCGCGTAGCAAGGAAAATATTAAAATAACATTGTTGGGCAATAGCCCAGCAAGAACCTGCTCCAATTAATGCTAGTTGATTGTAAATTGAAGCTAGTCCAAAATTTTCATTATTATTATGAACAGTAAATGACGCAGCAACAGGTGAAGCATTTGCAAAAATTTTATTAAGATAAGTGATTGGTAACGCTTCCAGATAGTTCAGTTTATCCAGGCTGCCTATTTTACAATTATGGACTATAGAAGAAATTTCCAGAGTGCATTTATTTAACTGTTTTGCAATTATTTTTGCCGATTTTTGGCAATTTGGAATAGAGTAGTCATCGCTTAAATATTCTTCAGCTAATCCAATATCACTGATTAAATTAGTCCGCAAATTATTAAAATTATTATCATTAGTGAGTAAATTATCTTGCTGAATCCTCCTTTTAATTCTTGTTATCAAATACCGTAGTACTAATTTCTGTTTGGCGTCAAAGGAAAAAATAAAATTATAGATCTGAGGGGGATTAATGTCTTCAGTATGAAATAAGGCAAGACAAGTATTATTGAATTCATTGTAGTCTAACTTATCTATATAGTCGGCAATTAAGTATTCATAATTATTATTAGATACAATAATTGTTTCGAGTTCCTGTATTATTCTTTGAATTTGATGCTTATCTAAATGTAACCGGTTTCTTTCGTTGGAATGAAAAAAACCATCCCATCTGCTAGAAGGAGAAAAATGGATGCTTCTGGTTCTAAACATTAATTTACCTACTATTTAGAAGTTACTTTTATTATTTCCCAAAATTGATATAGTTGTTACCTCAATACCGGATATTTTTATTTCATGTTACGCACAACTGGGATTTACACAGTTAAAATTTATTCTTATATCCTTCATATTTGAGTTATATATAAAGCACTCTTACGAATAAATTAATCTATAATAAATCACGATTTACTAATCTCTGGCGATAAAAATGTCTGGTATTGAGATTGTTACCTACTTAGCATAATGAGTTTATAACAGTAAATCCCATTATAAAGTGACTATCTTAGCTACATTGCTTCGTTTAAAATCTGTTTATTATAGTATTAGCTGACATTACGCAATTTTATGAATTATGCTAAAAGTAAAAAATCCATTAAAATGGTTAATCAATCTGTATGAATTTTGAAAGCCTTATTTTTTTGGAATTATGCTATTGACAATTTGATCCCCATAATCTATAATTACCTAATTCATGATGATAAGAAAATAACCCGGCTGCAAAGAAAAGTCTTTAATGCTGGGTTTTTCTATTTTAGGCAAAATGATGTTAGACAATAAGATATTAATTGCAGCAAAAACTCTATGGAATTATCATTTAATAGTGGATAATTTAACCCAAGGTAAAGTCCCACGAGCTATTCTTGGTCTAGGCAGTTATGATCTACGTGTTGCTAAACATGCGGCAGATCTATATTTACAAAATTATGCGTCTAAAATTATTTTTTCTGGAAATGCCGGAAACTGGACAATTGGCCGTTGGGATAAAAGTGAAGCTGAAATATTTAAGGAACACGCTATTAGCTTTGGAGTAGATAAAAATGATATTATCCTTGAACCAAAAGCAAGTAATATTGGCGAAAATATCTTATTTGCAAAAAAAATAATCGAAGAATTTTTGCCAAATATAAATGAAATAATCCTAATTACTAAACCACAAACTACCCGAAGAGCATATGCTACTTTCATGGCACATTGGCAATCGTTGCCAGTTATAGTATCAGCGCCCCATCACGATTTAACAGATATTGCCGAAGATTATAGCATCGAAGAGTTGATTAATGAAATGGTTGGCGATTTAGAACGAATTATCGTCTACCCGGCTAAAAATTATCAGATTAAACAAGAGATACCGGATTCGGTAATGACAGCCTACCGATTTCTAATAAATTCAGGATATACCAAACACCGCTTATAATTAATATTTTACTTAACGTGAATAGTAGCCCTGATTTTAAGGGTAAACATTACGACAAATATCCTCAGTGAAACTAAGCCATAAAACCAAGTACAATTTCTCCTATCAAACGTAAAACTAGACTTTTTATAACTATCTAGAAAAAATAAGGAACAGCTAGTTTTGCATGTTTAAAAATGAATTTGCTCATTTGCAAGGAGAAAGAAAATGGGAAAATATGTTCTTGCCTGGCTACTTGGAGTGCCATTTAGCGTGCTAGCTGTAATTTATTTAATTTCTCATATGTTTTAGATGCATAGCTTTTAACCATTATCATACTTTACAGATAGTGGAAAAAAGATTTTTACTTAAGCCCATATTTTTAGCTAGGTTTTAGCTAGGGCTTAAGTAATTCAAGAAAGCCTCTCTATCTTAGAAATTTTCCCACATAGTATTCCATGGGATACTGTCAGCTTTAATTACCCAAACATGTAATACCAAAACCCAGGAATAATCAACTATAGCAAGCGCCACGATAAGCATTAATATAGCGACAACTTTTCGCCAAAATTTATTTGTATACTGGCTTATTATTCTATATGCCAGGTATAAACTCCAAACAGTAGCAAGTCCCAATAAGATTGCTTTAAATTCGTTTATCCATAAAAACCCGATATTGGCATATTTCTGTAGCAAGCTAACAGTCAAAGCAGATAAGCCTACAAAAACACTGCAACCACCAAGCGGAATTAACGCCAGACTCAAATGGTTAAATACCTTGGACCTTAATTTATAGTTAGCAATAAATGAAGCTAAACTAAGTGTGATAATTATTAAAGTTCCAAATGTAAAGCCGACTCCGAGTATATAACCGACCAGCTCAGCTCCAAAAATCCAGGTAAAGACATCGTTTTGTGTAGGATAATTGGTAAATATCCACCACGGTGCATTAGTTTTAAATAGCCACATAACATTATGCACTAATAGCCATGATTCAATAACATCGCGTAAATGGTCAAGCCAGAAACTATTAGTCCATTGGAAAGCAGCAAGAGCAACTCCGCATAATCCATAAATAACCAAAAGGCTGCTCCAGATACTCTGACTTTCTTGCCCGTATTTAAGGATTTCCTCGTTTGGTGAACGTATCCTAAGTTTAATTGCTTTTCGATGATTACTACAGCGCCCACACATCAAGCACTCAGCCGAACCAGTCATTGTTCGTAAAGGCAGTACGGTAGGACAATGGATAGGAATCACCTTTTTAATTGGAAAATCATGCCAAATATCCTTATTCGGCTGAAAGCGGAATGGCGCTAGGCGCGCAAGTAAAGCAAATACGCCGGTTACTGGACATAAATATTTGCACCATATCCGGCTGGACTTACCATAAATAAAACCTATTAGTATTGCAGCTAATGTTGACCCACCAAGTACTAACAATACAGGTTTAGGGTATTGGTATACACTTGTCATTTGTCCATAGAGAGTAGTTAGCAAAAAAGATACAAACGGCCACCCACCCCATTTCAACCATTTAGGGATGGCTTTTTTGCGGCCATACTTGTTGGCAAACTCACTAAGCGCACCTTCGGGGCAAAGTATTCCACACCACATCCGGCCAAATAATACAATACTTAATAATACAAAAGGCCACCATAAACCCCAAAAGAGAAATTGGGCAAATACGGTTAAATTTTTGAATAACGTAGCTGAATCATCCGGTAACGGCAATATGCTTGGAATAATAATTAACGCAGCATAAAATAAAATGATTATCCATTGCAAAGTCTTAATAAACCGCTGGTGAACCGCTAAATAGTTACCGATACCCATAAGTAATTTATTCACGAGATTACCTTTTTGGAGTGCATTTTCTTTGTCCTTATAAAGTAAAGTACCCCAATCCAATAAATAGCATAAACTAATACATCAATCAAGGAAGGTGTAGCTCGATACCCTATTAAACTAGAGAGTAAAGGAGTGAGTAGCCCCCCATCACTTAAAATGGACGAAGTATCCCAAAATTGGGCTTTAAGTACTGGTAATACATTAGCAGTTACGAGAATATCGATACAGTTTAAAAGCATTGCGCCGCCTAAGAGTAATAGTAATATTTCTGTTACTTTAAAAAAATAGAGCCACGAGAATATCTTATTGCCCAAAGATAGTAGATAGACGGTAACGACAGCCAGGAGCATGCCCACGACTACAGCCGTGAACATGCTGATAGTTATGACACCATGTTCACCAAAGCCTAAAGCGTATATAAAAATAACGGCTTCACTGCCCTCCCTTGCGATAGCTACAGCTACAACAATTAAAATGGATAAATTCCACCGTCTTGAACCACCTTTAACCAAAGTAGAGTGCATTTCTGATTTAAGCTTTTTACCATTTTCACGCATCCATTTGACCATATATACTATCATCAATGCCGCTAGGAAAGTTAAACTCGCTTGTAAGTATTCTGTTGCGTTCCTGCTAAGTCCACTGCTTAACTTAATCAAAACGATAGCTAAGCACATAGCTGACATTATTCCAAGTATAATCCCAAGCCCCAAAAACAGCATACCTTCACGTTTACCGGTTTTCATCTGCTTAAGCCAGCTAAAAACAATTCCGACAACCAATAAAGCTTCAATGCTCTCACGCCACATAATAAATGTGACTTCGGCAATAGAAGACCCCCGATTAGTTAATACAGTTTTCCCTAGTAGCTCCGTTGGTCTTCCTAAATAATTGGCGCTTACAGCCTTTATATTGGCTGTGAATTGGGTCTGGTTTGCCACAGTAAGCTCAGCAGTTTTAGTTTTTGCATTAAAGTCATTAAAAAACTTATATTTCCCTGCATTTAACCCTATTTTGAAAGTCTTATCCATCCCGGCATATACTTCTACCGAAGTATCAGAATTTTCCAATTCTACAGGCGCCCCAGCTTTATTTATTACGTGTATTATAAATGGCGTATTTTCAGGTATTATTTCAGGGTCAAATTTAATTTCGTTTGCTGTTATGGTTGCGTTAACCGTAATCGGTCCCACATTATTAGCATAAGCCGGCGCAATTAGTATGACAAATAGAATGAAGGTGAGAATATAAATTTTTTTTAACATAATGTTTTTATCCTAATATCCGCCTTTTTTGCCTATTCCAGTATATTTAAATACATAGCTTTGCGTGAATTTCCAGTCAACAAATTCTGTCCCAAGGATTTTACTATCAGTATCGGTATGCCAGCCAAAGCGCATTGGATCAGTTCTGGCATCGAATGTCACAACATAGAAACCAGGCCCGTCAAGTTTAACATTATCACCATAGTGTGCTCCATCGGAAGCTACCATAGCCATTAAGTTACAAGATTTAATTAATTTCTTGGTTGTCCGGTCTAAGCCGCAGTTAAGTGGTGCCTGGCTACCAATTTTCTGGATAGTATAAGTAACTATTGCATTTGGCAGCCAATCTCCTGGTGCAAAACCACGCGACTTTAAATTAGCTTTGGCATGAATATCTATTTCAAGATGAATATCAGATTTATTTCTTGGCAACATCATGCCAGCAGGCACCATATCAATAGGTTGTAAATATACTGTACCCACACTTAACTGAGGGGGAACTTGGCTACTATTAACTAAATTAATATTAGATTTTGTTGCTTTGGCAGTTGCCAATGCAGCATTATAGACTTCAGAACAACCAGGATCAGGGTCGCCTTCAACTTTAGCATTATCAATAACTGTTTTACTATTATTGCCTAATGGCAAAGCGCAAAGCGGAACCTCTGCTGCGTGACTCCAAGTGCCGATAACAACCAGGCATAGCAGTAATACTTTTTTCATTTTAACCCCTTAACAAAAATGATTCTAGTGATTAATAATTTGAGTCAACGATTATAAATGAGAATGATTCTCATTTGCAACATGAATTTTGTTTTTTATTAATTAAGTTAATCTTGCATTATTTCATTAAGAAAAATGCTAAAATTGGTATTCCAACTACGAAATTCATGCACAATGCCAAACACGCAACGACCTTACGCAATTATCCTTAGCCCCTACCGATATTTGACTTTTTACTTTAACATTTGTTAATTTTTAAGAGATTTTAAATGTTTTATATATCTCCACATGATAAAGATATTTGCTTGATAGACCCTCCGCACTTTGCGGGAGCATTAAACCAGCCAATTTTTCAAACCTCGATTTTCGCTTTTACTACAATCGAGGACTTTATAGACTATCGGGATAAAAAAAAACAGGCGTTTTGTTATTCCCGTGGCAATAATCCCACTACAGGACTATTAGAAAGTAAATTGGCCAAACTTGACCAAGGTGAAGCCTGCCGAGTTTTTAGCTCGGGAATGGGTGCAATTAGTGCAACTTTTCTCTCGCTACTAAAATCCGGAGATCATGTAATAATTATTAATAACGTCTATGGACCTACCCGTGACTTTATGCTTCTTATGCAAAACTACGGCATTAGCCATGACATAGTAGATAGCTTGGATGAATTATCTAGTTTGATTAAACCCAATACTAGAATAATCTATACTGAATCTCCCGGCACTCTCTCCTTTAAATCAGTCGACCTGCGTAAATTATGTTTAATAGCCAAAAAGCATAATATTATTTCTATTATAGATAATACTTGTTTGACTCCCCTACTCCAAAAGCCTTTAACCTTAGGGTTTGAAATTGTTGTTTATTCTCTTTCAAAGTATACTGGCGGACATAGTGATATTTTAGCCGGTGCTGTTATCACATCTAACGAATTGCTACAAAAAATAGATAAATATGGATACAAGTTATCTGGTTCTGTCTTAAGCCCAAATGATGCGTTTTTAATACTTAGAGGTCTAAGAACTTTACCGGCAAGGCTTGAGTGCTTGTATAAAACCACTTTAGATGTTGTAGACTTCTTATCCAAAGCTCCACAAGTGGCAGAGGTATTACATCCGCTTTGCTATAATGCACACGATAAAGAAACCTATTATAGTCAATCAAGTGGAATAACTTCGCTGTTATCCATAAAACTTAATTGTAAAGAATCTTCCAGGGTGAAGATATTTATTAATGCCCTTAAGACGTTTTATATTACCGTTAGCTGGGGTGGGTTTGAGAATCTAGTTATGGTTGATGACTTGTCTAAACTGAAACAAGATAACTGTGAAGGATTAATTATCAGGCTTGCTTTAGGCCTCCAAGACAGTCAAACCATAATTAGTGATTTAAACCAGGCATTTGCCGATAGTGGAGTATAATATGAATAAAATGATTTCAATGGATTTTTTCCAGAACTTAGGTAAGGCCTTTATGTTGCCAGTAGCGCTATTATCTGCTCTTGGTATTACTCTTGGAATAGGCTCTGCACTTAGCTCGCCGCAACTGATTAATTTGTTGCCTTTTCTAAAAAATCCAGTAATTAGCTTTATTGCCCAGTATTTAGGCGTAATAGGTTCATTCGGATTTCAAAACCTGCCTGCGCTTTTTGCAATAGCAATACCTATTGCGCTAACTAAGTACGAAAAAGGAGTGGCTGGCTTTGCCGGCTTTGTGGGTTATTACATGATGCACTCGTCAGCAAATTTCATGCTGACTAAGCTTGCCTTATTGGCAAGTAGTGATTTAGTAAATCATGGGCAAACTATAATTCTTGGAATTCAAACCGTAGACATGGGCGTATTAGGCGGTATTATTTCTGGGTTAATAGTCTATAAGTTACATGAGCGTTTTTATAATGTCAAGTTACCCGACGCGTTATCTTTCTTTTCTGGCGCTCGTTTTGTCCCAATTGTCACCGCCGCTTGTTTAGCCTTAGTGGGATTATTGTTACCTTTCATTTGGCCGCCAATTAGTAATTGCATTAATGGGTTTGGCCGTGCTTTAGGCCATACTGGCGTATTTGCCCCATTTTTCTTCGGAATGGGTGAACGATTACTATTACCTTTTGGCTTACATCATATCCTTGTTGCCATCATGCGCTTTACTCCCGCTGGCGGTGAAATGCTAGTTAACAACCATATGGTATATGGTGCTTTAAATATTTTCTATGCCCAGCTAGCAGATCCTTCAACACAAGCATTTAACGCTAAAGCCACCCAGTTTTTATCTCAAGGTAAAATGCCAACCTTCCTGTTCGGTTTGCCTGGTGCTGCTTTAGCAATTTATCACGCAGCCGATCCTGAAAAGCGGCCTCAAATCAAAGGAGTCTTAATTTCAGGTGTAATCGCCTGTGTAGTTGCTGGAATTACCGAACCGTTGGAATTTTTATTTTTATTTACCGCTCCTTATCTTTATTTAATTCATGCCGTATACACTGGCCTGGGTTTTATGGTAATGTCGCTTTTACATGTTACCATCGGCAATACCGATGGTAACTTAATTGACTTAGTTGTTTTTGGTATTTTACAGGGTACCAGAACACACTGGTATCTGGTTTTTCCTATTGGGGTAATCTGGTTTTTACTATATTATTTTACATTCAAGCTAGTTATTGTTAAGTTTAACTTGCAGACTCCTGGCCGGGAAATTAATAACGATCAAATAGTTGCTAACAACGAAGCCCCTAGTTTTTCAACAGTAGCTACTAATAATACAAATACGGTAAATAGCGTCTTATCTAAAGAAGACCTCGCAAATACGATTTTAGTTGCTCTAGGTGGCAAAGAAAATATTATCTCATTAGATAATTGCATTACCAGGCTTAGAATCGTACTTAAAGACACTGACTTAATTGATGAAATTAGCCTCAAAAAAACAGGTTCGCTGGGGATAGTTAAACTAGATAAACAAAACCTCCAAGTGGTATATGGTGTTAGGGTCCACTTAGTCAAAGCCCAACTTGAAAAACTATTGTAATAATAGATTTTCTAGTAATTTGAACTCAAACAGGGGTAATCATCTGCTGCTAGATATTACTTCTGTTTTTTCATATGGCAACGCGCAGAGGACATAAAATTAAACGTTGAAACCTTAGCCAGCTTAAAAGTTATCGCTAACACTATCTTATTAAATAGCTTACGTATCAGATTATTTTGTTTGATATAATGGATAACAGCAATATAAATTTTTGATTTCAACAACTTAGCGATTAAATGAGTGTGTATTTCACTGCCTAGCCAATGATAAGTAGCTTGTAGGAACACTAAATTTATAGGCAATAAAGATCCAATATGGTTATCTGCCCAGCGGTTGGCAAAATAAACCATTATACATACAGAAACTGTGGTGAAGAAGAATATTGCAAATTTTTTCATGATGACTCCCCCGAATTTTAAAAAGTCCATTACTGAAATTAATTATTATTTGACAAAGCTAATCGATAACTAATTTAATTTTAGATATAATACAGCTATAGGTGGAAAGTATAGTTGAGTATTCAACATTGTTACAAGTGGAAAATATTTTCGAAAATTCTATTTTTAATGAATATGTTACATTTTTGATAACCTAAATTTTAGTGTAACATATTGTATATTTTATAAAAACACGGAGAAATTTAATCCTTATTTACCTCTATATTAGCATGCTAATTTAGTAGGATAAATTTTTAGGTAAATTAATATTTAGCATCTTTTAAATTAGAATAGATGTATTCATAAAGAGTATAGGCATAATTATCACTACCTTTTAGGACCAAATAATAATGAGTAAAAATATAAATATTTCACCAAGGCAAACCAAGCTGATCGTCTGGACTCTACTCTCGATCATGCCAATTATTGGCATGATCGTTGATTTAATTGCGCCATCTTTACCTGCGATTTCCAATGACTTACATGTAACAGAAGGAGTAGCCAAAAATATCATAACTTGCTTTGTAGTTGGTTTTGCAATTGGCAACTTTTTCACTGGCTTTTTAGCTGATGCTTTAGGGCGGCAAAAACTAATTCGGATTGCCCTATTCGGATTTATCCTTGTGAGTATTTTACCAATCATATATCCTAAAATATCAATAGTTTTAGTTGCCAGGTTGCTGCAAGGCATAACGAGCGGAGCCGCAGCGGTATTGTTACGTTCAATTTTTTCGGATATCCTACCCAAAGAAAAGCTAGTGCCATTAGGTACAGTAATTGGTATGATGTGGGGGCTTGGTCCAGTATTTGGACCAGTTATTGGTGGTTATTTACAATATTATTTTGGCTGGAAGTCTTGTTTCTACTTTTTTGCAGGGATCAGCAGCCTTAGTTTTATGGCTACCTACTTTATTGTACCAGAAACCCACTTTAACCGTCACCCACTTAAATTCAGCATTATTAAGAAGAATATTTTTGAAGTAATCTCAAATCCGGTCTTTATCGGCTTACCTTTAATAATGGGGATATCTTATTCGCTAATTATTGCTTTTCATAGTTCTGCCCCCTTTCTAATTCAAGTAATTCTTCACCATTCACCGGTTTACTTTGGTAGATTAGCTTTGTTTATGGGTATTAGTTTTCTGATAGCAACGATGCTTGCCAAATTCTTATTGACTAAGTACTCCATTAATCAAATACTAAAAAGCTTACTTGTGGTTATTATCATATTGCAGCTAATAGCAGTAATTATTAGTATATTTACTAATAATAGTTTAGTTTTGATGATAATGAGCAGCTTAATAATGTTCTTTGCTTCGGGTATAATCTATCCATTATCGATGGGTAAGGGGTTATCGATGTTTAGCCATATAGCTGGCACTGCAACTGCTATTATGTATCTGTTAAACGGTGCAGTAACAGGTATCTCTTCTTATATAATGAGCTTTGTAGTAGTGAAAAATGTAACCGCGTTTATGGAGATCTATTTGATATTACTATTTATTTGTAGCTTTATCTTTCTGAGCTTAATCTATCGTAAAAGTAGTTAAGAAGTAGTAATTTTTTGTCGAAGTTTAGTAGTTTATCCATACTCTTTGATAATATATAATACAATTTATCTATGCTTTGGAATCTCATTATCGGACACTATTGATTTGATACTACATGCATTTTGCAATTCATTTGGTAAAAGTGTCCGGTATTAAACTTTGGTATACCGACTATGAAAATGTATTTTATTCTTCCAGCTTTATATCTAACAATTGGCTCAATCAGTTCCGCTTATTCATGTACCGTTTGGGGAGCTATAAAGCCTAATGAATTATTGATTGCCAAAAACCGTGATTATTTTCCCGGCAACCAAAAGTTTGTGTCTAAGGCAAATTTAGGAAAATACAAATTTTTTGGCCTATATGGCGATAATGAGTTTGACAATAAGTATATAATAAAAATGGGAGTCAATCAAACAGGGTTGGTGGCGTTTATGACTTTTGCCTCTACCCTGCCACTGAATATGCGCCAAGCAAAAGTTCCTTATTATCAAGTAATGGAAAAAATATTAGCTAATTACCAAAGTGTAGACAGCATTAAAACAAACTCTAAAACCCTCTTTTACAATAGCACTCCGGTTAACTACATCTTTGCTGATCGAGATAAAGCCATGATTTGCGAGATTGGCCTAAATAATGATTATAGCTGTACCCCATATCAGCGTAGCCATGAAAATAAGATAACAACATTTGCACAAACTAATCATTATATAATTCCGGTACTAACTAAATATAATCTGACACCTAGAATTGATCAGCAAACGTCTTATTATCGCTTAGCTCGAATAATGCAATTGTTGAATGAAAACTTGAATAACTTAAATTTAAATAAATTTATTAAGTTTAGCCTAGATACCCAAGCTTTTGATGATGCACCACCAGCGGCTTTTGATAAAGGATACCCAAACACCTATCAAGATAACAGTATTTTTAGGACTTTTAATAGCCATCCTGAACGTAGGAATAGAAATCATCCAAATAGTGATCAGAATGTTTCTACCATGATAGTAGAATTACCTAAAGACCAAGCAAAGCCAATTAGACTATATTTAAGAATAATAAAAGGTATTATAGATAGCAATGATCAATTGGCAAGTCAAAAAATAAGCTATATGGAGGCATCTACAAGTTTAGATATCGCAATTAATTCAACTAACAGCATTCAATTTACCTATAAAACATTTCCCCCATCCCTGCGTTGATGTCACAATTTCCCCAAAAGAATACAGCGGCTAAGAGCTGACAATTTTGTCTTTGCTATTTTAATACAATAAATGTTATTTTATGTCTTAGCATGTATATGTTAAAACTTAATACCGGACACTAGATCTATTGTAAAAAGGGATTTCTTTTATAATTGATTTATTATGAGTGAGGCTTAATTTATACGAATTATGGAGAATATTAGACTTTGTTTATGAATTGGCGTTATTTGTTGAACTCTTGGAGTCTCGCGAGGCATCAACCAATAGCCAATGAATAATTACAAAGTCTTATATTTGGAATATTTGAGTTATAAATTAAGCTTCCTCCATAATAAATCTAACAAAATTGACTATTGCATATAATATCAAATACAAAAGTGTCCGGTATTGAGATGTTAAAACTTAATGGAGAATTATATGTCGTGTATTCTTAATAATTTTAGGAATAATCCTATTTTATATGGACAAAATAATGATACTTCTACTTTAGAGAGTTGTGAATATATTTTAGAATTATATCGTGATCAAAATACCAAAGCTAGTACTGCCACCTCAGGCGATAAGCAAATTATATTAAATGCAATTAAAGGTATGGAACTATCAGAAGATGAAATAAAAAATATACAAAAAGAGTTAGATAAACCGATAAGTTCAAGAGATAATAATAACAAACGTATCTGCTTGATTTTAGACGTACTAACAAAATTGCGCGATGATCATCGTTCTTTATTTTTACATATAGGAGCGACAGAGTCATATAAAGTTGCAATAAAGTATCTACAAAGCCTTGTACGAAGTGATGGTCAGGAAATTCGCGGCAAAGGCCATGGAGCTTTAGGCGTATTTGGAACTAAAACCTATATTCTGCAAGAAAACTTCCTAACCGGAAAATCGGCTTTAGAAGAATTGGCAAAGCTCCCTGGAATTATAAATGTATTAACTACATTTCAAGATATACATACTCCGGAATCAGTAAGCAAGTTCAACTCTGCTGAAGCCAATAACAGCTGTCAATTTGTACTTATAGGCGATGGCGATGGCAGCGCAGCACGTATCTTCTTGAGCTTACTTTCATCTGAAACATTGATTCTGCCTAAAAGTGGCTTGCTTAAACTAGCCGCTCTTATAAAGGCTGAACATAAATTAATTAAGGAATGTTCACCTATCCCTAATGAAAGAAAAAAACAATTCATTAAGTTCCAATCAGACAAAAATTTGCAGGATAATTTTGAGGCACTGGTTGAATGTTGCAAAATTGTTAATCCAGAGAGTTTGAAAGATATTATTTTCATGGGCGATAACTTGTTTGACAGACTGTCATTAAGTTTTCCATGCATGCTCAAATTACTACACAAGATTACTCTTGTTCTAGGTAAAGTATTTTTGCAAGGTAATCATGATTCGCACCATGAAATAAGAGCTAATGATTATAAGTTTGGCTGTGGCGCGATTAAATTCAATAATGGAAAGCCTATTTCAAAAGAGTTTGCAAGAACAATTTATACTTCCTTGACTCCGGGAATTATCAAAAGAGGTGTTCTCTTTACTCATCATGGGGTGTATATGGATAAGGAGAAAACAACTATTCATACGGCCTTTGGTACAATCCAGGTACCAAGTTACCTAACTGATTATAGTGGTGAAAAAAAGCATAAGTGGTTATTAGAAAATATTAATAAACTAGCTAATAAATACAATAAAACAGGACTTCGACATCATTTAGCATTTAATAAATTTTATAATACAATTCAAATTTCAATATCTTCGATAGAAGTATATAATTCGCGGGCAATGAGTAATTTTAATAAACACTTAAATTATGCTGAGATGGAAATATTCAATGATTTCTTTGAACTAAAACAGGTTCATGGTCATGTCGGTCATAAAAATGCAGCCAATGAAAATAAAGGTATTGTAAATGTCAACTCACGGAAGGACAAAGATAGTGAACAAAATATGCATCCTTATTCTATTGAATTAATAGTTTAATAGTGATTATTCAAGTCTTTCCAAAAAGGTTAGTAAATAAATTGCTAAAAAATAGCAAGTAGCAAGAATGTAATCCCGATCCCATGAAGATTGGGACTACATTTTGAATTCGTTAATTAACCGCTACTTCCTGGTAGAGTTCCTGATATTTACTGGCTGAGCTATCCCAACCGAATTGTTGTTGCATTGCGCATTTTTGCACTTTTTTCCAGTCAGTTTTACGTTGGAATAAGGCAAATGCGCGGCGTAATGCCCGTAAATAATCACTAGCAGTAAAGTCATTAAAGACAAAGCCTGTAGCAACACTATCAGCAAGATTTTCTAATGAAGAATCAATAACGGTATCAGCTAAGCCGCCAACTTCCCTAACTAACGGCAAGGTACCATAATTTAGCCCATATAGCTGGGTTAATCCGCATGGTTCAAATCGCGAAGGAACCAAAATCACATCACTACCTGCCACGATACGGTGTGCTAATTCTTCATCATAACCAATCTTAACTGCAATAGATCCCGGATGCATGGCTTCTGCCGATTTAAATGCTTCTTCCATAGACTTATCGCCACTGCCTAATATGACAATTTGTCCTCCGCGTTTAAGGATTTCATTTAGGCCGGCTAAAACCAAATTAAGTCCTTTTTGCTCGGTTAACCTACTTACCACTCCAAATAATGGCGTATCATTTTGTACCGTTAAGCCCATCATTTCTTGTAAAGCCGTCTTACACTTAAGTTTCCCGGCAACGGATTTGGCAGAATATTTAGCTTCAATAATAGGATCTACACTTGGATTCCAAATTGCCTGGTCTACCCCATTTAATATCCCATGTAAATCATTTTTACGATGGCTAAGTAAGCCATCTAGGCCGCAACCTTGATCAAGAGTTTGGATTTCTTTAGCATAGCTAGGACTAACGGTAGTTATTTTATCGGCAAAATATAGCCCAGCCTTGAGAAACGATACTTGGCCATAAAACTCTAACCCGTAAATGCTAAAAAAACTGTTTGGCAAATCAAGTTCGCTAAATATCTGTGATGGAAATACACCTTGATATGCCAAATTATGTACAGTAAAAACTGAACCTGCCAATTTTCTACCTGTTGCAAGCTCACTAGCCTTAAGATAAGCTGGGGTTAAACCGGCATGCCAGTCATGGCCATGAATTACTTCCGGCGTCCATTTTGAATCAATTCCTTCTGCGAACCGAGCAGCAACCCAGCCAAGTAAGGCAAATCGGCGATAATTATCCTGATATGCCTGGTTATTTTCATCAGAATATGGATTGCCTGGGCGGTCATAAAGCCCTGGTGCATCAATAATATAAATAGTTATTTCAGTATCAGGCAGCTTACTTGCGTAAATTGTTATTGAATCTGCCCCAAATATAGCAGGCAAAGACGCTACTAAACTTTTTTCAGGAATAGCAGCCATAAAAGCCGGAAAACCAGGAACTAGTATTCGGCTATCTACACCAAGCTCACTTAACGCAGGCGGTAGTGCACCTGCAACATCGGCAAGACCACCGGTCTTTAAAATTGGATATAGTTCACTACACACATGCAAAACGCGCATTATTTGCTCCTATTATTATTCTTATTATTTACAATTAATTATAAATTTGCCAACATCTGGCTAGTAACTAACACTACACCACTTTCAGTGCGCGAAAAACGCTTGCTATCTAATTCCGGATCTTCGCCAATTACAGTACCAGCAGGAATTACACATCCTCGGTCTATTACAACTTTACTCAAACGGCAGTTTTCACCGATTGTTGTGTTTGGCAAAATAACTGCCTGGTCAATTTTGCAATAAGATTCGATACGTACATTAGAAAACATTACTGTGTGCGAGATATGTGAACCTGAAACAATACATCCGCCGGAAATTAAAGTATTATATACGACGCCTTGTTCTTTACTTAGGTCAGGGACAAATTTTGCAGGAGGTAATTGCTCTTGGTAAGTCCAAATTGGCCATTCTTTATCATAAAGATTTAATTCTGGCATATTAGATGCTAAATCAAGATTAGCAGCCCAAAAAGCATCAACGGTACCAACATCACGCCAGTATGGCTTCAGATCGTTGCCACGAGGTACGCAAGATAGGCCAAATGGGTGAGCTAATGCATTCCCCTCGCTAACTACACGCGGGATAATATCTTTACCAAAATCATGGCTTGAAGCCTCGTTTGCCAAATCTTCTTCAAGTAATTTATATAGATAATCGGCATTAAAAATATAAATACCCATACTTGCTAATGACGCATCCGGGTTACCTGGGACTGTCGGTGGATTAGCCGGTTTTTCCACAAAACTAGTTATTTTGCGAGCATTATCTATACCCATTACCCCAAAAGCAAAGGCTTCTTCTTTGGGTACCTCAATGCAGCCAACGGTACAACCATAACCATTTTCAACGTGGTCTTTGAGCATTACTGAATAATCCATTTTATAAATATGGTCACCAGCTAAAATAATTACATACTCCGGGTTATATGAGTGCAAAATGTCAATATTTTGATAAACTGCATCTGCTGTTCCTCGATACCAATGCTCTTCGTTTACTCGTTGCTGGGCAGGTAATAAATCGATAAATTCATTTAATTCTCCACGCAAAAAGCTCCAACCGCGTTGTATATGGCGTAGCAGCGAATGGGATTTGTATTGCGTAACAACTCCTATTTTACGGATTCCGGAATTTAAACAATTTGATAAGGCAAAATCAATAATCCGGAATTTCCCACCAAAATAAACAGCTGGTTTGGCGCGGATATCAGTTAAGTGCGACAAACGAGATCCGCGTCCCCCAGCAAGGACAAGAGCCATAGCCCGTTTAGGTAACTGGTGCATTAAATTTGGGTCTAAATATTTATCATTCATGCTCTGCTCCGTAATAAAGTTATATAATGAATCAGATCCAAAATCCAAGTTAAATGGCATTTGAATTTGATTAAGTCTCAGTTTTTCTTTTAAGTATAAAGTTGACTAAATGTCAATATTATGTAATCACTGTTGGCGCAACCATACCTGTACGCAGTTTAATTTCAGCCAATTCATCTGCAATAGTTATTAAATCACTTAAAGCATTTTGTGTTGGGACGCTGAATTTACTTTGATCTGATTCATACTTTTCAAGGTAAACCCGCAAGGTTGCACCTTCTGTACCAGTCCCTGATAATCGAAATACTATTCTAGAACCATCAGTGAAAATAATCCTTATTCCCTGCTTAGTAGAGATTGACCCATCAACTGGATCATTGTAACTAAAATCATCAGCACTAGCTACACAATAAGTACCAAATTTTTTATGGGATAAATTAGGCAGCTTGGCGCGTAAGCTCTCTATTAATTGATTTGCGCTACCAGTATCAATTGCCTCATAATCATGGCGCGAATAAAAATTACGGCCGTAATGATTCCAGTGTTCTAAAACTAATTGGTTAACACTTTTTTGGGTGGTTGCAAGCAAGTTAAGCCAGCAAAGAACGGCCCAAACACCGTCTTTCTCACGCACATGGTTTGAACCAGTCCCATAACTTTCTTCGCCACATAAAGTAGCTTTACCTGCATCTAGAAGGTTACCAAAAAACTTCCAGCCAGTTGGGGTTTCATAACATGGTATTCCCAATTCTCGCGCAACAATATCAACAGCGGTAGAAGTCGGCATAGAGCGGGCAACTCCAGCTAAACCACTCTTATAAGCCGGAATCAAGTTTGCATTAGCTGCAATTATAGCCAAACTATCAGACGGCGTAACACAGAGGCCTTTGCCAACAATCATATTACGATCAGCATCGCCATCTGAGGCTGCACCAAAATCAGGACTGTCAGCGCTAAACATGAGGTCCACAAGAGCTTTGGCGTTAACCGGGTTTGGATCAGGATGATGCCCTCCAAAATCTTCCAAAGGCAGCGAATTGATGACAGTTCCTGAGCTGGCACCTAGCATATCTTCCAATATATGCTTTGCATATGGCCCGGATACTGCTGACATAGCGTCAAACTGCATTTTAAAACCATTAGCAAAAAGGGCTTTAATGCGTGGAAAGTCAAATAAATCTTGCATTAAGCCTGCATAGTCACTAACTGAATCAATTACTTCAATATGGGTATTTTCAATGGTAAATTTGCCAATATTTTCGATATCGACTAAGCTATCGTCAATATCACTAATAGCATAATGCTGGATATTTTGAGTATTTAAATAGATCTGTTCTGTAACCTTTTCAGTGGCCGGTCCACCATTTGCGATATTATATTTGATGCCAAAGTCGCCATCCGGCCCACCCGGATTATGGCTAGCCGATAAGACTATGCCACCAAACGCATGATATTTGCGAATTACGCAACTAACTGCAGGAGTAGACAAAATGCCATTTTTACCAACTAATATCCGGCCAAAGCCATTGGCCGAGGCCATTTTTAAAATTATCTTAATTGCTGTTTTATTATGATAACGGCCATCGCCACCTACAACTAGTGTTTGGCCTTTGAAGTTTTCAAGTGAATTGAATATTGCTTGAACGAAATTTTCTAGATAGTGAGCCTCTTGAAACACGCTTACCTTTTTACGTAAACCAGAAGTTCCAGGCCTTTGGCCACTAAATGGAATGGTATTAATAGTCTTAATCGCCATAATTACTCCGTAATGCTAAGTAACTTATGAATAGAAATCTAGATCGAATACAGCATTGCAGTAATTCGATTAGCAATAATACTTCAATTATATCACCATTAATTCGAAAAAGAGCTAGAAGTTATAGCAAAAACTCTAGATATGGCAACAAGCAGAAATCTAACCTTTTAAATAGTATAGTATATACAAACAGTTAACCGGAAAATAAATTAACTCTTAAATGCGACACTTTTATTAGAATAAATTATAAAGTACAACATAAAAGATAGCAAATTCCTGGTAACTAATGCGCTATTTCTTTCTGCTAGTGGTTGCAAATAGTAACAAAATCAAAGTATAACAATATTACGCCATTAAATAATTTGCTTCAAGAACTTATGAAATAATATCGTATAACATTAATATAATAATTAGATGAACTATTATGCATGGCTTCCTACCCTTAAATTACCTGATAGCAACTATTTATGGTAGAATAGTCATCAATTTTGTTAAAAAGTCAAGCAGGAAATTAGAATGAAAACCTCCGTAACCAAAAAAAAGACTAAAACACAAATAAGCGCAGAGTTACACTCATCGGTACCAGCAGATTTAAACCAACCTATCCATAGTATGCCAATTAGTGATGTTGATCAATATTTTTTCCACCAAGGAAAACATATTTATGCCTATAACTTTATGGGCGCACATATACGCGAAGAAAATGGAGTTAAAGGGGTAAGATTTACTACCTGGGCTCCTAATGCCAGCGAAATTTGTGTTATCGGCGACTTTTGCTATTGGGATATAAAAAAAGAAAATTACATGCAGAGAATTAGCGCTGCTGGCCTATGGAGCATTTTCATCCCTGGCATTGACGAAGGAACAAAATATAAATTCGCGGTTACCAATCAATTTTCTCATTACATGGTATATAAATCAGACCCTTATGCCACGTTTTCAGAGCTTCGACCAAATACAGCTTCGGTAATAACTAACACTGAAAAGTATAGCTGGAACGATCAAAAATGGCTTGAAAAAAGAGCAAATTTGAATATTTTTAATAGTCCTATGAATGTTTATGAACTACATCTTGCCTCTTGGCGGACAAAAGATGGGGAGTTTCTTAGCTACGAGGAATTAAGCGAAATATTACCTAACTATATAGTAGAAATGGGTTACACCCATGTAGAATTTATGCCGCTACATGAGCACCCTCTTGATGCATCTTGGGGTTACCAGCCTACCGGATTATATTCGGTTAATAGCAGGCATGGTGACGCAAATGGCCTAAAAAAATTAATCGATAGCTTACACCAGCGCGATATCGGGGTTATTCTAGACTGGGTGCCAGGCCATTTTTGTAAAGATGAGCACGGTTTAATCAATTTTGATGGTGGTGCGTGCTACGAATACCAGGATTACCGCAAGGCCAATAATAAGGGCTGGGGAACACACAATTTTGACCTTGGGCGCAACGAAGTAAAGTGTTTCTTATATTCAAATGCCATGTACTGGATTAATGAATTCCATATTGATGGGTTAAGAGTAGACGCTGTTTCAAATATCCTCTATCTTAATTATGATCGCAATCATGGGGAATGGGAACCAAATGTTCATGGCGGCCATGAAAACCTTGAAGGAATTGGTTTTTTGCAAGAATTCAATTATCTGATCAAACATAATTGCCCTGGAGTAATAACCATTGCTGAAGAATCATCAGCGTGGCCAAACATAACTACTAAGGTAGAAAACGGAGGTCTTGGTTTTGATTTCAAATGGAATATGGGCTGGATGAATGATACGCTTAGATATGTTGAATTAGATCCAATCTATCGCAAATACCACCATAATCAAATTAATTTCTCAATGATGTACCATTATTCTGAAAAATTCATATTACCAATATCTCATGATGAAGTTGTTCATGGTAAAAAAGCACTTATCGATAAGATGTGGGGGGATTTATGGAATAAATATGCGGGCCTTAGATTGTATGCTACTTATATGATGTGTCACCCCGGAAAAAAACTGTTATTTATGGGCAGTGAATTTGGTCAATTTGTTGAATGGCGTGAATACGAACAGCTTCAATGGCATGTTGTTGATGAATATCATAATCACCGTGAAACACATAATTTCTTTAAGGCGCTCAATCATTTTTATATTGCCAATGGCGCATTATGGGAAAAAGATTATGATTTTGACGGATTTCGCTGGATCGATGCAGATAATCGGGAGCAAAGTATTTTATCGTTTGTTCGTAAAGGTTTTAATGAACGAGAAAGCCTGATCTTGGTCTGCAATTTTACACCAATGGTTTATTTTGATTATCATCTTGGGGTACCTTTTGCTGGCGCTTATCAAGAAGTTTTTAATTCCGATAGTTTGGAATATGGTGGCTCTGGGCAGATTATTGGCGAGAAAGTTTTTTCGGTCCCGGAATCAACCCATCATTGCGCACAACGAATAACAATTAAAATTCCGCCAATGGCTGCAATTATATTTAAACTAGTTGATTAATTATTTGCAAGGGGTAAAAATATTAAATGTGGGGCCAAGATAAATATTGTAATTTCACTAAAATAAATGGGAATGAGTGGGTCAAGCTAGCACCCGAATTGAATTCAATTAAATTTGGAATAGAAGCAAGCGGTATTCTATTTGGCTATATTATTGGCGAATTCAATAATTGGGAAAAAAATGAAAACTATAAACTAGTTTGGGAAGCTGATCATAATAATGGCAATTTAAGACTTAGTAAAGAGCTACTTTTAACTGATGGCCACTTTAAACCAGGTCCTCATAAGTATAGCTATGTTTTGATTGACCTTAATGGTAATGAAATTACCTTATCAAGTAACCCAGAACATTTTGAACCATTTACATTCATCTGGAATAAACCTGAAGCAGTACTTGATATTAAAGCATCGGCTAATTATCTGCTAGTAGGCTATGAATTAGAATTAATAGCAGTGATTGATTCGCAATCTATGCCAAAGCAGGTTATTGAAGTTGAATGGGATTATTACCCTAAGCACCCTCTATTCAAATTCGAAGGCAATAAGTTGAAACTAACAGCAAATCCTGATGAACTTGCTGAGGTAACAATTAAAGCACGCTCTAGAAATGGATTTTTAGCCTCTGAAAGAACTTTTCCGATCCAAAATACCGTTCGCGAAGGTAAAATAGTTCATTTTATAAAGCTGGACAACCTTTATGATGGCGATACTTTCAGTTGGGATCTATGGACATTTGAAGAAGATAAATCAGCCGAGGCTGTCGCCTTAACTAACCGAACTGATTTTGGTGTTGCGGCTATTAGCCCCTATAAAAACGTAATTGCGCGTAAGAAAATATGGGATATGTGCTGGCACAATGAATGGGCAGAACAAACCGGTTCATTCAAATTAGATAAAGAAGCCGACAACTACTATATCGTCTATGGCGATTATGAAATATATACATCCCTAAAAGATGTAGTGTTGCGTACTAGCCCAAGGATAGAATACGCTTTAATTGATGATGAAAATAAAATTACCGCCAATTTATCTCATGCTCCTTTAGTGGGCACAGTATTTGAGTTATTCATAAATTCGAAAAAAATTGACAACCTTGATATCATTGTAAAAGATCAACAAAAACAGCTTATTATCACCAATCTACCAAAAACCATTGTAGCAACAGACATGCTGGAGATACGGACCAATAATAATACTTACCTGCCGGCAAAAGTCTTGATGCGGGAATTTTTGAATAAATACTATTACCCTGGCAATGATATGGGTATAAAATTTATTGATGAACAAATTTCACTGCGCATTTGGGCGCCAACAGCAAATCGTGTTGATATAGTCATCTATAATACTTGGGATGCACAAGCAGAGGACTTTACAAATTATTACACCCTAAATTATGATCCGGTGACAGGAACCCATCATGGTTATATTGATAAAAATGACAATCTTGGTAAGTTTTATCTCTATCGCTTATCTTTTGATGACTTAAATAGCCATGGCCAATATTACACCCGTGTCACCTATGCAGTAGACCCTTACGCCCATGCAATAGGTCTAAACGGTGATAAAGGTGCATTAATTGACTTAAATCACCCTGAAAGCATGCCTGAAGACTGGTTAAATGACAGTCGTCCCAAATTAAATAGTCTCGAAGAAACTATCTTATATGAAATGCACATTCGCGATTTCACCATTGACCCTAATAGTAATGTACCGGATAGATTCCGAGGTAAATACCTAGGTGCCGCAACTAACGAAACCAACTATATGGATCCAGAAACTGGCAAGGCTGTTACAACAGGAATTGACAGTTTGGCAGAATTAGGCATTACGCATGTCCACATTTTGCCGATTTTTGACTTTTCTTCAGTCGATGAAACTAAAACTGATGATGAAAATAATCGCAACTGGGGTTATGACCCTAAAAATTATAACGCGCCTGATGGAAGCTATTCTATCGATCCCTACAACCCTATAACGCGAATTAAAGAAGTGCGGACCATGGTACAAGCTTTTCACCAGAAAAATATCCGAGTTGTAATGGATATGGTTTACAATCATATGACAGATACGGTAAACCTGGATAAGATAGTTCCAGGATATTATTTCAGAAGCGATTCAATTGGCAAATTTACTAATGGCTCTGGTTGCGGCAATGAAATGGCCTCTGAAAGGCCAATGGTAAGTAAATTTATAGTAGACTCAATACTACATTGGATAAATGATTACCACATTGATGGGGTCCGCTTTGATTTAATGGAATTGATCGACTTGGATACAATTAAGAAAGTTGTAGCTAAGTTACATGCGATAGATCCAAGCTTAATCATTTATGGCGAACCTTGGAAAGGTGGCTATTCCCCACTTACTAACGGTACCTATCGTGGTACGCAAAAAAATAACAATTTTTCCATATTCAATGACTTTTTCCGTGATGCAATACGCGGCACAAATAGTCCAAGTAATGGGTTTGTAAATGGCGACCCACATAATCCAGTACACTTATGGAATATTGTTGAGGGGCTAAAAGGTTCAATCAGCAGCTTAACAGCGAGGCCATCCGAAACGATAAACTATGCTGATGCTCATGATAATTATACCTTGTGGGACCAGATTGAGAAAAGCCAGAATAGAAATTTAGCACCTGGACAATATCGTAAAAATTTGCCAGAAAACATATTTGAAAGCCCCTTAGTTCGTCAAAATATATTGGCTCTAGGTATTATTCTTACTGCTCAAGGAATACCATTTATTCATGGCGGAGCTGAATTTTTGCGAACTAAAAATGGTGATCATAACAGTTATAAAAGCAGTGATAAAATAAATGCTTTTCATTGGCAAGATAAATTAAGCTTCAAACCAGTTTTTGACTTTGTAAAAGGTTTAATTAGCCTTCGGAGAAATCACCCTGCTTTTAGGATGCCAACTAGTGAAATGGTTTCTCACCACTTAAATATCATATTAGCGCATAATAATGATAAGTCTGGCGTGCTTATTTCTCATTTTAAAGATAATGCAAATAATGACAGCTGGAAAGATATTATTGTAATTTATAATGCTACGGCTATAGATAATTATGAAATAAATAATTTAGTCCCGGTGATTAATAATGGTGTTTGGTATATAGTTGTCAATCATGAAAAAGCAGGTATAGAAACAATTGAAGAGGTGGCAGTTGGAAAATTACCACCGATAAGATCACATTCAATGATGGTAATTCACAGCTAGAAATTATATTGCGGCAGTTAGGACCTCATCAATAGTTTGTGGGGTCAACGCAAAACTATCCACGTTTTGGGTATCGGCATAAATGTAACCACGTTGTCGATGAGCATATTCTAGTTCAGTGAGGGCCTGCGCCGCTTCCAATCGGGAACTATATGGTATAATCATTTCGCGACGCTTGGCATTGACAAGGCCTCCTGAAACGGTTTTTACACACCAGGTGCCAAGAATATCTTGCTGTAGGATCAGCCAGTAAAATCTCATTTTCGCTCGATGTTCCATATAAATCATTACAATCTTCTACCCTTTTATTCTCTCGACATATAATTATAACTGAACCCGGTTAAAAATAGGCGTAGATTTTATCATAATTAGAAATTTTTAGCATCTTGCTTCGCGGTCAACAAGTCCTTATAGATTCAGATGTAGCAGAACTATATGGTGTTGAAGCCAAACGAATCAATGAAGCAGTTAAAAATAATCCGGATATATTCCCAGAAGGATATCTAATTGAATTAACTTTCGATGAATGGGAACCATAGAAGTCGAAATTTTCGACTTCTATGAAAAGGGGAAAAACAAAATCACCTACGGCATTTACAGAAAAAGGGCTTTATATGCTAGCGACAATTCTTAAAAGCCAAAGAGCTATCGCAACAACGACTATATCCTAATCCGAACAACAATAACCATAACATCTTATCCCTTGGATTTGGTGATTTTTCAACTAAATCTATAAATGAATCCAAGGAAAATGCTTTAGGTAAGTTCTTATTATGTAAAGAAAACCTAGTATGGCTTTCTTTAATTTGATAGTGGTAGAGTTCTTTTACATTCTTTTTTTATGAAAATAAATGCCATTGTTTTCTATTTTGAAAGTCAGAGTACACCTTCCAGGCCTTCATAATTCTGTTTTCTGAGGGATTTATTCTTTTGTTTCCATGAAAATTGGATTGCCATTTATCAAATTCATTGATAGCAAATAAGTAGCGTTTGATTGTTTTACTTGATTACGGAGCCCAATATAATCCTAAAACATCAAATCCATATTCGTCAATTGTCCCATATTTCTAAGCATTAAGGAAATCATGCAGTAGTTTATTGTTTTCATGCTCATCTAAAGCTCTATTTCCATATTTTACAAAGAAATATTCAGCAAGGTATAGTACTGCCAGTAATCTTTCTTCAAGCAGTAATTGGGTAATTCCATTTTTAATAAATAAAAAATCCATTGGTTAATCACGAAAGATGGTATACCAGCTATAAAAACAAGCGGGAATGTACGCTTAGGAAATTCTGGTACCCAAATGTTAGTGATGCTTCAATAATGATTTTTCATCTCAGTCACACGAAAAATCTATTTTTTACACGTTTAGATATCAAAATCATGTATAAACGCGGTATTAATATCATTCATTGAAAATAATAATTTATTCGACCACCCATTATACATAGCATAAAATACTTGGCTGTCACCATATCGGTTCGCCAGCTTATATTCTTGCACGATTTTTTCTACAGATTGAATTGGTGTATTATTTTTTTTGATGTTTGCTACAAGTACGTGTTCCATAAATGTTGATATGGATTTACTGGATGATTTTGAAATAAAAAAAGCTTTTTTACTCAGTGCCTCTGTACCAATATCTGTAAACCCAATGTTATCAAGATTGTTTTTATCAAATCCAAACCCCAAAATGTATATATTAGTTGCATCTTTTATTAACTTTTGACATAATACCTTTGTGGACATTTTTGTTTGTTCACTGTCAGAACTTCCTACTAAATTGCGTATCCAAAAAATAGACTTATCACAAATTTCTATATGTTTCACGAACTTAGCATCATCCTGGTCATCGGGGAGTAAGATTGTAGCAATATCAAAATTAGCATGGTTTGATGTTTCATTATTTGCTCCCAGATAACTGTATACATGTAATACGTTAATAATTTCGGAGTCTGTTTGAGAAGTTTCCGTATCTGTACAGTTTATAACGTTAATCTGTAAATCTTGGTAGCTTCTTAATAATACTTCAGTGGTAATATCATAGTTAAACGTTATGATATCCAAATTTTTCTCAATATAGTATTTAATAGGCATATTAAATTTGTTTGCTTCTAAAGATAAATTCCAAATGATTTGCTTTATGTAGTTTTGATCAGTATTTTCTATTGCAAAACCAATGGTTAAGCGCTGCTTTTCAGCTAAATACTCACAAATTATAATTTTTAAATATTTTTGTAAATCTATTTTTGCTTCTTTAATATCCACAGCAAATGAAGCCTCTATATATTCTTGAATATCTCGACTAACAAAGAACTCTAGGTTATTTGCAAAATAATCGATACTGTTTGGCATATGCTTGTTTACCAAATGACTAACAAACATTAATTTTATTATATGCTTTTTCATATTCATATTTTTAACGCATGTAAGCTTTAATAGCGAATTTACATTTTCTATCGGCTTTAATAACTCAATTCCTATATCTTTTTGACGAGTGAGCATTGCAGTAGTCTCTTGCAATGTTCCTGCATATTCTCCTCCATGTAAAAAATCATCTGGCATTGAGTAACTACCACCTTTAAGAACATTCATAATCTCAACAACTGGCTTATTATTAATAAATTTCTTTAGTTTTATGTAATTTAATTCAAATTCTTGTGGTTTTGATTTACTTTCTTCTTTAGCTATTAGATAACATAGAATATTCTTATTATAATTCGCAATATAATTTATTAACTGCATACCAGAAGGGAGTGCTGCTTTGTGATCTTTAGGCACTAATGACATACTAGCACCAGCTCCTAAGATTAAAAGATGCTTTTTACCATTTATCGTATTATTCATTTTGATAAATCCTCAGACAATACACAAAATTAGCCTTTATTAATAGTTAAAGGCATATAATTTATCCTGAATTGTAACATGTTAAAGGTCTAATAGCTTGGGTAACTATTCATTGCTAGTACTAGTATGAATATAGGTTATACTCAAGTATAGAATGCATTATTACATGGTAATAACTACAATTAGTTAGGGTTATATAGCAACTATTGCCATCATTGAAGTAATTACTAAAGTACGGGAAATTAATCAAGCAATTATAGAAATTATTAAAGACCCCGAAAATGAACCTAAGCAAAAATCTTTATTAAGCAAAGCTGGTACCATGATTAGTAAGTTAATCATGCCAACAGAAGATGATCTGGAGGTTGTTGAAACTGAAACCACTTATAAAATTAATGTCTTATCAAGTCTCGAGTTTACAAAGAAAACAAGAAAAACCAAGAAAAAGTAGGAAATTAGAGTTTTATTCTTCTTATTCTGTCTATGTAGTGCTGTTATGATTACTGAAATTCAAGATAAGATAAATAAGCTCCTACACAGGCTTTCGATCTTAAAGGTTGGAGAAGAATGGACCCCCTCACCGTTCGCTTTGCTAAATTTAGAAAGGAAACCAAAATGGCTAATTGTAAAATTAAGTTATTCGGCATTATGATGTCGGCATTAGCTTATTTGAATATTGATTATGCAGAAGGAAATTTCCCACCTAACCGAAACATAACTGTTAAGTCAGACTCAGAAGCACTTCAAATACTATCCAATCCCAAAAATCAACAAAAAGTTGAATTGTATATGTACGTATTAAAGTCAATCCAAGACTTAGGAATTACAGACATTGATAAAAAGATAGCTTTTGTCGAGACAATGGAAGTTTCGAATAATATTAAAGATTGGGTGAAAAGTTCAATAAGACATAATATAAATTATTCTGACTATAAAAAAGTTTCGTATGGTATATACCAAACATTAAATAACAAGTGTGGTAAAGGATCTAATCCACAAGCGAAATTATCCGACTATATTCCATTTCGCGGACATTGTGCGCCTTTACAATGGTACGAATGTTAAATATGGACTAATATTAAAAAGTCTCTGTTATAGGATGGTGGCATTATTAAAGTCCTAAAACGTTCAAAGTGTACTATCAAAGGTAGCAACAAATCCAGGATTAAAGTTCAAAGTACTAATTTTTTAACTATTAGTTATTCTTATCCTGGATCTGTATACTAATTATAGCAGGGATTAGATTTTCCAGATATCGCGATTATAATCAGCAATTGTCCGGTCAGAACTAAAATACCCTGCCTCAGACGTATTGATCAAACTCATTTTCAGCCATTTTTGCCGGTTCTCATAAGCAGCTAAAACTTGATCTTTAGCTTTAATATATTCCTCTAGATCAATTAAAGTCATAAACCAGTCTTTATTTAGTAATTCACGATACAGTTGTTCGAGCTTATCTTTATTGCCTAACTTAAGCAGTTTCGGTGAAACTATAAAATCAACAGCAGCTTTAATAATTGGGCTTTCATTATAGTAATCAATTGATTTATAACCACTAGTGTTATAAAGTTCAATAATAGTATCACTATCTTTACCAAAAGTGAAAATGTTGTCCTGCCCTACTAGTTCAGCAATTTCAACATTGGCGCCATCCATGGTTCCTAGTGTAATTGCACCATTAAGCATAAATTTCATATTGCCCGTTCCACTAGCCTCTTTGGACGCAAGTGAAATTTGCTCAGAGATATCTGCAGCAGGAATCAATTTTTCGGCAACCGTAACATTATAGTTTTCTACAAATAATACTTTAATATATTTATTTACCTGGGGATCATTATTGATCAATTCCTGCAAGCACAAGATTAAATGTATTATATGCTTGGCAATTATGTATGCTGGTGCTGCTTTGCCGCCAAAAATAAAGGTAATTGGGCGAAGAGGCAATTTGCCTGACTTGATTTCTAAATACTTATGGATAATATATAACGCATTCATTTGTTGGCGTTTATACTCATGAATACGCTTAATCTGTACATCAAAAATAGAGTCTAACGGCAATTCTACGTTATAATGGGTCTTGGCAAACTCAATAAACTGCTGTTTCTTATGCTGTTTTATCTGTTCAAGTTGATGTAGGACTTTAGAGTCATCTTTATATGCTGCAAGTTTTTTTAGTTCTAAAGCATAGTTTTTAAATTCAGATCCAATTAAGGTTTCTAGATAAGCTGTCAGTTCTGGATTAGTTTCTAATAACCAGCGTCTGAAGGTAATACCATTAGTTTTATTATTAAAGCGCCCAGGATATAGTTTATTAAATTGCCTTAATTCACTATTTTTCAAAATTTCCGTATGTAACGCAGCAACACCGTTTACGCTAAAGCTATAATGAATATCAATCCGAGCCATATGTACACGCTCAAAATCATCAATAATCGCCACCTCAGGATCAGGATATTTATCTTTAATTTTTTTATCTAGATATTTGATGATATCAACTAATTGCGGCACTACTTTTTCAAGATATTTTAATGGCCATTTCTCTAAAGCCTCTGCTAATATTGTATGATTAGTATAAGCCACGGATTTACTTACTAACCCAATAGCAGTATCAATATCAATTCCTAAAGTTACCATTTGCCGAATTAATTCGGGGATGACTAAGGTTGGGTGAGTATCATTAATTTGAATTACAACATGCTCTGGCAAATTCTCAATTTTATACCCGTTAGCCTTCAAATCATCAAATATCAGATTTACGGCGTTACTAACCATAAAGTATTGTTGAAATATCCGTAGTAAATGGCCAGCTTCATCACTATCATCTGGATATAAGAATAACGTTAAATTTTTGGCAATATCAGTTTTGTCGAAGATAATGCCGTCTTTAACGATGCTTGGGTCTAAGCTCTCAATATCAAATAAGCACAGTTTATTGATACAATTATTTTGATATCCGACTACATCAATTTCATATAGTTGGGAATTTACCCTAAAATCATCAAATTCAATTTGATATTTGGTATCAGTTTTATTAAGCCAGCCTTTTTCTTCAATCCAAGGGTTAGGTTCTTCATTTTGGCTATTATCTTTAAATTTCTGTTTGAATAGCCCATAACGATAATTTAAACTAATTCCTGTTCCCGGTATCCCTAAAGTAGCAATTGAATCGAGAAAACATGCAGCTAGTCGGCCAAGCCCGCCATTACCTAGTGAAGGTTCTGGTTCAATCTCTTCTATTTGGCTTAATTGCTTGCCATTTTGCGCTAAAACTGCTTTTACGTCATCATAAAGAGATAAATTGATTAAATTATTAATTAGCATCTTACCGATTAAAAATTCACTGGAAATGTAATATATTTTTTTCTTGGCATGTCTTACGGGCTTGTTGGCAATGAAGTTTTTAATAAACTCTAATAAAGCATAGTAAAGTTCTTTTTCGCTGGCATTTTGTAAAGGGCAATTTAATATTTGTTCTAGTGATTGCTTAATCTGGCTTTGTGCATCCATCGGAGACCTTTCTTGCTTGAGTAATCAAAATGAAATATAGATATAGGAATTTAATCTAATAAACTGATGATTTTAACATTTCTATCAAAACCCTACAGAAATTTAAAGCCTCTAAAATTTTATGGTTATAATCTTAAATGAAATAGCTTCACAAATAATAGAACAATTCTTAGTAGGCATGTTAATCCTTAGAGTTATGCTGCTTTCATGGCCGCCCTTCTGCTAGAATTCAAATTAATAAATAACAGAATATTTTAAAAACAGGTAGGAAAAATGCTAATTCTCTTATGTGCCTTTGCAATTACAATTATTTCAACCATCATATCAGTCTCAGGTGGAAATGGAATAATCTTAATGCCCTCCTTAATGATGCTCCACTATGATATCAAAGAAATAATGTATGTTATTCGGATAAGCGCAATCATTTTAGTCCTATTTAATCTACTTGCTTTACTCCATGCCAGAAAAGTGCCTAAATTTACTTCTAATGATTTTTGGATTACAGTAATCTCATGTTTAAGCGTTTATTTAAGTATTGCGATGTTAACTGTCTTAAATAATACCTATTTAATGGTTTTTATTGCAATCGCACTGATAGTGTTATTTTTTCTAGTTATTTATAAGCCTAATGCCGGGCATTTTTCATTATTATGGATATTAGTACTCCCAATCTTTGCCGGAATTTGCGGTAGTATGGTTGGAGGCGCAGGATTAATTATAAGTATACTATATACTTTACTCGGCGCAGATCATACTATGGCAGTTCAGAAACGGATTATCCCATCTTTAATAATACAGATATTTGCCTGTTTTGCTTTCTCTACACAGAATTTCCCACTAAATAGCAAGCTGCTGATTATTGTTTTAGTAGCTACAGCAATTGGAGGTTATATCAATATGAAGATTTTTCTAAAATTAAGCAAGCGTACGGGTAAAGCAGTTTTCTATAGTAGTTTCTTTTTCTCTATAACTAACTTATTCAAAAATGCCCTAGAGCATATTCATTAGCAATGATAATATTCTAAGCTAGAGCTGGATAAGTAAATAATAAAATATGAACCAAGTTAAGCAAAAAATGGGTAAGGATACTTGCTTCAATTTTTCTAGTCTTTTTATAGACCCAACCATAGAAGAGCCCTGCCACGCTAGCTAGTATTATATATTTAATTCCACCCGCAAAATGGGCCAAGCCAAATAATATTGCTGATATAAATAAAGCAGCTATATCAGCATATCTGAAATTTAACTTACTTATTGATTCTTGTATAAATCCTCTAAATAATGCCTCTTCGGCTAGGCAAGTAAAAAATAGATTCCCAATAATCCAGATCCATAAATTTGCTACTACTTTGGGTTCAAATTTTACATAGCCAAATGAATATGATAAGGTTAAGATAACTACCACAATTAATGGTAAAGTGTAAAAAGCTTGTTTAAAAATATTGCACCATTCATCCCAAGTTTGAGCTAGCTTAAGAGTGAGCCCCAGAATAATTACACCAACCAGGGTTTTATCAAGATTTAAATAACCGGTAAATGGGATAGCATCTTTGCTAAATTGAACCTTAGCAAATATCAGTAAATTATGAAAACCGGGTATTAAATGAAATTCTAGCATTACAGCTAAAATTAAAACTAGGATACTTATCCATATTTTTTTTGGGCTATCTTGCTGTAGTTTAACAAGAAAATAAAATAGGGCTATTGATGTAATCGCAACGTAATTAGAGATATTAGCTGAAACTGACAAAATTAAGGTAAGTATAACCATAATCTGCCAAGGCTTAAATTTAGTAGTTGAGGGCATCCACAAACTAATTACACTAAAGAATAGAAAAATATACGATAAATATTTTAACAGCACTTCTTTCTCCCTGGCTTAATTTCATAAATAATTTAATTAAAATCCGATTATTATACCAAGTTTTACTGATGCAAATTGCTTAAGAAAATTAGCGAAGAATGGTTGTTGAGTATTCATTTTTATCTAATTTCATAAAATGTTCAGTTAGCTTAAGAAATAAACTATTATTGCTGCTTTCGATTTCTAAAAATGTTTGGTGGTTAGTTGGAATACGGATTAACGAAGATTTAAGTCGATTTAGTCTGCTAAAATACCGGGCACTCGATTTTGCCGCCTCATTTTTAGTTAAGTCTTCTATTAATTGTGTCGTTTTCTCATTTAATTCAATTATTTTTGTATAGATGCCAGTTAAGGTAGAGATATAAGTTGAGCTTAAGAATTCATTGCTCACAAATTGTTGGGCTGTTGAAAGTAAATCTTCAGTGATCATCTGAAGCATAGGATCACCATTTTCGCTTATATTAAGATCAAGGTAGTAATCCCTAAGAACATACATAATCTGGGCTATTTTAATCTTGTCACATGTAACAAGATAATACTTACTGGAAAAAAGCTGATAAAAACGTGCCAAATTAGCACATACAGTATTCTTGGTTTCTTCATCAATTTGTTCGAATGATTCAGATAGCTTGAGCAATATGTCAATTTCTGGCATTGAAGGCTTGGCAAGCATTTCAAATGTAAATGCTGCTCGCGGAGTTCTCCAGCGATCTGATTTTGATAAGTGCTGTAATTCAGCATTTGTAGGAATACAACAAGTAGCGAGAGCTAGTCTGAATTGACTAAAATTATTTTCTGAAGCTATCATTGTAAAAAATACCGTATCTAACTCTTGTGGAGTATATGGGTTTATCAATTGCCGGTTATGGTCTACCCTAGGAGTTAAGCTATCAGCCATTATGTCATCATGAATTATTGTAAGTAACAATTTAACAGCATTTTTTTTGGCTATATCATTTTCACAAATCCCTAAAGCTTCCATTACTAATGGAGAAATTTTCCCATCGGGTTCATAATATACCTCAGTCCTTACTAATAAATCACGGCAACTTTCATTACTCAGCAAAACATCATCCTGGCTAATGACAAAATGAATACTTATATTGTCATTCACCATATAAGGTTCGCGAAGGAATTTAGATTGTATTTGTTTTATATATTGATTATATTGCGGATCAGTTATAAATTTTTCTACTACTTTAATTGTATTTGGATTACTAGTAGTGAAAGAGTTAACATTCATAATTCATTCCTTTCTTTTAAGCTAAAAACTATTTTAGAAAAGGAATGGTATTATATTAACCAAACTCAGCATAGCTCTTGAATTCCGAATTTATGGGAAAAAATATTATCATCGTAATAAAAGATAAAAATACTTTTTTATAATAAGAAGTACTGCATTGACAAAAATAGGCGTAAAAGATAATAAAAAGGGTAAGTTACAACCTTACCCTAAATACCGGACACTTATATATCTGATACTACGCTCAAATGAGATATAAACAATTTCAATTTATTCGTTAGAGTTTTTTGATTAACTACCCAGCCTACATTTCTTTAAAGGTTTTTATTTATTTTGAAAAGACTAGACCCACGCTAAAGAGATAAGTCTTTTTATATCTCTTTAAGCAAATTAGCCATTTCAATAGCAGTCACTCCGGCTTCATAGCCTTTATTACCGGCTTTAGTACCAGAACGCTCAATAGCTTGTTCAATATTCTCAGTAGTCAACACACCAAAAATTACTGGAACGCCGCTGTCTAATTGAACTTTGGCTACTCCTTTAGCAACTTCACTACATACATAATCGTAATGAGTCGTAGAACCGCGAATTACTGCACCCAATGTAATAATGGCATTATATTTACCAGTTTCTGCTAACTTTTTGGCTATTAATGGAATTTCAAATGCTCCAGGCACCCACGCAACATCAATATCAGCAGGGTTAACACCATGACGGGTTAAAGCGTCTTGTGCTCCGCCAAGAAGTTTGCTGGTAATAAATTCATTAAACCTTGCAACTACAATAGCATAACTACCACCTGATGCGACTAATTTTCCTTCAAATAACATAGTTTTTCCTTAAATAAATTATGAATAATTACCGTAAATCCATGCTTTATAGGCAAAAATTAAACGCTAAAACCCATTAACTGCAATCTTCTTTGGCTTTGTATTAATAATCGTTTAAAGTGATTCTTTTTACTTTTTCCCGTAAGCACTGTCGTGATCTGGGTGTAAATTAAGTACAACTAAGTAATCACCATCTCTATAACCTGTTGCCCTATATTTGTCCGAAAATCTAAATGAATATACATTATTACCTTTTGTTGTAATTTTAGACTCAATTTTTTTACCACTTTAAACTGTTAATATTATATAACTGTTCCCATTCATATTTGATTATTCTCCCAAGCTGTCGACGTAATGCTTCGGCTTGGGTTTTTTCTAGCTCAACCAACCACTCATGTTGAAAATCTGGGTTATTTAAGTCCAACTTAACCAAGGGCATTTTTAGCCTTTTCCATTATTTCATCAAAGTTATCTCTACGCGGATTGGATTCAGCCCATTCAATCGATTTGTTAAGGCGGGCCAAATTATCACCACTATATAACCATAATTCACTTTCTGGAATGGCAACTACAGTTTTAATTACAATTGTATTTTCATCTTCTTCAAAAATTTGTATTTGTTTACCCGCAAATTTCTTACCTAATGTAATTTGTCCATTTTTTGCAACTATTTTTATTGGGTTAACTGTTGCAACTTTAGCTTTCTTTTTTACCGTAGCTATGCGATTCGTTTGTTGTGTTCTCATTAACTTTCCTCCAAATTGGATTATTGGATTATACAATATTTGTATTTTTGTATGGTAATAATTCTCGCAAATTTTTTATATACTATTATCCTTTATTACGAGTCTTGCCCTGGTAAACGAAAACGCAATTATTTATTTTTCATAGCCAAATTGCCTTAAATATGTGCCTAAATCCAATTACTTATTGAATAAATGGCCGAGTTTAAGAGCCTTAACTTCTAAATATGAAGAGTTAACCTGGTTGGCCGGAATAATAATTTTTTCGCGGCCTGAAATTTTTATACCATAATCCTCTAAACCGCCAAGCTTGCGTGGATTATTACTCATCAAGCGAATTTGGCTGATGCCCCAGTCTTTTAATATCTGAGCAGCTAGATAATAGTCCCGCGCATCGTCAACAAAGCCTAACTGTAAATTAGCTTCAACAGTATCTACACCCTTATCTTGCAAAGCATAGGCTTTGAGTTTATTGATTAAGCCAATGCCGCGTCCCTCCTGACGCAAATAGATCAAAATACCGCCTTCTTTATCGATTCGCTCAAGGCTTGCCGCTAATTGCTCGCCGCAATCGCAACGTAATGAACCGAAGCCATCGCCAGTTAAACATTCTGAATGAATTCTCACTAATGGAATACTGCCAGGCTTGATTTCACCCTTCATAATGGCTACTGCTTCCTGATTATCAATTACCGATTGGTAGCCTACAATATTAAAATTACCAAATTTACTCGGCAGTTTGGTTTCAACGACTCGTGTTACCAGTTTTTCATGGCGCTTTCTATATTTTATCAATTCTTTGATGTGGATCATTTTAAGATTATGTACTTTGGCTAATTTTTCTAGTTCTGGTAACCGCGCCATAGTCCCATCTTCATTAATTATTTCACAGATTGCACCAACTGGAGTGTTGCCGCTCATCTTTGCTAAGTCAACTGCAGCTTCAGTGTGTCCTGGCCTTACTAATACTCCGCCTTTCTTGGCTATCAATGGAAAAATATGCCCAGGAGCACGAAAATCAGTAGATTCGCTATCTAATTGAGCTATGGCATTTAGGGTCAAAGAACGTTCATATGCACTGATACCTGTAGTACAGCTAATATGATCGATGCTCTGGCTAAATGCTGTTTGGTGGTTATCCCGATTATCATTAACCATAGGCTCAAGCCCAAGTCTTATAGCAAAGTCGTTATCAACCGGGCAACATAATAATCCTTTACCGTAGGTGATCATAAAATTGACAGTCTCTGGAGTCATTTTATCAGCAAGCGCAACAAAATCCCCTTCATTTTCGCGCCCTTCATCATCACAGACTATAATGATTTTCCCTTTTTTTAATTCTTCTACCGCCGCATCAATGCTGCTAAACATAGGTTTCCTTATCAAAAAATATTTTATGTGAGTATAATTGGCAGGATGGCGTTCTAGATAAACCCATGCTCTGTCAGAAAGTCATAAGTTAATTTAGATTTATGTACTTTTGCTTCATTTAACTTTTTATTAGCTCCAAGCATTTGCTTGGCTAATATATCGCATTCGATATTAATACTATCCCCGGCACCTTTGGATCCTAATAGCGACTTTTCCTGGGTATGTGGAATCAACGAAACCGATATCCAGTCGTCTTTAACTTCAACAATCGTTAAACTAGTTCCATCTAACGCGACTGAGCCTTTTGGGATACAGTATATGCTTAGCTCCTTTGGAATCTGGATACGATAGACAATAGCATTTTCGACTTTAGTTTTGCCAATGATAGTCCCCACCGCATCGACATGTCCAGACACAATATGGCCGCCAAAGCGCCCATTTGCAGCCATTGCCCGCTCTAGATTCACCAAACTGCCGCTAGCTAATTTTGCCAAATTTGTAGCTTGAAAAGTAACCGGCATTACATCTGCACAAAAGTACTCTCGATTAAAATTGGTAACCGTCAGGCATACTCCATTAACAGCAATGCTATTGCCAACATGAATATCGGTTAAAATGTGTGAAGCCTTAATTTTGAGTTCCAGTGTTTTACTCTGGCGTTTGATACTAGCAAGAGATCCAATTTCCTCAATTATTCCAGTAAACATTTCTATACCTCATTCCTATTTCTATACCTCATTCCTAGATAGCGGAATACTAACTATTTTAATATCATTGCCCAACTGTTTTATTTCTCTTATTTTCAAATGTAAGTTATCAGTCAAATTGCTAAATCCATTGCCAGCAAAGAAATGCTTGGCATCACGCGAGCCGATCAGCTGAGGGCTAATATAAGTAATCAGCTGGTTGATGAGTTTAGCTTCGATAAAACTTGCAAAAATCTTCTCGCCACCTTCTATAAACACTGAGTAAATATCCTGGCAATATAAATCTTCAAGTATCCGGTCAATAGCAAGTTCTTGAAGGACAATGACTTTAACACCTTTATCCACTAGCTTCTGCTGTAGCTTGTTATCATTAGATGTAGTGTAGATCCAGGTTGGAGCCTGCCTGTCAGTGACGACTCGAGAGATTAATGGAGTGCGTAGATAGCGGTCTAAAATAATTCTAACAGGCTTATTAAAGCTATCTTCACATAAATAAGGGGTAAGGGTAGGATCATCACTGATTATGGTATTAACGCCGGTTAATATTGCAGAATGATATGCACGATAAAAATGGGCATCTTTCCTCGCCTCAGGTCCGGTAATCCATTTGCTAAGATTGGTCTTGGTAGCAATTTTGCCATCTAGGCTCATGCCTACCTTTAAAGTCACGAAGGGTCGTTGTGTCAGAATATTGTGAAAGAAAACCTCATTTATTAACTTGGCTTCTTCAGCCAGCAAGCCAACTTCTACATCAATTCCAGCTTGTTTTAATTTTGCTATACCTTTACCGGAAACCATAGGATTGGGATCTAAATTAGCAATTACCACACGTTTTATACCCGCGTTAATTACTGCATCAGCACATGGCGGAGTTTTACCATAGTGGGCACAAGGTTCCAAATTAACATACAAAGTTGCATTTTTGGTATAGGCGCCAGCTTGAGCAATTGCATATACTTCTGCATGAGCCTCCCCCGGACGTAAATGGCAGCCTATACCAACCACATGACCATCATTAACAATAATTGCAGCCACTTGTGGATTAGGAAGAGTTTGTGGCATTGTGCTTTTCGCTAAATCTAGTACTAATTGCATATAGTACTGATCGTTACGCATAGTTAGCCTTATTCAAATAAATTGGTTAGTTTATTGCATTCGATGGGAGAAATCAAGACAATTGGAAGTATAGAATACAGTATATTGTTATCACCTTGTAAACTAAAAATAGCTTCTAGCATTTAGGCTCTAAATTAATACTTAACTAATCAAATAATATAGTATGTCAATTAGTTAAACGAAATACTGTAATACTTATAACCATATAGAACCGATTTGAACTATTACCTTTCTCCCATCCAGACTATACTGTCGGCCCCAGATTCACACTGTGTCCACCGCTTTGCGTTTAAGCATTACGGGTCACGGGCTTAAAGAAAATCACTTCTTATCACCGTCGGTAGGGAATTTCACCCTGCCCTGAAAGATAATGGAATTATTATAACACGCCTCAAAACATGTTGCCACAGCTATTTGCAGAATAATTATCTATCATAGCATAGAACCGTACTTTTTTTCGGAGTATGATATTTTGAATAAAATAAGGAAATCTACCTTATTAGGAAAGAAACACAATTATTTTGTTGGTACCATTTATACTAAAAATGGTATTGACTATGAGATCATTGATGAAGATGAGAAAAACTTCAAATTAGAGATGTTAAACCCAATAATTAAATGGGGGGGTGGAATTACTTCATGTGAATATTACTAAAAAAAGCAGGATAGGAGTAAGATTAGCCTATTTTAAAGAATCAATGAAGACTTTAGGCGGAAAGATCTCCGCCAGATCATCGGGTGAAGAAATAGAGTTTATTGTGAACTACCCACAACTTAGCTAAAGCTTGAAGTTGGGGCTTCTTGGGAACTACCGACCAATGTCAGAATATTTACCAAGCTATCTCCGCCATTCCAGCGGTTCTTATATTTATCGCTGCTTGCCAGTCCCGGTCTTGCTCATGATTACACTCTTTATTGAGGCAATGATATACACGATCGGATAATTGCAACTCATCGTTTTTTGTGCCACATTTAG